>Ga0255752_10006631_pt1 | contig 10801 bp, 10 predicted proteins | sample 011ome_25_FD_179952 | JGI IMG/M metagenome (GOLD analysis project Ga0255752, IMG submission 179952) | Coastal salt marsh microbial communities from the Groves Creek Marsh, Skidaway Island, Georgia - 011512CT metaG (version 2) | ecosystem: Environmental > Aquatic > Marine > Intertidal zone >...
TACTTCGTTTCCACCAATTGTTTCGTCAACGGTTTCTTCGTCCATCAAAGACTCATAAATGTCTCGTGATTTTTCAACAACGATGTCATGAAATAAAGCCTTGGCTTTGTCTTCATCTTCGTTGATGATGTATTCTATAAGCTGTTCATATTTGTTCATAGTGACTCCTTAATTTAATATGGCTTGTTGAATATTTAACAAATAACTGTATATTACTAGTTAAATAGGTGTTTTTTGAATGATTTTGTGTGCTATACGCCTAGACCACCAGCTTCAACGGGTGGTTTGTACTGGGTTGATACTCTTTCTAGCTTTTTCTCATGTTCGACTTTACGTACATCGTTGCTCATACGCAGTCTGTTTAAATCACCAAGAGTAAGGCGTGAACCTTTGCGCATGTCACTCAACTTGATGGTTGAGTTATCGTCGCCTGGTGAGTAGTATCCTTTTTCGGTCTTTTGATAGAGTTCAGCTAAAAACATAGTATTATTTATACTATCCTGCAGTTTGGGCTGATGGTTGGGCTCCTGCGGCGCCAGGACCAGGACCTTGTGCTGAACCCGGTCCTACTGTATCAGGAACACCTGTTGGTGCGCCGCCTGCGGCTTCTTCAGCTCCTGGGGGGACTGCTTCAGCAGTTTCCACGTTGTCTAGGTCACCTGCAATGGTTCCTGGGCTGATGCCTACATTGCGTAGTGATGCATCATCTGCTGGTGCTGTTTCTATATCGCCCTGTTCTTGTGCCCACATTTCTTCGTTCTCTGTCATTTCTTGCTCAGTCATGCCCAAATACCGCTTCATTAAGAAACGCTTGCTCATATACGGATATGCTTCTAACTGTGCAAATGTAGCAATTCTAGCACTGTCGACATCTGCTTGTCTATACTGTGCAAAGTTTTGCGGCTCTTCTAATTTAAGATCAAACAGCTGACTATCAATATTAATACCACGCCACCGCATAAATGTCTTAAACTCTTGATCGAGTTTATCAACAATCATGTTTTGTAAACGTTTACAATACTGATTAAAGCGCCATTCTTGTATTAGTGCTGTACCAACACGCCCGTCATTATAACTTTGAGTGCCATCTTCTAATCCTGTAGGCAAATAACTGCTAGGAATACGCAGTCCACGGAACAACTTGTTAGTAAAGAAACGTAAATCTGTAATTTCGCCTAGATTCTGTCCTCCAGGAAAAACATCGATACTGCTGCCACGTCCTTCTGCTGTAACTGGGAAGAAGTAATCTTCCATCATTGCTAACGGATTATACGTTGCATCCATCATGTTAGCGCCGCCACCTGTTTGTGTTGGGATACGTCGCTGGTGTATTTCGTTCTTAATACGTTCCACATAAGCCATTGCCATGTGTGTTGGCATGTTACCTACGTCAATTTTGAATACTCTACGCTCTGGCGCACGTTGTATTCTGTATATAATAATAGCGTCTTCAAGCAGTTCTTTTTGCTTGTAAACCTTAAACACATTCTCTAGCACACTGTTACCAAAAGGCCAATAAGCGTCTAACCCTTCTGTTAGGCTCATGTGTATCACGTGCTGTGCATCAATAGCAGTTTCATTTTGTGCGTGGCTAAATCTACTACCACCCGAATATGGTGTCGCTGGTTGAGTGTATGCACCGCTAGGTCCGCCAACTTGCGGATGATTAATATAAGTGTCCGTTGCGGCTACTGATGTGACTGTGAGATTTTGGAAGTTGGGGTTAATATCTTTAATGAGGTACTGTTCAGGCTTTTTACCTTCTGCTTCGTTAACAATAACCTTCGTGACCTTACTCATTTCTACCCAAAATAACTTAAAGTTCTCTGGGTCACGCACAAACACCTGATCGCCGTATTTGATTGTATTTCGTATGATCTTAAACGTGCGTTTGTTTAATTCATTAAGTGATACCCACTGTTGTAACTGTTCTTTGATTATGTTTACTTCGTTGTCTGTGGGATTATCTTTAAAGTGTATGTCAAAGTTTGTACCATTTGACTCGTTCTTCTGTGTCATAAACTCAGCAAGAATATCTAGTGCGGCATTGATCTCTGAATCCATGTCCATCTGCTCGTACTGATTATAACGTTCAGTACGGTTTGGGTGACCAATGTATACGTCAGGTAAGTTGCTTTCGAAGTTGCGATAGTCGGGGTTTGCACCACTGCTACGGCCACTGCCTATAGGACTTACGTTGCTAGGTATGTTGCTACTTTTAAAATATTTTCGCCAGGTCATTTAATGATTCCGAAGTTGTGTTATATTTATCGCATCATTAGTTGTAGGCATTGTTTTTACGAGAAGGTATAGACGTTTGCAAGAGCTGCCGTATCTGCTTGGGCTTTATTTGCGCGAGCTGATGCGTCTAATTTAGTAGTTTGAAGTCTGGCTTCTTCTAGCAAATCATTATTTTTTGCAATTAGTGCATCTAACTTTTGTATAATTGCGTTTGATTCTGTATTTACGTCACTGGACGCTTGTGCTGTTTTAAGAGTTTCCTGTTGTAATATTCGATTTGTCTCACCTGCTTTAGCCAACAGTGATTTCATGTCGCCTAGTAACACACGGTCTGCAACAGGTATTGCAGTATCTGGATTTGTTACAGATGCTCCGGTGAACTCTCCCGTACTAGTAAAGCCTCCTTGATTATTATCACTATCAGCACCTTGCCCCATGGTAACGCCAATTTCAGATCCTGTTGTGTATTTGCCAAAGAAACTAAAATCACCAGCCAATATGTTACCAATGTTGCCACCAAACTCGGCTAAAAATTCTACAAAGTTTTTCATGTATGTGTTTATTGTTGCCAGAGCACTTGAATACCCAGGTAAAATACTTGTAGTTGCTTGCTCAATGGATACTGAAGTAGCTAATAGTGCTTCTGCATTTTCGACTAGTGATTGAGTTAACTTGTCTGGCGCATTCGCCATTGCGTCTATTGCCTTGGTTGAATCAGTTATTGTTTGTGTTCCTCCTCTTGTGTACCCTGCCATAGTATCTAAGAAGTTTATTATTGGACCTAGGTTACTTGCGTTACCTAGTGTTCCCGCGGCTATCAACTCCCGGAATTCTGGCATACGCTCCCGTAACATTTCTGTTATATCACCATATTGAGCGGCAGCGGCTTTACCAGCTTCTTCTGCTGACATTTCGCCACTGGTGATATTTGCATACATTGTATCAACTAATTGCCTAAGTTCAGGCATTTTACTTGCTATAACATTAAAACTTTCATCTAGGACAGCGTTCCCGCCAGTAGCAATCAACTGGTTAAGTGCGGTATTTAGGAACCCTGCACCTGATTTTTCAAAGAATGTTGATACATTGCCAAAAACATCACGCTGTTCTGTAGTAAGATTGGCAAGTGCCAACGATGATAGCTGCCTTTCTCTCGCTTCTTTTGCAACTTCTGATGCACTTGCTCCAGTCAAATCAGCTATTAGTCTTAAACTTTTTGCATATTCTAGTGTATCCTGCGCAACTTGGGCATCAATACCTCTGCGTGTAAATGCTCTAAACTCGTCCTCTGTCATTTGCGCACGTTGCAAGGACAGGAAGTCGGCAACAAGAGCAACTTGGTCTTCAGTTTCGTAACCTAATCGTCTGATACTTTCTCTAAAGGTACTAGTAGCCGCTGTACTGCTTGTTATCTCACCTTTTTGATTTCTAGTTGTAATTTCGATAGCATGTGTAGCGTCTTTTAATTGCTCCATACCCCTTGCTACTGCGATAGAACTAAATTGTGTTCCTAGACCCATGGCTCGCACACTGTCGATCGCTGATCTTATACCTTGGGTAAACTGATCTAACAAGATACCTGCCCTGCCTGTTACTGCTCTAATGGTTTCCATGCCGCCAGTAAATACTGTACCCATTCGATTGAATTCTTGAAAACTATCTAGTGTAATTTGTAATTGATCGCCAAGGAACTGGTTTACGTACTTTGCGGTATCAGCCGTGCCTTTTATTAACTTATTAATGATCCCAAATTTATCTGCTGTGTTGCTTGCGGCATCAGTAATCGCTTTGCCACTACTGCTAAACATCCCAGCAAAGGCAGATAAACCGTCCCCCACTATGTCAATAATGGTATTCACATTCCTAACAGAACTTCCAATTGGGTCTCTTGCAAGGTTTCTGCTGTCCATTATCATACGATCAGCTAGTGTAGCTGTAGCGTGTCCTAAATCTGTAAGATACTGCCCAAAGGTGTACGTTCGCATCTGAACATCATTAAGTCCACCTGCTACATCATCTGCAAACCTAGTAACTGCACCTCCTGCCCTATTTGCACTAGAAGCTATACCGCCCAATTGAGAACTAGTCGCACGTGCTGATCGTTCTTGAAGTTGATTTTGATACGCAATAGTTGACTCGTTAGATCGTATAATGGTATTTTGGCCACGTGTTGCGGCCAAAAGTGCTTGCAACGTCGACTCAGTTGCCGCGTTAGTAGCACTAACGGTACCAATTCCAGGAATATTAATATTAACAGCCATGTATTTTCACTTATAAATATTGTATCTATTATTACTATTTATAGGATTCAAAACCATGGTTAATGAACCGAACAACCCGTTATCAAAACATTTTAGGCAGCCTGCAATTTATTTAGATTTACCTAGCAAAGGTCAGCATTGGTCTCCAGGATCAATAGACTTGCCCGAGTCAGGTCAAATTCCTGTATACTCAATGACTGTGAAAGATGAGATTACTATCAAGACGCCAGATGCGCTTATGAATGGCGAAGGTACTGTTAATGTAATACAAAGTTGCTTCCCTAGCATAAAGAATGCATGGAAAATTCCTGTTTGTGATCTCGATGCTATTCTCGTAGCAATGAGAATAGCCAGCTATGGGGATGAATTGACTCTTACATCACAGTGCAAACATTGCAACGAAACTAATGAACACGCTATAGACCTGCGAGTGTTAATGGATACCATGACAGAACCTGTGTTTGACAGTATAGAAACTGCTGAGTTAGTAATAGAGTTTAAACCGCAACTTTTCGAAACGATTAATAACAGTAACTTGGCCAACTTCAAGACGCAAAGTCTACTACAAACAATCATGGCAAGTGACCTCACCGAGGAAGAAAAAACCAAAAGATTCAACGAGTTATTGCCAGAAGTTACAAATCTAAATGTGTCTGTTATTGCTGACAGTATCAAAAGTATTACTGTTGAAGACACTGCTGTTACTAATCAAAAGCATATTTTAGACTTTTTAAACAACTGTGATAGAAAAACATACGAGCAAATCAAAACACACGTAGAAAGTTTAGCACAACAAAATAAAATTAAACCATTTGATGTTGAGTGTGCAGGATGCGAAAAGCAGTACGAGACTTCAATGAGTTTTGAGTTTAGTAATTTTTTCGGCTAAGGCTTTTGACCATGTCGCAACCAGACATGTTAAAATATTTTGACCAACTAGAAAAAGAGTCAAAAGCCTTAAAAGAAGAAATCCTTAAATTGTGTTGGTATATGCGGGGTAGTCTTTCTTACGACGAAGGAATGCATTTGTCTTACGAAGATAGATCACTTATGTCTAAACTAATCAAAGAAAATCTAGAAACAACTAAAAAGTCAGGAATGCCATTCTTTTAAGACTAACTTCGTTAGTCTGTTGATTTCGTTAGCACTCATCAACATGTTTTTTAGTAAGATGCTTTTACACGTTTCATCTAGATCATATGGTCACTCTTTGCCCAGGGCGGGCAAAAAAGTAAAACTGCTTCATCTGAGTATAACAGTCACTTAGCATTAGAGCATTACAGAGGCGGTTGTCCGGTACCTCGAGCTCCGTCTTAACAACGGCGGCTTGCATAACATACGCTAACATATTACACAAACGTGCAGTATCGCTACTGCGTCTTTTTAGCTTTATTGAATCCTGTTCAAACAATCAAACTCTAGCATTGAGAGTCTTCATCCATACGGGTAGTGATTGAGTGCTTGCTGTAGCGGCAAGTCTTACGTCCCTGTACACATCACTGTCAGGTTTGGTACACACGAAATTAGCCTGTGTTAGCTGTTACTACTTAATTTGTTTATAATGTGTGAGCCATGGACACGGACTTGAATATGTCCGTTATAGTATTCTTGTGATTCTAAGACTTTGTGTCTGAATTGTTCTCGAGCCTCGATATAACTGCATTCTGCCTTGCTATTACAATAGTAGAGTATTTCTCTTTGGAAGTTTTCTGTGCCTAGTTGTTTTATATCTTCGTTAAGTTCGTCGTTTGAGCCATAATATTCGCGCCAGTCACTTTCTTTTGTTCCCCGGCGTCTGTTTTTTCTACCTTTAAGGGGTGGCTTGCTGGTTTTAAACCGTGCAAGTTTCTTCCCGATGTATTTACGATTATTTGTTAAATTTGTTATTAAATATACAAACCCAACACAATCCTCAGGTAGTGTTTCTATTTCTTTAGATTCAAATAACCATGACATTACACGTAGTTATGCTTGATAATCTAACGCACAATAAAAAGTTATTTCTTCTATGCAAGTGTTATCTTGAGTCTGTGTAGCATACTTGATAAAATTTGAAATGTCTACCAGGTTTATTCCGTTACCAGTCCAATTTGGTCTGCTACGACTTAGTTCTGTATCTAATCTGTCAGGGGTGATGAGAGTGGTCCTGAAAGGTACTGTGTTTTGCTTAAATGCTTGTGTGCCTTGTTTACTAGCATGTGCTAATGCGGCTTTGCTGACTCTATATGTTTCCCAACGTGGTTCCGGGGCAACAATACTCTGCTCACCTACACTACCGATATTAAAAATATAACCTGATTTGTTATGTTTTTTCCATGTGTCGTAAATTTTTATATACAAGTTGGCCTGGCCAAAGTTAGCCCAATCTTCTTGTGGAGGACCATCAAATGCGTTGTTGATAACTACATCATACTCTACACTGCGAGCCGCAATATCGTCTATGTTTTTTGTAATATCAAATCCGTCAGCTCTACTGATCCCGTCGGCAGTATCAAATTCCTCTACCAGGTGCTTGCCTAATCCTCTATTGCCGCCTGTTACTAATATTTTCATCTAAGATTACCTCCTTGGTCCCAAACCTTTGTTAAACGTTTACCGCAAGTCATTGCACACTCAAACAGTCTATTGCCTGTGAAACTGCTGTGCAAGTCTTGCCAAAACTTGTTGTTGAATATGTCTGCTAAACTGTTGTTTTTAATAGACAAATTGTTTAATCCGTATTGATCTAAAAATTCTTTAACTTGATTAGGTTGCCCACTAAGCGCATTAGCCCTTGGCAGTGTATCTGTATCGTGAAATCTTAAATCATACAAATTGTGATTAAAAAAGTTACAAGGCAACACAACGCCTTCTGCATTTACTGCCACCTTGTTGCCTATTTCCGCATCACACTTAATTTCTGTTTTAGCAAAGTAATCCTTAATATCCGGATACTCTGTCTTTAATCTAGTTAAACCCAGCATACTGTTGTTTCTGTATTGCTCTTGTGTAGGCAACTCTAGCTGGTATGCTACATCATCCTTGCTATTATACACAGGCCAACTGTTGAATTCAACCAGATTTTTATGATCAAAGAACCGCCCAGTTTTGCGTATCAAGATGTTAAAAAAGCCGTACTCTTGTGCTAGTTGCTTTGCTTGTTCAACTTGATGTTCGTTGTGTTTAAACACAATGTAGTTCCACTGTGCTCTTCCACCGCGGTCAATAAACGCTCTAGCATTACGTATAACCTTATCATAGTCTACATTTCTACGATACAAATCTAGTGTATCACTTAGACCATCAATGCCAAAGTCTATCTGTCCGTAGCCTGCCATTATATCCGCTACTTCTTGCCAATAGTCTTCGTTGTGTACACCTCCGTTAGTGTGAAAGTACAACCATAGCGTTGGATTTTTTTGTCTAAAAGTTCTCAGTATGTCCAAGAACTTAGGATGCATAATGGGATCACCGTAACTGCCGCAAAAGAATACTTGTCTTAGTCTTTGGCATAGATCTTCGGAAAATGCACGATCCAATATGTCAGCGTCTAAATGCACCAATGGCATATATGGATTTTTTCCGTAACCACAGAGATTACGTGGACATTGCGGACAAGCCGCATTGCAGTATGTAGTTATTTCAATTTGATATTCGTCGACAGAACTATAGGTTAACATTAACTTGGATGTAACTTAAAAGCCTTCTTTTTTGTTGAAGTTTGTGTAAGTAAATTTATAAAAGAGCTAAGAATATGTTTGTTTCGAGGCATCAAATAATCTAACGAATTTGCAGTTTCTACAAGTTCTATCCATCGTCTGATTCTTTCTTTGAGATTCAATGTTGGATTTTTTAAACTTACCCAGTTAAAAGTCGAAAACTCACTACCGTTGCTGTACTCCTCTGTTATCTTAAGTTCATCCATTTGATGATACAACGGAGTATCTGCTAATATGTTTGCTGTATATCCAAAAACAATCATTGAAATAATACCAGAGTGAGCATATACCTGATATTTTTTTAATGCACTGAGATTTTGTTGATGATCATCTAATGTTTCGGTTGGATAACCAACTAGCATCAACAAGCTATTTTTAATACCATACTTGCCGCACATTTCTAAATGCCATTCAAAATCTTTGTTGGAAAACTTTTTTTCCATTGAATGACGTACAGGATCGCTAAAACTTTCTAAACCAACATAAATGTACTTACATCCTGCTTCCTGCATTTCTCGATAACTTGATTCGGGCATTAAGTTTTTAGACCTACAAATAAACTGTCCTTTGTAACTTGGGGTAAAGTCTTTGTCTATGGATTTATATCTAATAATAGCCTTGTTTAATTCCTCAAACTGTTTCATTGATCCGTTGATCAAACTATCACTAAACTCAAAATTTGTTATATTTAAAGTTTTATAGTAATGCCACATTTCGTCGGCAAGATTTTGTCCACTCCTGTACTTAAATTTAGGCCAGTATTTTGCTACGTCACAGTAGGTGCACTTTCTTACACAGCCCTTGCTTCCAGTTATAGTTAATTCTGGTGTAGTTAAGTATTTGTAATCCCACGGGTTTATTTTTTTGTAACTTGGAAAAGGTAAAGAATCAAGATCATCAATCTGCACAGCATCAAAATTATTAATTCCTGGATAATCGATTCCCTTGAGTAAATTTGAAAAAGCCACTTCACCTTCGCCGTATATAAAATAGTCTATTTTTTGCTCAGATAATAAAAAAGTACAAAACTCTTTAAATTCCAATATCTTTAGTTTAGCTCGGATGCCTGTACCGCCAATAGCAATTTTAAAAGTGTTTCTGTCGGGTCGACTGTTTAACGCCTGAATCAACTCAAACGCAGAAAAGCATCCATAGTCTGAGAATATGCTAATTGATACTAAATCTGGACTGGACAACATTATTTTATCAACATATATGTTGAGGAATTTTAAGAATTCTTTATACCACATGGTATCCATGTGGCTAGCAACAAACGAGTCGCTCCAATTGTCGTCAATTTCTTGCCAGATACTAGGCTCAACGTTTTCTTTCAACCACAGGTTAAAATCGTATACATTATACTCAGCATTGTTGGCTTCGCAAGCAGCCGCAAGTATAGGCAAAGCACCAGGTGGGCGCAAGAAGTCTTGCTTAGGGAGAGCTATTAATGATACTTGTTTAAACATTGCTAAGAAGTTCTTTTAATTTTAATATCAACTGTTGGTTGTCATTATCTTCTATTCCAAAATATGACTCTAGATCACTTTTGTTGTGCTTACCAGCAACCTGCTCTCTCATGAGATTGTTATACCAGTTCCAAAAAGGCACTTGGAACAAAAATTTCCATTTTCCAGAGTGAAAGAATTCAAGTATCTGCAACGGTCCATGATCTACTGTAAGTTGGTTCTGTTCGCAGTATTCAATATAAGATGTATTATAATTTGGATCAAACTGTGACATATTATATTTAACTAGATCCTGTTCTAATAATATGTTATCAACCCATATTTTATTAACTTTGAGTTTTTGATCAAACAAAATTTCACCATTTTTGCTGGTAACTGTTTCGCCTTCGGATTTAGAATAATCGAGAATTAACGGCGAAGTAACATCATCAACAACAACTTTATGCTTTTTTATTCTTTTACTAATTTCAGTTTCCTTGCACGACAATGCATGATTAACAGTATACTTTGGCCAGGTGACTCCTAAATATAATTCTAGCTCGATAGTTATATTAATCGATTGTTTCACCTTTATATTATTGTTTGATGTCAACATTAACCTGAACAAACTTCTTGCTATTGATACCTCTGGTGTTAAAGTCATCACTACTGTGAAAATATCTACGATCAATGCCAAGCAGTTGACCGCGTCGCTGGTAAGGCATAATTTTCATCACACTCAAATAGTGTCGATCTTGCTCCCAGCACATGCTCAAGTTATTTTCCCACAACTCCAAATCAATTGGCTTATCTAATCTCCGATTCTGTTGTTTGTATTTGTGAAAATCGTTATATTCATCCGACCACTGGTCAAATACAAAAGTTCTGCTGTCTACATCATGCAATGGGATTAAAAAATTATAAAATGGCTTGTATCCTTCTGCCGTCCTTTCAAGGTACAAATCAGTGTGTATATCCCACGGGAGACACAGCTCAGTTAACAGTATAGAACTATACTTGATAGATTTATCAGCACCAAACAATGGACCCAGTTTTCTGTCTAACACATCAAACGCAACAGAGTTATTGCTGAGGTCGATGATTTTTGCTACTAGCTGATTAGCAAACCGTCCATGCGGTGGAATGTTGTGTATAG
>Ga0255752_10006633_pt1 | contig 10798 bp, 7 predicted proteins | sample 011ome_25_FD_179952 | JGI IMG/M metagenome (GOLD analysis project Ga0255752, IMG submission 179952) | Coastal salt marsh microbial communities from the Groves Creek Marsh, Skidaway Island, Georgia - 011512CT metaG (version 2) | ecosystem: Environmental > Aquatic > Marine > Intertidal zone > Salt...
AAACGCACTCGGCGTCGACGCCGCGGGGTCGCCGGGCGGCCGTCGATGATGACGATGGATGACGTTCCGAGCGCGTCGACCGCCGCCGCGACTGGCGGCAGCGCGTCGTGGCCCGCGACGTCGACGCCGAGTGCGTTTGGACACGCGTCTTCGCATCTTCATGCACATCATCATCATCATCATCATCATCTGTTGAGCGCGGGGAATCCGTTCGGGACGTCGCTCTCGGGTGGGATCGCGGCGCGGATGAACAACGAGGGTGGGGCGTCGTCGTCTGCGGCGGCGTCGGCGGCGGCGTTCGCGCCGTTTTCGCCCGTGGCGTATGAAGAACATCAGCGTAATCTTCTTCTTCAGCGACAGCATCAGCACCAGCGCGGGCGCGACGAGCCGATGATGATGATGATGGTGCCCGTGAGCAGCGTCACCGGTGGTGCACACGCGCCTAGTCTTGCGTACCCAACTATGGCGCCTTCGGCGCACATAAATGCAATGTATGCGTCGACGTTGACGCCGCGCGTGTTGCTCGCCGCCGGGGAGGCGCCCGTGTACGTCAACGCGCGACAATACCACGCGATTCTTCGCCGTAGACGTGCGCGTGCGCGCGAAGAGGCGCGGAATCGCACAAGTGATAAGCGTAAAGTGTATCCTTCTCGTTCAGCGCATGCGAAAAGGCGCCTGCGCGGGGCAAATGGGGCGTTTTTGACGCGCGAGGAGGTGCTCGCGGGCGCGGCGGGTCCCGAGGCGCAGGCGCGCGCGCGCGCTCAAGAGGCACAGAAAGCCGCCAAGGCGGCGGCCAAGGTGGCGAAAGCAGAGGCGGCGGCCAAGGCGCGCGAGGACGCGGCTGCGGCTGCGGCGGCTGCGGCGGCTGCGGCGGCAGAGGATCCAGAGGAGCCGGCGGCGAGCCGACCGACGGTCGACTGACGACGTCAAAGCCGAAGACAGTGGGAATAATCCAAAACCAATTCATCCATCCGCGCGCGAGATGGATGTTCTAGCTGTACACATTGACCCCTATATTGTACATGTACCATCATAGCGATTCTTGTCATCGTATCTCTCGCGAACAGATGCGTACCGACGCGTCTTCATTCGGCGCCTCTCGCGCGAGTCAACCCATCAACGCGCGAGCTCCTTTGCTTTGCGCACCGCAATGACGCCGCGCTCGCGCGCGGCATTCAACGCCATCTCGCGCATCGCATTCATCGCCATGGCGTGCGCGTGGATGTTCATTTTCACCCCGTTATACGGCGGTTCACAAGCGTGCGACATGTCATGGATGCATCCAAAGTTTACGCTCGAGCCCGACGTCGAGCTCGCGTCGTCCACGCACGCGCTCTACCGCTACGAGGACAGAATGTACGCATCGCACACGGATTCCTCACCCGCATCCTGCGTCGTCGCGGTGGTGTTCGTGCCGGGCACGGGTGGTGGGTACAAACAAGTACGAAGCGTCGGGAGCGCGAGCGCGCGAGCGCGCGGCGAGTCGTCGACTTCATCGTGCGACTTGCGCTACTACGCCGTCCATTTCGCCGAAGAACTGTCAATACACAACGCAGCGATCATGCGCCGACAAGGCGAGAGCGTGCGACGGGCGTTGCGCGCGGTCAAGGGATTGGAATTTGGGCATGAGCTAGCGAATGCGCGCGTCGTCGTCGTCGGGCACAGCGCTGGGGCGTACGCCGCGCTCGACGCCATCGCGGATATACATGACGAATTCGCCGATGTCACCGTGCTTGCGCTGGCGGCGCCGTTAGCGTGGAATCCAGTGGCACTCACGCGCGATGTGCGCGGGCACGTGAGAGATATTGAGCGTCGATGGCGCGCCAGCGGAGCCGCCGACGTCGTCGGTTTGGCCTCCGTCGCGGGCGGCGCTCGGGATCGACAGGTGAGCTCTTTAGCCATGGCGAGCGTCGATGCGTTGGTCGCGAAGGGAAATGATGGGGATAGAAACGGTGCGCGTGGCACGGCGTTCGCGGCGAGAGCGGATGCGCTGACCGCAGTCGGAGTGTCGACGGATCACCGGTGCGCGATGTGGTGCAAACAATTGATGGACGCCGCGGCTCGCGGGTTAGTAGACGCGTTTCCATCGGCGATGAGCGCGGCGCCGGCGTCGAGCGCGGCGCGCGCGCGCGTGCGTGCGATCGCTGATGCGTTAGGGTACGTCGAGTCGGGCGATGAGGCGCCGAGGCGCACGTTGGTGTTCGGATTGAACGCGCGCGCGTTTGAGGTTGTGCAAGAACGAGCGGCGAGCGGGCTCGCGGCGATCGTAGCGCACGCGTTCGTCGAGCCTACGTTCGGGCTCGGGTGCGTGTTTGCGTTGATATGTACAGCGTCGTCACCGTTGATTCTTCGCGACGAAAGTCATCGCGTGGAGTCGGTCATTGCGTCTTTCGCGGTGTACGCGGCGAGCGCTGTCCCGGCTCGCCGAGCGCTCGGCTCTGCGCGCCACCGCGAGCGCCTCGTGCTCGCCGCGTGCGGTGCGCTCGCACAGATCCCGAGCATCATCGCATGGGTACAGTGCGCGTTCGCGCACGTCATGTCTGCGTTCCCGAACGTTATGGACGCCGCGCGCGCGTCCCCGACGCCGATGTCACCGACGGATGCCTTTGCGTGCGCCGTCGTCAGCCTCTCCATGCGTGTCACGCCCGCATCCTACGTCGCCCCACCGCGCGCGATCGATCGCACCTTGGGTTGGATACTCGCCGCCATCGCTGCCGCACCGGGACGCGTGGGAGATATCGTCATTCCAATCGCCGTCGCGCACGCGTTTGCCGCCGCCCGCATCCACCGTCGCGCAAAGCGCGAATAATTATTTCCACCCCGGCACCCCGAATTCGTGCGCGCGCGCGCGACGCACGTCATTGTACACATCTAGCACGACCCTAGTTAGCGCGCACATAGGCGTGTGTAAAACCATGACGCATGAGCGTAGACATTCGACGACGCTTTACAGCGTCGAGCGCGACGCACCAACCGTCCTCACACCTGTGCGCGCGCTCTCTCGCTCATGCACGTCGCGCGCGGCGCCCGAGCGACGACGATGGCGCTCACCGCCGCGTGTCTCGCCTCGCCGCTCGCGTCGCGGCGCGCCTCGGCCGATGACGCGTCGCACAGCCGCGTCGCCAAGCCACCAGGCGACGTCGCAGCGTTAGAGCGCGTGCAGCTCATGTTTCGACACGGCGACCGCACACCCATCACCGCCACCGCGGAGGACTGCGACGGGGCAAACGCGACGTGGTCGTCGTTGACGCTCGATGCCGAGCGCTCGCGCGCGCTGGCGAGGCGAGGAGACGTGCGGGAATCATGGCGGGACAAGTTGTACCACCGCGGCTTGGCGTGGGAAGGTCAGCTCACGACGCGCGGCGCGGCGCAAATGCACGCGTTGGGGCGCGAGATTATTCGTGAGTGGTTGATTGAACGATGTGGATTTTTGTCGGGCGATTTCGCCAGGGTCGTGCGCGATGGAGAGGTGAAGGTGCGGTCGACGGCGGTGAAGCGGTGCGTGCAGAGCGCGCAAAGCGCGCTGGCGGGCGGTTGGGACGACGAGAGTGACGACGCGAGCGCGCAATTGGAGATAGAAGTGCGCGAGAAGGAGCGAGAGTCGATGTTTCCCAAGCCTGGGTCGGCGTGTGAGCGATTGAGTGTGTTATTTAAAGAGGCGTACGAACCGGCGGAGCACGCGTCGCGAGAGGCGTTCGCAAACGCGCCGCATTTGGCGCGCATTCGTGACGGTATGGAGGCGCAAAGGAACACTCGTGCTGGGCTGACGATGGTGTGGGATCCGCTGCAGTGTCGGGTGAATCACGGCATGGCGCTGCCGGAGGGCGTGCGCGAGTCAGATGTGGCCGAACTGCTGACGATGATGGAACGTCGGCATTTTACGTTCTTTTCTGACGCCGACGCCGCGTCTCTCGTCGGTGGTCGCTTGTTGCGGGAGATTTGCGAAGAAATGGTGTCGCCCGAAAAAGTCAAGCTTTGCATATATTCAGGGCACGATTCGTCTCTGATTGCGTTGTTTGCGGCGCTTGGCGTTCTCGGCGAAGGCGTTCGTGAGTGGCCAAAGACTGCGAGCTCGTTAATTTTCGAGACGTGGCGCATGCGCGACGGCACGCGAAGCGTGCGCGCGGTATATAACGGTCAACCACTCATGTTGACCTCGACATCGCGCGCGAGTGATGGGTTGACACCGTACGACGATTTTAAGGCATTCGTGGACTCACGCGTGCCGAGCGATTTCGCCGCGGCGTGTCGGGTGCCGTCCAAGCTCTAATACGTCACGTAGCTCTTCTTGAAACTAGGTTGTAGTGTTTTATTTCTTGTTCATCGCGATTTTAAGCTTTTACTACGATGCTATAGATCCTATCTCGCTATTTTTTGCCCTTGCCAGTCTTCCGTTTCTTGACTTTTTTGGGAATTTTCGTCTTCCGCTTCTCCGCGGCAGCCGCCTTTTGCAGCTTTTTCGCCTCCTTGCGCTCAGCCTTGACTTTATCTTTATCTACGACTTCTTTAGGAAACCGACGTCGTCCACCACCTTTGTCGTCGTCGTCGTCGTCGTCGTCGTCGTCATCATCATCATCGTCGTCGTCATCGGAATCTAAATCTGAATATTCAGAGTCAGAATCGCCGTCGACGTCCATCTCGTCAACGTCATCCATGTTATCGCCGCCGCCTCTAACACCTCCATCACTGACATCATCTCCGTCTTCTTCTGCGACTTCGATCTTTTTCAACAACGTCGGCATAGTGCGCACACCACTTAAATCAGCCTCCATACCAGTAATGGTTTGGTAGTAGATGCCTTCGCTCTCGCCGCCACCTTGAATCAATCGACGTTGGTCGCGTTCGAACGAATCCACTTCATCGAGCGCGCGCGGAATGAACGCTTGGTGGAAGACATTGTCGGCAATTTCCTTCTCCGCCCGGCGCTCCATGGTGCCTTCAGGTAAATCATTTTGTGCGTCTGGATCCGCCGAATTCAATGCGTTGAGTTGAGCGTTGACGCGCTTCAAATCCACCGCTTGTTCCTCCGCGGATTCGCTCAAGCGTTCTAAAACTTGCTCCATATTATCGTCGTTAATCGCCGGGTCAGTGACAAAATCAAACAACTCTCGCACCGTCGGTACGGCCACGTCCTTCTTGGCAAAGTATTGAATGACGTGCAACAAATCCTCACGCAAGAAATCCAAACACCTCGGGTGGTCTTGATCCACCGATTGCGACACATCGATGATCCAAATCTTCCCTTCGTGAAAGAGCAAGTTATATTCGCTTAAATCTGCGTGCACCAAACGACACTTTTGGTACATCGCGCGCACGTCCACGATGAGTTCGGTGAAGAGCGAGCGGAGTTTCTTAACGCCAATGTCGGCGTCGCGCAGCCGCGGCGCGGCGACGCCATCCGTGCCGATGAATTCCATCACCAGCACGTGCGAGCGCAACATCGTCACTGTTGGTACGCGCAGACCCGCTTCTTTTAAACGAATCAAGTTGCGCATTTCTTTCTCAGCCCATGTTTGTACCATTTTCCGTGGATTTTTCTTTGAGTACCCGTTGCGCCAACGCCAATCGCCGCTCACGTACCGGTCGCGGTCTTTGAACACTAAAATCGATGTCTTATACACCTTGACTGCAAAATCCTCTACGCGCGTCGTCGTCGTCGTCGTCGTCGTCGTCGTCGTCGTCGTCGATGTCACCGCACCGTCCCCATCATCGCGCGCCTCGACGACCATTTTCCTCGCGTGATACACGTTTGCCTCCTTCCCCGTACTCACGCACCCATGAATCTCCGTAAACACCTCTCTCGATAACATCTTAAATAAAATCAGCATCGTCCGTGGATCCAATGCCTGTTCCACCGTCGCTCGATCCTCCTTATCCTTATTCAACGACGCCAGTTTATCATCCTTACGCGCGCGCTCCTTCATCGCGTTTGACACCTTGGACGTCACCGTTCCCGCGTCCAGCGCGCTCCCACCATCCCCGGCGTGCCTGGCGCTCACCCGCCCTTGCCCTTGCCCTTGCGCGCCACCAACGACGCGCGATTTATTCATCGCCCCTCCGTTCGCATTCGGCCTCACCCGCGTCGTCGACGCTTTCGACAACGCGCTGGACCCGCTGGCGTTGGAGCCGCCGCCGCCACCACCCTGCGCGATCGTTGCGCCCGCGCCCGACGTGCGCGCGCGGTAATCCTCCAGCGCGTCCAGCGCGTCGAGTCGCGCGTTAATCTCTGCGTCCTCGTCCGCGGCGTCGGAGTCGGAATCGAACGCGTCGACGTCGTCGTCGTCGTCGACGTCGTCGTCGCGTCGCAAGGCGATGCCGCTGAGCGCTTGACGAATGGCGAGCAGCGCGTCGGCTTGCGCGCGTTGTTCGGCGTCGGCGTCGTCGGTGGTTATCGTGTCCATCGCGTGCGTCGTGGTCGTCGCGAGCGCGGGCGCCGATAGCGATGGTGGCGGCGTCATCGCGCGCGAAAGGGTCGCGCCGCACACTGATGGGTGATGCGATTGCATGGCGTCATAACGCGACGCCGTCGACTCGACGACGGGCGCGCGATGGGCGAGATGACGGCTGCAGACGATGCGTCGTACTACGATCTGGATGGCATGGACACCGGGGGCGAGGGCGAGGGCGCGCGGTCTACGGCGCGCGAGCGACAGGAGGCGCTGTTGAAAGAGTTCGAAAGCCGACGGAGGTTACGCGCGACGCACGCGCCGACGGACGATGCGCAGGTGCGCGCGATGCTGCGAAGGTACGAAGAACCCGTGACGCTGTTTGGTGAGCGACAAGCCGAGCGTCGGGAGCGGTTGAGGGGGATTTTAGCGGCGTTGGATGCGAGGGATGGGGGCGAGCTCGAGACGTCGGGCGACGTCGCGGGCGGGGGCGCGGTTGTCGTGGATGCGAGCGGTGTGGGCGCGTACCAGAAGGAAATTTTTTACACTGAAGGTACCGATGGATTGTTGCAGGCGCGAGTGGATTTGGCTGAATTTTCTTTGCCTCGCGCGGCGAAGCGCGTGGCGGAGCAAAAAGCGAAACGAGGCGAACGTGGAGGCGACGAACGACGCGCGATGGATGATATCGTGTTGTCGACTTCGGCGTTTACCGCACAATGCAGTGAGATTGGCGACGCCACGCGTCCGTTGTGTGCGGTGCGGTTTTATGACCAAGGTAAGCGCGCGGTGAGCGCGAGTTGGAGCGGAGAAGTGCGCGCGTGGACGTGCGACGCCGCGGCGGGCAAATTGAGCTCAAATCTTGTCATCAAGGCGACTGAGCATAGAATCACTGGATTGGATGCGTACCATGATGGGTGTGCCATTGCGACCGCGCACGCGGACGGTACGGCGGCGATTTGGAGCGCCGATGGTGAGAGGCGCCGCGAGCTGAAGGGGCACGCGTCGCGCTGCGGCAAAATTGCCTTTCACCCGCGAGACGGCGGTCGATACGTCGCCACCGCGGGGTTCGACGCCACCTGGCGATTGTGGCACACGGAAACGGGTGAGGAGTTGTTGTGCCAAGAAGGGCACTCCCGCGAGGTGTACGATGTGGGATTCCACCCCGATGGCGCGCTCGCGGCGTCGGTGGGGTTGGACGCCATCGGTCGCGTGTGGGACTTGCGTCTCGGCAAATCGATTAGCGTCTTGCGCGGGCACGTCAAACAGATTCTATCCGTGGATTTCGCCCCGAATGGCTATCACATCATCACCGGTAGCGACGATCGAACGGTGCGCGTGTGGGATTTACGCAAGAATGCGGCGTGCGCGTACACGTTGGCGTCGCACTCGGCGCTCGTGTCGTGCGTACGATACGAAAAGACCGCGACACACGGCGCGTTCTTCTCATCCTGCTCCTACGATGGCACGGTATGCATTTATTCCGGAAGCGATTTCGCGTTGAACACCAGACTCTCCGCGTCATCCTCGTCGTCCTCATCCGTGAATAAACTCACATCCGTCGACGTCGCGGGCGACGCCCTCGTCGCGTGCGGTTTCGACAAGACGCTGAAAATGTACACTAAAAAGTAGTACCACCACCTCGAGTGGTACTACTTATTAGTCCTAGTACTTGTAGCCTTTCTATAAACTAAACCAACAAAAAGTATGCGCGTACGAATATTCATTCATCGGCGAAATCCATGATAGTGCTACTTCGCGAACTCGGTGTCTTCGAAGAAAAGCAAGTGTCCCAAAGGACCACCAAAATATTCTGGGCCTCGTCTCGTCCGACTCGGCTCGCAGTCCTCGCCGGTTTCGGCGACACCGACGGGTGGCGTTTGGCCGTCCGTGGAATGTCCCACACACGCCGGCGCGCATTGGTACTGGTTTGGGCTTCGAGCGTTGATGCACCTCTTCTTGAAGCGTTTGTAAGTAACAGATGTTTGTTATTGTGGCAAACAGTGTCAGTCGAAAACAAACGAGGTAAAATTCGCGGAAATGCAAGTGATGAGTCTCGCGGATGAGTATCTACGCATCATGAACGCGCACCTACCATTTCGTTCATCAAAGCGAACGCTTCCTCCATGGTGCGCGGGCGTCGCTCTCGCTCCTGACGTTTCCTAAACTCGTCCGCAAGATTCATGACTTGCATTTCCGCTGTGGTTCCTGTCTTTTGTACCGCTTTTGATCGCGTCAAAACGTGTGCGCACATCGAATGGAGCTGCGCGGGAACGAGTTCCTTGAGTTCTTCGAACAATCCTTCGAGCGTGTCGCCGAGCGCGGGCTCTTCGGCGACGCGACGCTCGTTCTCGTAGAATCGCTCCGCCGCGAACTCATCGAGCGCACCGCGCGCTAGCTGCGTAGTGTTCATGCTATGACCTAAAATTTCCGCCACGGTTCGTCGAAGTAGTTGCAGTCCCGACAGCGAGGCGCCCGCGGTGTCAGCGGGGCGGTTAGTGCGCGAAAACGTAATCGGTCCTCTCGCGAGAAACTCTTCTTCCGCCCTGCGAACGAATCACACAGTGAAGTCAGTCTTTTATTCTACGGTATTATCGAACGGCGTATACATAAACCATAAAGTCGTCGTGAACAACGTACCATTTCCCAAGTCTATCCTTAGTTCTGAATGGCTTGGTGAACACGAGCACGAGCGAGGACGTTGGAAACTGATGCGAAACGTCTTCGACGCGCTTCTTCAATCCTCGGAGTCTCGCGTTCCAACGCCCGCGCACCCTTCGCTGCTCGTCTTCTGAGAGGCGTGAAATCTGTTCTTCTAGCAGCGGCGGCGCCTTGATGGAAATCGGCGCGCGACGGCGCTCGCCCGTCTCGCCACCTGTATCGGGAGCCGTGACGCCCTCACGGACGCCCTCGCTGGCGCGTATCTCGCGCGCCCCAGCGACGCTCGCGTATCTACTATCTCTTTCTACACCATCCCCGTCGTCGTCATCCGCGTCCCCGTCGTCGTCATCCGCGTCGTCGTCGTCGTCATCATCGTCGTCGTCATCGCCATCGTCGTCGCCATCCGCCTCCTCAAGTACCGCGTCGTCCCTGCGCGCACGCTTCCTCCACCTCGTCCCATCCATCGTCACGCCGCCATCGCTTCGGCGCGTCTTCGCGCCGCGTCCAGCGCGCACTCGACCCATCGCTCGCCCGCGTCGCGCGCTGCCGCATCGTCGTTCGCCCCCTGGTCGACGGATCGACATGACGGGCTCGGTTCCATATCGACGAGTACGAATTTTAAAAACGACAGAAGTGGCCACGCGTTGACGTCAAAGCGAAACACGACACCAAGGCGACGTGTACGGTGACGACGTCCACCCGACAGCGAAGAGGTAGGTTTGCGTAAAACGAGTCGATGCAGTCGCGGACGCGACGCGGCGCGACGCGCGCGCGCGACGACGGTGGGGGGGCGAACGTCCAGATCGTCGCCATCGACGCGGCATTCCCCGGCGGCGCTCTCGCGGTGCCGCCGGGGGAGACGCGACGCGCGGATGGCGACGGGTCAGTGCGAATACGATGCGCGATATTTTTCACGATGATTCGGTCGAGCGCGTCGACGTCGATGTGGTCGCGCGCGCTTGAGACGGCGTTGGCGTTGGCGATGGGATGGCGATGGCGATGGCGATGGCGATGGCGATGGCGTTGGGTGGACGGTTGGTGGACGGTGAGCGATTTGAAACGGGCGGCGCGTGCGGTGACTGACGAATGTGATGTGCGGTGACGTAGCGTAGGAGGAAGCTGGCCGCGTGATCTGGTACGTTATCGATAGACGCGACGCGAGGCATCGTCGACTGCGTGCACTTTTCACGTCGCGGGCGCGCGCGCGGGCGCGCGGCCTAACCGTCAGCCGCAACTGGTCGCGATGCGCAGGAGCCATGTACGGTTACGCTTTCCGGGGATTAGGAAAGCGCAATCGCGCGGCGTTCAAGGAAGCGGCGTCTCCCTCGAACACCCGCATCCCGCGTGTGACTGGGGCGAAACGCGGCGTGGGCGAAGTGGCGGGGGCGAAGAGCGACGACGTCGCTTTCGGCGACGTGACAAACGCCGCGCGTCGAGGCGAGGCGTCGGCGCCGAAGGCGGAGGCTTCGGAGAATATTATTGATGATGCGGCGAAAGATGATGATGATGGTGGTGATGATGGTGGTGATGATGGTGGTGGTGGTGCGTCAACGACGACGACGAAGACGACGACGACGACGCTCGCTGCTTTGAAGTACGTCAAGCGCGCCGACGGGGGCGGACTCGGAGGAGCGCCCGTGGCGTTGGAGGTGTTTAATGAGCCATTGTGCGCCGCGATCGTGAACAACGAGACGGTGCGTGGGGTTGATTTTGAGAAAATTATTCACGAAATCTACTCGCGCGTCTCACCGAGC
>Ga0255752_10006634_pt1 | contig 10798 bp, 6 predicted proteins | sample 011ome_25_FD_179952 | JGI IMG/M metagenome (GOLD analysis project Ga0255752, IMG submission 179952) | Coastal salt marsh microbial communities from the Groves Creek Marsh, Skidaway Island, Georgia - 011512CT metaG (version 2) | ecosystem: Environmental > Aquatic > Marine > Intertidal zone > Salt...
TAAAGCTCTTCAAGCAACGGCTTGAACAGGCGAGATGCCTACTTGATGCTGCGCAAATAACACGCAGCTGCTTAACCAGCATGCACCACCAATGCACTTTTTTTGTGCAGATGCGCAAACAACAGGCAGGCAATCTTTCTCTACTCATAAATCAAGGATAAATGACGAAAAAACGACGTATCAGAGAATGAACGACGCTTCGAGGAAAGATCATGCGGTTTTGGGCAGATAGCCTTACTCATGGGAAGGAGTCACTGCCCTGAACATCGATTCGAGCCTGCATTGGTGCGGAACTGAGTGGGGACGGAGCAAGACTAACGCTTTTCAAGACAGCGTCAGAACGGTTAGCAAGGCTCAACCATGGAACGAGTCCCGGCTGAAAGATTTCGTAAAGGCCCCGGCCCAGTGGTTGAGTTAATCAACCAACCATCGCTCGACAGGCATTAGCAGTGGCAATCGTCGATTTTAAGCCAGCACAGTGAATTGAATTTCATCCAATTCAAGCGACTTGGCTAAGATTACAGACGCGTTGAGGTTGTGCTCTTTGCGATAGGATCGCGCGAGGTAGAGGGTTCCAAGATTTATTGTTTTGAGTGATTGCCGGCCTGATTCATTACCCGATTCAGTGGTACCGTCTCACTGGGGACGAACGGAAGACGCTACATTGCCGCAGCCCGTCGTAATCGATCCATGATCGCAAGTCCCAGATCGATCTCTGGTACCGGTCTTGCGATGATTCGATCAAGATTTTGTTCATCCAATCTTCTCATTGCAGCAAAAAGATTCGCTGCAGCCTGCCTGAGCGAGCCACTGTCCGAAAGAAATTCAACACACGCGAAACCTTCACTTGCGTCCGGCTCCACCGACTCCGACAAGCTAAGTAACCCCACACGCTCATTAGGGGCTGGGACGACTTCTTGATCGGTGATCACCAGTGGTGTTTTCGGAGCGTAGTGTTTGGTGAGTTGACCTGGCGATGCAGGCGAGTTGTCATCGGTGCCAGCAATTTTGATTTTCCCAACCTCCGCCTCCAATTCTTCCAGCGGCACCCCCCCCGGTCGATAAAGCACCACCGCATCACCATCAAACCCGATCACGGTCGATTCGACACCCACCTCACACGGCCCCGCATCCAGAACCATTGGCAATGAATCTCCAAATTGTTCCCACACATGCTTGGCGGTCGTGGGGCTAATTCGTCCAAATCGATTCGCGCTTGGCGCGGCAACGGGAACACCAGCCCGACGGATCAGCTCGCGAGCCTGCGGGTGACTTGGACACCGAACCGCCACCGAGGGCAAACCTGAGGTGACCAAATCTGGCACGTGAGCTCGACGAGGTAGCACGACGGACAGCGGGCCGGGCCAAAACCTATCTATCAGACGCTTGATCTGTGGCGGAATCTCGAGGACTAACGAAACAAGATCCTGTTCGTCCGCAATATGCACGATCAGTGGATCAAAACTCGGACGACCTTTTAGCTCGAACACTTTTGCAACAGCGAGGCTATCAAGTGCGTTGGCACCGAGGCCATAAACCGTTTCGGTCGGGAACGCCACCAGATTCCCAGCTCGAATGGCCTCGGCTGCGGCAGCAAACTGCTCGTCTGTGATCAAGAGAAGGTTCCGTTAACAGCCTGTGGGTGGGTCAAAGATGCACCGTATTCTTGCCAATGACCCGGTTTGTGAATAGGGAATCGATTTTCCGAACCGTAAAAATTCATTCGCAGTAAACGCGAACGACAACCACGACTCTCAAACCAATTTAGATGTCCCAGTAAGTCGATTCCTTGGGCGATAGGTACTGCAAGCCCAAATGTGGGGTCGCTAATTTCTTTTCGCCCTGATGCAAACTATTGACACCCGCGATGACCATACCAGAGGTGAGAAGGGTTCGTTCAATCGGGTACGGTGTTCGCCGCTCGATCATCAAGGTCTCGATGTGATGCGCTAGCGGATTAAAAAAGTCCGCGGTTGTGGAACCGTGTCCCGGCATTGGTAAGTACATCTGACAAGACAATACCGATCCGTCTGCAAGTCGACCCGCGTAGTTAAAATCACGGATTCCCGTCAGCAGCATCGTCGTGCGTAAACCATCTGCGTGTTCGACAATGTATCCAACCGAATTAGGCGAAAGACTTCGAAGCCATTCGATCGATGGCCTCTGCGTCGGGAACCCACCCTCGACCGGCAAGTTATGACTTCGAGTCAGAGCTGAAACGACCAGCTGACAAGTGGTTTGACAGTCGTCCTGCTGCAAACGATTCCAAAGCGAATCGCCGCGAACGGCCTGAACACTGATGACACCTGCTTCACCTCCCTGTCGACGCTCCGACATACATTGAGCCGTCTCGAGAGCGTGAATGTCGTAACTATCGACACCACCATAGGCGACACAAACACTTTCTTTCAGCGGTGATCCCCACGGCATATCCAGGGCAGGCATACGACGTGTCACTGGTAGTGACGAGCCGGCGAGAAAAGGGAAACCCAGACGCCGCGAATCCTCCACCATCTCGACACACTCTTCCCATTCGGTTGACAAATGCTTGTCATTAAAAACCGGAACGGACCGACCGCTATCCTCGAATACCTTCACCACTCGCTTGAACCATTCATAGCGAGGATAACGTTTTTGACCTTTTTCATTCGTCGGGTAATCACCATGCTCGCCGATAATGACGACTCCATCCACCGCCAACTTGCCGCCACCAAGGGTCAATGCATCCTCGAGCGTTGGCACAAGGTTCAATTGATGACGTTTCACTCTCTGTCGACCCAAATCATCCTTGGGAAATTGATCCAGATAAACCGACGCCACCTCAATTCGCGGTTCCTGCCAACCGTTGCCCCAAGCGTAACCCATCGTGTGCCGATCCAGGAAATGCTGAGCATGCGAATGCTGACGAACCACCGTTCCCAAAAATGCAATACGAGGACGCCTTGCTACGGCGTCTTTCTCGCTACCGCCAGTTTCGTCTCCGTGTGAGAATCCGGAAAAACCCGAGAGACCAGCAATTGAAGTCGCCATAGCGACACCGGACGTTGATTTCAAAAAGCCGCGACGATGCACACTTTTTGCAATGGGTTCATTGCCTTGCATCTTGACTCACCATGGGTGCGAGGAACAAAAAAAATCGGCAGTAAACGAGCCAAAGAAAGCATTGGAACTGCGTAATGGTTCACAATCACCAGGACACACCATCCCAAGCACCAACTCGGTGAATCAGATCAACGAGTCCACGAGAAAAGCAGTCGAACAACGCCTCGCCCTTCTCGGCTGTCGCTTGGCTCGGGCTACCAATATATCCTGCCTTGGAACGCTCTTGGGTTAACCATGCTCGATCCGCTGGCGGAAAAGAGGGTTCCATGGACACATCCGGAAGATTTTCAAAATCTCCGACAAGCGACGCATCAAGTCGCAAAATCATAGAGGTTTCCCACTCACAGGCGTGCCCCATCTCCGACTGGGCCCAAATGAGATCATGGGATGCCGGGTCACCGAGCGTCCAATAAGTCGAGCCGAGCAGCAATAGATCATCTCGCCTTCTTTGCTCTTGCCTTTTCTCGAAGAGACATTGGCTGACCGGAACACAGTTGCCGCCGTGACCATTGACCACAAGTAGTCGCTTGAATCCATGATCAAGCATGTTATCGATCGTTCCGCCAAGCAAATCGATCCAAGTCCTAGGCTGTGCCGATAATGTTCCGGCAAAGTCAAGATGGTGGTGTGAATTACCGAGCCACATCAGAGGCAGGAACAAGGAATGATTACCACACTGCAGTTGCGTTCGCCTCAGCACTTCACCAAGCAGCAAACTATCGGTCGCCAACGGCAGGTGCGATGCATGTTGCTCCACCGCCGCTACCGGAATCACCACGGGGCAGTTACGATCAAGTTTCGCCACATCGGAAGTCGTTAAATTCGCTAGTTCCATGTTGATCCAATTTTATGTGAAGCGTTTTCGACGGCAAAAGCATTCGCAACGAACGAACCACAACATTTCCATCAGCCCAAAAAAAACCGCAGACGCAATCACGCCCACGGTTTTGAATGAAGCTTCGTGTGTGAAACCGATTAGCTGCAGCCCATACTGTTTCCACAGTTATGACAGAGGTAACAGTTTCCGTTGCGTACGGTGATGCTACCGCAATTGTCACAGCTAGGTGCATCAATCTGGAATCTCGCAAACTGATCGTTTTGGCTGCCGGACTTACCATCAACGCCAATCGCGTCCTTTGCTTTTCCTGCGTCGCCGTTATTCGCCAGCAGCGTTGCCCGCTCCGCGAGTGCAACAGCTGCCCCCGCGTCTTCCTTCAAGCCTAGCATCACGGTGCTAACGGAATCTGCCTCGGAACTGCCATCCGACTTCGCCGTTGCGGAAAGGGAGCTGAGGGCATCGGGTCCACTCATAAAAGTCAGTCCCAACCAACGCGCGATGTAATCCACCACGCTCTTGGCGATACGAATTTCCTTGTTGGTCGTATGCCCCATGGGTTCAAATCGTGTGTGGCTAAATTTATTAACCAATACTTCAATGGGTACACCGTACTGCAACGCAATGGACAGAGCGGTGCCAAAGCTATCCATGATTCCGCCGATCGTGGAACCCTCTTTTGCCATTGTGATAAAGATTTCACCTGGGCGTCCGTCAGGATATAGCCCCACGCAGAGATACCCTTCGTGACCAGCAATCGAAAACTTATGCGTCACACTTTGGCGAGTATCATGCAAGCGTTCACGACGAGGCTTGTAAACAATCTTTTCTTTCTCGATCGTCTTGGTGATCACTTCCGCTTTGGCATCTGCTTTGTCATCGGACTTGGTGTTCAGAGGCTGTGACTGCTTGCTACCATCACGGTAAATTGCAATCGCCTTGAGACCAAGTTCCCAACCCCAGAAGTACGCGTCCGCAATATCCGCCGGCGTCGTATCGTTTGGCATGTTGACCGTCTTGCTGATCGCACCCGAAAGGAACGGCTGAGCAGCTGCCATCATGGTCACGTGTGCCTGCCAGCGGATACTACGCTTTCCGTTGGCTGGTTGGAACGCACAGTCAAACACAGGAAGATGCTCGTCTTTGATGTGCGGTGCACCCTCGATCGTATCTTTCTGATCGATATACTCGAGAACCTCAGCGATCTGACCGGCATCATATCCTAGCTTCTCAAGTCCCAACTTCACGGTTTGGTTAACGATCTTAAGCATCCCACCGCCGGCTAGTTGCTTGTACTTCACCAAAGCGATGTCTGGCTCGATGCCGGTGGTGTCACAGTCCATCATAAAACTGATGGTGCCGGTCGGAGCCAATACAGTAGCCTGAGCATTGCGGAAGCCGTATTTTTCACCGATGGCCAACACATCATCCCAAAGCTGCTGGGCAGCTTCTTTGAGCGCCGCAGGGCCTTCGTCATCAATTTCATCACAAGCATCTCGGTGCATTTGCATGACGCCGAGCATCGGCTTCTCGTTTTCCGAGTAGCCATCGAACGGACCAACCACACTCGCAATCTCAGCACTGGTGCGGTTTGCCTCACCATGCAGTAGAGACGTCAGCGATCCACACAGCCCGCGTGCTGCGTTGGAATCGTAAGAAAGGCCTCGGCTCATCAACACGCTACCGAGGTTGGAATACCCCAGTCCAAGCGGGCGGAAACGATGACTGTTTGCTGCAATCGGCTCGGTTGGGTAACTCGCGTGGTCAACCAAGATTTCTTGTGCGATGAAGAACAAGCGGCATGCCGCTCGGAATCGCTTCACATCGAAAGTACCATCACCTTGGACAAACTTCATCAAGTTGATGGATGCAAGGTTACATGCGGTGTTATCCAAGAACATGTATTCGCTGCAAGGGTTTGAAGCGTTGATGTCACCGCTGTTGGGACAGGTGTGCCAACGGTTAATGGTCGTATCGTACTGCACACCTGGGTCACCACAGTTCCATGCACATTCCGCCATTTTATTGAGAAGTTCTTTCGCATCGTATTCGGGTGCGTCAGCGTCAACTTTCTCGCTAACCCAACGAGTTCGCCAAGGCTTCTGATCACGAACCGCCTCCATGTAATCATCGGTCACGCGAACCGACAAGTTCGCGTTCTGGAAGCAAACGCTACTGTAGGCTTCGCCGTTAAAGTTGGATTCGTAGCCTTCGCGAATCAACGCATGAGCTTTCTGCTCTTCACCCCATTTGCACTCTATGAACTCAAGAATGTCTGGATGCCAAACTTTTAGCGATTGCATTTTGGCCGCTCGGCGGGTCTTACCGCCACTCTTCACAACGCCGGCGATGGAGTCGTAAACCTTCATGAACGACAACGGACCCGATGGAGTGCCACCGCCGGAAAGTTTCTCCCGCTGCGAGCGAATTGTCGAAAGGTCGGTACCGGTTCCACTGCCGAACTTGAACAGCATCGCCTCCGAACAGGCGAGACGCATGATGTCTTCCATGTTGTCATCGACGCTTTGGATGAAGCAAGCTGAACCCTGTGGGAATTCGTAAGGGTTCTCGGGTTGCTCGGTCTGCTCGGTCTCTACATTCCATCGCCAGTTGCACTTGTCACCCTCAACTCCATACTGAGCATGAAGTCCGACGTTGAACCAGACCGGACTGTTGAACGCACCGTGCTGGTGCAGACAGAGCCATGTTAGATCGCGATAAAACCGCTCGCCGTCCTCGGCAGTATCGAAGTAACCATCCTGAAGCCCCCAGTCAGAAATGGTTCGAGTGACGCGATGCACCAACTGACGCACACTTCGCTCTCGCTCGATTGGATTCTTGGGATCGCCGTAGAAATATTTCGACACCACCACGTTGGTCGCCAATTGGCTCCAATTCTTGGGAATCTCGCAGTTTGTTTGCTCGAATAGGGCCTTGCCGCTCTCGTCCTTGATCGCTGCACTTCGGAGATCCCATTCGCTGGTAGCGAATGGCGTCTGTCCGTCCTCTGGGCAGAAAGTTGCCTGGACTTTCAATCCCTGACCGCTCGATCGCAGTTTGGTACCAAACTGCTGCTTGGCGTATTCTACGCCGTGCTCCCTGTTAACTTTCTCCAATGCAGGATCTGAAGACGCTTCGTTTGATGACTGCGCAGATAAAACCGTGGCCATAGCTCTAAGACTCCTAGTGGGATCATCCATGGGCCGTGACACTGCCAAGTACTCGCTATCCTCGCGAAGCAGTGGCTACAGCCAAGTTTTGTAAATAAGAAGTGCAATAAGGTCGCCCGCGTGGGGGGGATTGGTAAGTTTTCACGTGACCGTCATTCGAGTGAATCACCCAAGAATGATGAAAAGCAGTCAACCGCCTGAAACTACTACCAGTAGTGGCCATCCAGCCACTGAACCACTAAATGTGGGCGTCAGGGGCGAAATCTTATCGCCCGAAACTGCGATGTCAAACACAATTTCTCAATCGCACCTAACTAGTTTCGCCATAACGTTTTACGATTGCTCGATGAGGATGGATACTCATACTTACAAACACCTAGCGATCACGCTAAATCATTTCATTGTTAAGACTTAGCAAAGGTTGATAGCATAAGTAGCATCGCGTCCAAAAAGTTGACAAATAAGAAAATTAAACCGTCTAACCAGCTAGCAAAACAGCAACACAGGGAAGCTAGGGAAAATAGGGGATTGCATCAAGGTAGCACTGCCGATTCGAGCCGTGGATTAGCCCGCTAAAAATCGTAGCGACCACTACGGCAGCTCGAAGTTTTCTCATCCTCCTCGCTCACGCTGGTCGCTCCATCAACTCAACCGTGATCCAAAAACGCTTTCAAGGAGTTCTCAAAGTTGTAACATTCTTCAAATCGCTCGTTCGATCCGATGCAAACCAGCGAAACGACGTTCACAGGAGTCCTCAATGGACAAAAGATTCGCTAACGTATCCGTTTTCGAGACGACGCACGTCACCCCACCAACACCTGCTAATCTGGCCTCTGGGTGATTTTACGCAGTCGAATGTTTGCCTTACGCGTTCAATCGCGCTGGTGCGGTTTACTTGCTTGATTGCTTCCGTTCCCCACCGCCGAACACCATTTTGAAACCTGAATACACATCATGAAATTTGCAATTTGCAACGAAACCTTTGGCGACTGGAAATTGTCTGATGCATTGGCGTTCGCTAGGGAAACGGGGTATACGGGTTGGGAAGTTGCCCCATTCATGCTGTCCGACGATATTCGTCAATTCGATTCCAAGTCTCGACACCAGTATCGATGCGAAGTCGAGCAGGCAGGCTTTGAAATCATCGGTCTACATTGGCTTTTAGCCAAAACAACAGGCTTTTACCTGACCTCAGAAGATCCAGCGACTCAATCCGCCACCTCGCAATACCTTGGTGCACTGGCGGAGTTGTGCCACGATCTAGGTGGTCAAGTCATGGTGCTTGGGTCACCTCAGCAGCGAAACGTCCCCGAGGGTCAAACAATGGAATCGGCGATGCAATGCGCCGCAAAAGTCTTACAAGCGGTCACGCCAACTTTAGAAAGGGTCAACGTTAAGATTGCGGTGGAACCACTTGGTCGTGAGGAAGGGAACTTTCTCAATCACGCCTCCGACGGACGCGCACTGATCAACCTTGTCGATCATTCTCATGTGCAACTTCATCTCGATGTCAAAGCAATGAGTGATGAAGGATTACCGATCGATCAGATCATTCTTGATAACGCCGACGCAATGATCCACTTTCACGCAAACGACCCAAACCGTCGTGGACCGGGTATGGGAGACGTCGATTTTCAACCGATCTTCCGAGCGCTACAAGCGTGTGGCTATCAAGGCTGGACTAGCGTCGAAGTGTTTGATTACTCGCTAGGCATTGAAACATTAGTGGTCGAAAGCATGCGAAACATGCTTCAGGCACTCGAAGCAATTAAGCAATAACCAGCCAATCGATTTCCATCACAGATGGATGAACCTCGCATTTCCCCGCATCTCACTTGCATCGCGGATCGCTTTTCGCTGTTCGGCGATGGGTTTCGATCACTTGCACGACTGAATGGTGGACCGTCAACCAGCGAATAGTCTTCCTTTTTGCACTGGCTTTGTCCATTTAAACGCAAAGACGAGGCTTAACGCGACGACTAGGCGACGTAGCGACATTCACGCCTCGCACCCCTCGGGCGAACCGACATCGCAAATGGGAAAGCCGATTGATCAATCGATGGTTGATTCCCGACACACCGTCACGAACGCTGTCGATATACTATCCAACGTCCCCGAGTTTCGAATGATTCTCGCAACGGCAGCGCAAACCAACACGATCGAGTTCTCACTCAGGAGCATTCATGTCCAACGAACTCATGTCTGGCGATTCCATGTCGGTAGAGGAGGAAGCGGAATTGGTCAGACAAATCCGCGAAGGCAGGGAAAAAATCCTGAAGGAGCTTTCCAAAACAATCGTTGGACAGGAAGAAGTGATCGAGCAACTATTGCTGTGCCTCTTTGCAGGGGGACACTGTCTCATCACCGGAGCGCCCGGACTGGCCAAGACGCTGCTTGTCCGCAGTGTTGCTGAAATCTTCCACCTAAATTTCCAACGAATCCAGTTCACCCCTGACCTGATGCCGGCGGACATCACCGGGACCGACATCTTAGAGCAAAAGGCAGACGGCGAGCGATCTTTACAGTTTGTGAAAGGACCGATTTTTGCAAACGTCATTCTTGCAGATGAAATCAATCGTACGCCTCCCAAAACCCAAGCCGCACTTCTTGAAGCGATGCAAGAGCATCAAGTCACAGCAGCTGGGAAACGCTACCCCCTTTCCCCTCCTTTCTTCGTCTTGGCAACGCAGAACCCTATCGAGATGGAGGGCACATACCCACTGCCTGAAGCGCAACTCGACCGATTCATGTTTAATGTTTTGATTGACTACCTACCGCCAGAACAAGAGTTGGAAGTTGTTTTGAAAACAACCTCTGAAGCCAAAGAAACCATTGAGCCAATCTTCACCGCCGAGGACGTTCTACAGTTCCACAAGATCGTCAGGCGGGTACCAATTGCCGAAGAGGTTGCAAGATTTGCGGTATTGCTGGCAGGAGCCACTCGCCCCAATCAAGAAACAAGTCTCGACTTCATCAATGATTGGGTAAGTTGGGGCGCAGGAATGCGAGCAGCCCAAGCACTGGTACTGGCTGGTAAAGCGAGAGCGTTACTACAAGGTCGAGCGCATGTCACCAACGAAGACATCGCTGCTCTGGCCAAGCCAACGCTGCGACACCGCGTCCTACTCAGCTACCGCGCCGAAGCCGAAGGACTAACGATTGAAGATGTCATCGACCGACTGATGGAATCCGTCAAGCCAGGGGCCTAGCATGGCAGTCGCTTCAAGTATCGAAAAAAGAGACTCCCGAGGCACAAACCGACCCGCCTCAATGGATCCGCAAGCGCTCATGCGAATCAAGAATCTCACATTGCGCGCAAAAACCGTGGTTGAAGGTTTCTACCATGGGTTGCATCGGAGTCCGTTCCATGGCAATTCGATTGAGTTTCGTGAATATCGTCCCTACAGCCATGGCGACGACCTTCGCAACCTCGACTGGAAGCTATACGCGAGAACGGATCGCTATTACATCAAAAAGTTCGAGGATGAAACGAATCGACAATGCACACTGATCCAAGATCAGAGTCGCTCCATGGCGTACGGATCACTGGACTACACCAAATCCCAATACGCCAGCACCGTTTTGGCAACGCTCGCCTACTTTCTTCACTCACAAAGGGATAGTGTCGGCCTATTAACATTTGACGAAATAATCAAAGAGTATCAGCCACCAAGTCGTAACCATGGCCAAC
>Ga0255752_10006637_pt1 | contig 10794 bp, 9 predicted proteins | sample 011ome_25_FD_179952 | JGI IMG/M metagenome (GOLD analysis project Ga0255752, IMG submission 179952) | Coastal salt marsh microbial communities from the Groves Creek Marsh, Skidaway Island, Georgia - 011512CT metaG (version 2) | ecosystem: Environmental > Aquatic > Marine > Intertidal zone > Salt...
TCAGCGTTCAAGGCGCAATTGCTGGTATCGTCGGCGGCGCTGTGGTTGGCAACATTGTCCAAGCCAACCGTTCATTCCAAAGTTTACAAGCCAGCCTGATTACGTTCACAGGCTCCGCTGAAGAAGCCGCAAAGCAATTTGATGTTTTGCAAAACTTTGCAGCCACTACACCATTCTCATTGCAAGAGGTTGTCGGCGGTTTCAACAAGTTAGTCGCGCGTGGAATAACCCCATCTATCGGCGCGTTAACGTCATTTGGAAACATCGCCTCTGGTACTGGTAAAAGCCTAGACCAATTTATTGAAGCGGTAGCCGATGCCGCCGTAGGTGAGTTTGAGCGCCTTAAAGAGTTTGGTATTAAAGCGAACGTAGAAGGCGACAAGATTAAGCTAACTTTTGGTGGTGTTACCAAAACGATTGGCAAGAACTCGCAAGAAATGCTGGCTTATTTAGACCAACTTGGTCAGACTAAATTTGCTGGCGCTATTGAACGTCAGTCAAAAACACTTAATGGCGCATTTTCCAATCTTGGTGACGCATTAGATAAGTTGTCTGTTTCAATTGGCGAAGCTGGTCTTAATGATTTCTTAATAGATGTTGCCAAAAATGCAACTAGCGCGGCTGGTCGCATGGGCGAGTTGATTGATAGATTCCGTAAGTTTGGTGAACTGCCAAGCGTTACAGATGTGTTTGGCGGTCGAGAGGCTGGTCAAGAGGAAAGAATTAAAGACCTTGCCGATGCCGTTGAAATGTGGCAAAAGAGGTTACAAAAATATCCCAACAGCGCAAAAATCTTAGATGAGCTTGCCAAAGCGCAGCAAAACCTAGCATCAGCCACCGCAAAATTACAAGGAACTCGACTTCAAGAAATCATGAATGAGCCTCTTGTGCAATTGCCAGAGGCTGTCGTTAAACCTGCAAAAACAAACAAGGATTGGGATGAGGAGTTTAAGAAGGCTTGGGAAGGTTTAACGGCTGCACAACAGGCAAATGTCAAATTGATGCCTCAGTTGGACAAAAAGTATCAAGACCTTGAAGCACGTTTAAAGTCTACTAAAGACGCTTTAGGTGATTACAGTAAAGCCCAGTTTGAAGCAAATATGTCTGGCTACCTTGACCCAGCCCAACGTGGTAAGCGTCAGCAATCTTTGCCAGCGGAACTTGAAGCCATTAGGGAAAGCCTTGTTGAGGTCAAGAGTCCATTGAAAGATTTTGCCGATAGTATGCCCACACTCAATCAGGCAATGGAAAATGTGGTTGTTGGTGGAATGACTGCTCTTGAGGATTCTTTGGTCGGCTTGGTCAATGGCACAATGAGTGCCAAGGATGCGTTTAAGTCAATGGCAAATAGCATCATCAACGACCTGATTCGGATGTATATTCAGCAGTCGATTACTGCACCACTGGCTCAAATGTTTGGCTTACAAGCTGCCGCTCCTAGCGTGCCATTATCACCAAGGGCTATTGGTGGTTCGGTGCAAGCTGGCAAGCCTTACATGGTTGGTGAGCGTGGTGTTGAGATGTTTGTGCCTAACCAGTCTGGCTCAATCATCCCTAGCAACCAACTTGGCGGCGGTGGCGGCACAACGATTGTGCAAAACATAAATGTCACCACAGGCGTGCAGCAGACTGTTCGTGCTGAGATAATGACTCTGATGCCACAGATTGCCAATGCCGCTAAATCTGCCGTGGCTGACGCTAAATTACGAGGTGGCTCATACGCTGCCGCTTTGAGGTAAAAAATGGCTATCACATACCCTGTTTCATTTCCAGCAAGCATTGGACTGGCAAACCTCAACATTCGGGCGCGTACTGTTGTTGGAATCTCTGCATCTCCTTTTACTGGTCAGCAACAGGTCTACAAGCATCAAGGTCAATGGTGGGAAGCCGAGGTTTCTCTGCCGCCTATGAAGCGCGCCGATGCCGAGCAAGTAGTTGCTTTTTTGCTAAAGATGAACGGTCAATATGGAACGTTCTTGCTTGGTGATAAGTCAGCTACCGCACCAAGAGGCGTGGGTACTGGTACACCACTGGTTAATGGTGGAAGCCAAACTGGTGATGAATTGATTACCGATGGCTGGACTACAAGCACCACAGGCATATTGAAGGCTGGTGACTGGATTCAGTTAGGTTCTGGCTCAAGCACAAGACTTTATAAGGTTCTTGATGACGTTAACTCTGATGGCTCTGGCAACGCTACTATCAACATATTCCCTGACTTGCGCTCATCACCAGCGGATGATGCGGCAATTGCCGTAAGCAACACGCAAGGTTTGTGGAGGTTGTCAAGCAACGAGACTGAATACTCCATTGACCAGATGAGCATATATGGAATCACCTTTGCTTGTGTGGAGGCGCTATGAGTCGAGATTTATCTGCTGGCGTACAAAGCGCAATTGAGGCTACGCAAGTTCAGCCTTTTTTGCTATTTGAGGGTCAATTTGCAACGGATTATGTAAGAGTCTGGACTGGATACGGTGACTTGACTTGGAACAGTCAGACTTGGGTCGGCGTTGGTACGTTTGGCGGCGTTTCGGCAATTCAAGAATCTGCTGAAATTCAAGCCAGTGGCGTATCAGTTACCCTTTCTGGCATACCATCAGAATTTATATCCCTAGCCCTGCAAGAATCGCGTCAAGGCAAATCGGGCAAGGTTTATATTGGGTTTTTGGATGCATCGAATGACATTGTTGCTGACCCTTACATGATTTTTGAGGGCAAGCTAGATATTCCATCAATACAGGAAGAAGGCGAACTTTCAACAATCACAATCACCTATGAATCACGCTTGATTGACCTCCAGCGTCCGCGAGAAACCCGTTTCACAGACCAAGAGCAACAACGAGAATATGAAGGCGACCGTGGATGCGAGTTTGTGCCAGCAATGAAAGAAATTACATTAACTTGGGGGCGCGCGTGAGACTACAAGGATGGGAGTCTAAACTTAATCAAGCAATTGAACAAACTGGTGGATTCCAATGGGGCACAAATGATTGCTGTATGTTCGTTGTAAGGGTTGTAGAGGCGATTACAGGCGTTGACTATGGTAAGCCATACCGAGGTTACAAAACAGCCAAGGGAGCCGCTTCTAGGCTCTTAAAACACGGTGGTGTTGAGGGCATCGCAACCAAAGAGTTTGGCGACCCTAAAAGACCATTACTTGCCAAGCGTGGTGATGTAGTTTCTTTCAAAAACAATGGAGAAATTGCCCTTGGCATCTGCATCGGCGATAAAATAGCCGCAGTTGCTGAATCTGGATTGATTTCTATCTCCATGAAAGAAGCCATTAACGCTTGGAGTATTTAGATGTCAAAAGTTGTCAAAACAGTTGTTAAAGCCGCAGTAATAGCCGCCGCAGTAGCAACTGGAGTCGGCGTTCTTGTTGGCAGTGTTGCAGTGGGCGCGGCTGGGGCATATTTTGCCACCACCTTTGTCACATCGTTGGTGCTTGGCGGTGTATCTGCTGCGCTTACAAAGTCGCCTAGCACGCCGTCCATTACCTTACAAGACCAAACTGTAACGTCACGCCAACCAATAGCGCCTCATGTTGTCGTTTATGGGCGCACCCGTTTGGGCGGCACGATTCTTTACATGGAATCGACAGAATCAAACAAGTTCTTGCACATGGTCATTGCTTTGACTGGGCATGAAATTGATGCAGTTGAATCCGTTTATTTTGGCGATGAACAAGTTACTTTTGATGGCTCTGGCAATGTAACAACTGGCAAATATGCCAATAAAGCCAGAATTGAATATAAATTAGGAACTACTGACCAAACAGCATTTAGCAATTTGGTTTCAGAATCTGATGGAAAGTGGACTGCTAACCATCGTGTCCGTGGTCGCGCTTTGCTTTATGTACGCTTTGAATATGACCAAAACGTATATTTCAATGGCGTTCCAAACGTTTCGGCTGTTATTCGTGGCAAAAAAGTCTACGACCCTCGCACAGATACAACTGTTTGGTCAGCAAACCCAGCCCTTTGTTTGGCTGATTATTTGACAAATACCAAATACGGTGTTGGTGCTGATTACGCTACCGAGATTGACGAAACCGCATTAGCTGCCGCCGCAAACATTTGTGATGAAGATGTGTTAATTATTGATTTGACTTATGAAAATCGGTATGAGACACATGGCGCTTTTGCCACATCCAGTAAACCAGAGGATGTAATTAACCAGATTGTGTCTTCAATGGCTGGTAAATGTATCTGGTCAAATGGAACTTGGCGCATTTTGGCTGGCGCTTATTACGCACCAACGCTTTCATTTGATGAAAATGATTTGCGTGGCGGCTTCCGTGTTCAGTCATTGGTTAGTCGCCGTGAAAGTTTCAATGGTGTTAAAGGCGTATTTTTAGCCCAAAAAGACAATTACGTTATTACAGACTTTCCATCCATTGTCTCGGCAACATATAAAGCACAAGACAACAATGAGGAGCGCCTAAAGTCTATTGAATTGCCAATGACTACGTCACATAGTATGGCGCAACGTTTGGCAAAAATTGAACTCTTGCGCGCGCGTCAACAGATTACAACATCATTGCCCATGAAATTAGTTGGCTTAAAAGCTAACGTGGGCGATATTGTGCAAATCAACAATTCCCGCATGGGTTGGTCAAATAAACCATTTGAGGTGGTTTCTTCACAATTAACGTTTTCAGATACTGTTGGTGTTGACCTTGAATTGCGAGAAGTTGCAAGCAATGTATATGACTGGTCAGTTGATGAAGAACAAGCATTAGACCCAGCCCCAAATACAAATCTACCCAATGCGTTTACTGTTGGCACAATTGAAAGCCTTGTTGCTGAATCTGGAACTGATATTCTTCAAATCGCAAATGACGGCACAATCATTTCGCGGATTAAATTGACATGGGACACAATATCCGACCAGTTCGTAATATCTGGTGGGCGTGTAGAGGTTCAATATAAACCAGCTACTGAAAGCGTTTATTCCTCACAAATAGTTGATGGCGCTTCAACCTCTGCGTTTGTTGGAATTGTTGAAGACGGCAAGTCTTACAACTTACGAGTGCGTGCAATTAGTGCATTGGGCATTCAAGGCGCTTGGACAACTACAACTCACACGGTTATTGGCAAGACAACGCCACCAGCAGACCCGACTGGCTTTGCTATTGACCCTTATGACGTTGAGTTGAAGTTCACTTGGAATGAAAACACAGAGCCTGATTTCTCTTATTACGAGATTCGTACTGAAGACGCTAATTGGGGTTCTGATACCGCTGCCTTGGTTTTCCGAGGTAAAACAAACTCCTGCTTTGTACCTCCTAACGGTGTAGGCACACTGACGTATTACATAAAGTCAGTCGATACTTCTGGCAATTATTCAACTGGTACGGATTCAGACAGCTATACAGTTGTTGCGCCAACCGACATAACGGCTATCAACGAAGTATTCTCAGACACCAGCCTAACGTCCGCTGAAATCTTGCTGGCTTGGGATGATGTGACCACGGCTTTTGGTGTTGCGTATTATCAAATTTCCTACAACAGCACAACGGTAAACATCAAGAGTAACAGCGTTAGTTTGCCAGCCAACTGGATTGGTAGCCGCACGTTTACGGTTACGGTTCACGACAATATTGGAAACTCATCGGCTGGCTTTTCAAAGTCAATTACAAAGTTAGCACCAAACCCGATTACTAACCTACGCGCACAGGTCATTGACAACAACGTGTTGCTGTATTGGGATTTGCCATCAAGGACAACTCTGCCGCTTTCTCACGCGCTTTTGAAGAAAGGTGCTAGTTGGGCTACTGCTACGACAATTGGACGCAAAGACGGTGGCTTTACGAGCCTGCAAGAGACACAAGCGGGAACATATCAATACTGGGTTGCCGTTGTCGATACGGACGATAACGAATCAGAGCCGACAAGCATTGCCGTTCAGGTTGCCGAGCCGCCAGACTTTATTTTCCATGGTGAATTTACAAGTGACTTTTCAGCCACCAAGTCATCGGCTTTGCAAGAAGACCATTACCTTGTGATGCCTGTTAATTTGACAGAGACATTCCAAGAGCATTTTGACGACAATAGCTGGTCAACACCTCAAGACCAAATCGATGCTGGGTATCCTATTTATATCCAACCTGCTAATGGAACTGGATATTACGAGGAAGTCTTTGATTTCGGAACAGAATTGGCAAGTAGTAAGATTACCGTCAACTACGCTGGTACTGTGGTCGCTGGTACACCTCACGTTGACTTCACAATCAGCTACTCAGAGGATGGCGTAAGTTACATCAACCTGACTGGCGTTACCGAGGCGTTTGCCACCAACTTCAGGTATATCAAGATTAAGGTTACAGTCACCGAAGATGACGGCTTGGGCATTTATAAGCTGACTTACTTGAACGTTCGACTTGATGCAAAACAACGCTCTGATTCTGGCTCTGTGAGTTGCGTATCTACCGATACCGATGGAACTTTGGTAAACTTCAACAAAGAGTTTATTGATGTAACCAGTATCAACATTTCGGCTTCTGGAACCACACCGCTGACGACTGTTTATGACTTCCAAGACGCTAACTTGAGCGCCACATACGCAGTTGTAAGCAATGTTTGTACAGTAACCTCAACCAGTCACGGTTTGATTGCTGGTCAGAATGTACGGCTTGCTTTTTCAACTGGTAACGGTATTGATGGCGTTTACACGATTGCGAGCGCGACGACAAACACATTCACGGTGGCAATGGTGGTGGCAAATACAAGCGGTAATTGCTTGGTCTACCCAGAGGGCTTCAGGGTGTACCTATTCAACTCAAGCGGAACTCGCGTTAATGGCGTAGTTTCTTGGTCAATTAAAGGATATTAAACATGGCAGACCATAGCAAACCAACGGTAACAAGCACATACGCAAACTATACGAGCGAGTTAGATGGGCGCTTGGATGATTTGGCGCTTGGTCTTGACCCTGCAACGACTAGCCCGACAAACGTGCCAACCAATGCTATTCGCTGGGCAAGCGCATCAAACAAATGGCAAAAGTGGAACGGTAGTTCTTGGGGTGACTTATCTGGAAGCTACTCAATCAACATTAACGGTACTGTTGGCGCTACGACACCTGCGGCTGGTTCATTTACAAGCATTACAAACACAGGTGGCACAGCCAACGGAGTCACCTACCTCAACGGAAGCAAGGTGCTTACCTCTGGGAGTGCGCTGACGTTTGATGGTACTGATGTAGGAATTGGCATATCCCCCGGCGCAGCAAGACTTGATATTGCATCTACACTTCTTGGAGATGATTTAAATCTTTTGCGTTTGTATGCAACAGGCACAGCCGTTGGTGGCACAGGAAGCACATTGACTTTTACTGCTGGAAGTAATCTGATGTCTATCTTGGCGGGCACTTCAGATTCTTTGGTGCTTGGTGTTAATTCCACAGAAGGTATGCGCCTAACCAGCACAGGGCTGGGTATTGGCACGAGTTCTCCTGCAAGTAAACTTCATTTAAGCGGTGCGGCTACATCGGATGCTCGACTTACATTTACACAAACTACCGCTGGATTGTCTGGTCAGATTCAACAAGGCTCTACTGGTTTTGCTATCTCTGCTCTTGGCTCTCAAGCATTAACCATTGATACCTATGGCGTTGAGCGGATGCGCATCGACTCCAGTGGCAACGTAGGTATTGGCACGAGTTCGCCTGTTGGCAACTTGGTCGTGTCTACTGGTGCGGTTGGTTCTGCCAATAGCAACTTTAGGCATATTGTTGCTGAAGGAACTGGAAACTCTGGCATAACTATTCTGTCAGGCTCGACATCTATTGGTGCGTTAAATTTTGGCGATGCTGATGATAGTGACGTTGCAAGCCTTCGTTATTATCACAATACCGATTCTTTAGTATTTATTGGAGCAGGCTCCGAACGCGCCCGCATCGACTCCAGTGGCAACTTGCTGGTGGGGAAAACCGTTAATGATAATGTAACTGCTGGTACAGTTTTGCGCTCTGGTAGTTATATTTCAAGCGTAACTAGTAACGAAATTTCTTTGCTTTTAAACAGGGCAAACAGCGATGGTGACATTGCACTATTCCGCAAAGACGGCACTACGGTGGGGAGTATTGGGTGTAATGATAGTTATGTTTATATTGTAGGATCAAGAGAAACTGGCGCAGGTTTAAAGCTTGGTTCTAATCGTGTGTCACCGTCTACTTCTACAGGTTTAAACAGAGACAATGCTATTAGTTTTGGATATGCTAGTGCAAGATTTGACGACATCTACGCAACCAACGGCACAATCCAAACCTCTGACCGCAACGAAAAGCAAGACATTGAAGCCTTGTCAGAAGCAGAGGCACGAGTTGCTGTTGCTTGTAAAGGCTTGTTGCGTAAGTTCCGCTGGAAGGATTCTGTTGCTGAAAAGGGTGATGAAGCCCGTATCCACTTTGGCATCATTGCACAGGACTTACAAGACGCATTTGCCGCTGAAGGCTTAGACGCTGGACGCTACGCCATGTTCATCTCATCGACTTGGTGGGAAGCTGAACGTGTTGTACCAGCGGTGGAAGAAGTGCTGGATGATGAAGGCAACGTGGTAACAGAAGCTGTTGCTGAACACACAGTTGTAGACAGCTATGAGTCAGCAGAAGAAGCGCCAGAAGGTGCAACAGAGCGTACTCGCTTGGGTGTTCGTTACCCTGAGTTGTTGGCGTTTATCATAGGAGCAATTTAATGAGTAAAATTTCAATCAAAGGCGCTGACACAGGCACGGGGGTTTTCACCCTTGAGTCACCAGCGACCAATACAGATAGAACGCTTGTGCTTCCTGATGAGGCGGGGACGGTGTTGACGAGTGCAAGTACAACGGTGCTGCCTAAAGGTTCGCCAGCGTTTAGTGCTTATATGAGTGCGACTTATCAAGCCATTTCTCCAAACACCTACACAAAAGTTGCTTTAGACACAGAGCTTTTTGATTCAAATAGCAATTATGATACATCCAATTATCGTTGGACACCGACAGTTGAGGGATACTATCAAATTAATGCTGCGGTAGGTGTTAGTTATTTGAGTGCCGTTATGAATGGTTTTATTGTTAAAATTTATAAAAACGGCTCAACATATTTAACGATGCAATCTAGGGTCAATTCTCAATATGGAACAGGAGCCATTAGCCAATTGGTTTATATGAATGGTTCAACAGATTATTTGGAGTTGTGGGGTTACTCTGTTGGTGGTACAGACCCCGTATTTCAAGGTTCAGTAGGCAGTCCAAAAGAATATCAATCTTGGTTTAGCGGTGTTTTAGTGAGGGCAGCATAATGACTTTATACGAAAAAATCAAAGCAATCTACCCTGACCTCACAGACCGTGATTTTCTGACCACCATCACCCTGCAAAACGACAGCGATGGCAAAGGCGACTACATTGCTAAGTGGGAACATCCTACTCTGCCACGACCAACTGAGGAGCAACTAAATGGCTGATTTAAATGTAAACAGCATAGGCGATGCCAGTGGTGGCAACACAGCAACCATCAACGGGCAAACCCCAACCGTGTCTAACATGGCTGGCAGGAATCGCATCATCAACGGAGATATGCGGATTGACCAGAGGAACGCTGGGGCTAGTGTTGACGCTAATGGTGCGTTTCCTGTTGACAGGTTTACAATATTTAATGGCGGGGTTGCAAGTAAATTTACTGCTCAACAAAATACTACCGCACCAACTGGTTTTCTAAATTCTGTTGTTTTAACCTCATCATCTGCTTATTCAATATCTGCGTCAGATAGGCTTGGAATAAGACAAGGTATTGAGGGTCTAAACATTGCAGACTTGGGCTGGGGTACTGCTTCTGCTCAAACCGTTACCTTGTCGTTTTGGGTTCGCTCAAGTTTGACAGGCACTTTTGGTGGGTCACTGACGAATAATGGTGGAACTAGGTCATACCCTTATACATACACAATTTTATCTGCTGACACTTGGGAACAAAAAACAGTAACTATTGCGGGTGATACTACTGGCACTTGGCTAACAACAAACGGGGCAGGGATTCAACTGTATTTTGGGATTGGAGTAGGTACAACTTTTAGTGGCACGGCTGGGTCGTGGGCTGGAGCAAACTATTTTTCAGCCACAGGCGCAACCTCAGTAGTCGGAACAAGCGGAGCCACGCTCTACATCACAGGCGTACAGCTTGAGGAAGGCAGTGTAGCCACGCCTTTTGAGCACGTTGATTATTCGGAGATGCTTAGTAGGTGTCAGCGGTATTACGAAGCTGGAACCGTTAGGGGTATGACTTCAAATTACACAGCGACCGGCGCATTTTTGACAACCCTTTTTTACAAACAGGAAATGCGAACCACGCCTACCCTTGTTTTAATTGGAACTGATTTACGTTTTGATGGCTCCTCACTTGATACGTCCGCAACTCTTTCTGCAAATCAACCCTCTAACACAATGTCTGGTGTAATCGCTACGGGTATTACAGTTGGGGGCACTTATCAAAATGTTGGTTATGCCACGTACACCTATACAGCATCAGCGGAGCTTTAAGCATGTACCAACAAATTAAACCTATTTTTGAAGGTGAGCCAGCACAGGGCATCAAGCGCCTGTCTGACAACGCCTTTATTCCATTCGAACCAGCCAACACAGATTACCAAGAATACCTGAAGTGGCTGGCAGAGGGTAATACACCAGAGCCTGCTGACGAGGAGTGATGAATGGAACGCACCGTAGCGTCAGCACACACTCGCATTGATGCCTTGGAAAAAGAAGTTGTCGCAATCAAGACTGAAGTACGCATCCAGTTCAAGGACTTGTTCGGT
>Ga0255752_10006643_pt1 | contig 10788 bp, 7 predicted proteins | sample 011ome_25_FD_179952 | JGI IMG/M metagenome (GOLD analysis project Ga0255752, IMG submission 179952) | Coastal salt marsh microbial communities from the Groves Creek Marsh, Skidaway Island, Georgia - 011512CT metaG (version 2) | ecosystem: Environmental > Aquatic > Marine > Intertidal zone > Salt...
TATCTGTCATTTTGTCCTCCGTTTCATCCAGTCTAAAGTAAATCTGGTGAAAGTAGAGAGGCTTTTTTGGACGTGCCGCCGCGTAAAGAACTTTGACTGCTTGGCTGGGAGCATAGGAATTGCAAATGAGAACAAAATGTGAACATATGGGAGTCTGTTGCTGAGTCTGATCTGATGTCCTGTTCTGATGTCCTTCCTTTTCCACATCGCCGTCTGGCTTGGGCGGAGCTGCAAGCCTGTTCGAATTTCACCTTTTTGACCGGAGGCTCGCACCCGGAGGAATATATGGATCGTGCGGCGCTCTTGGGGTTGTCGGCGGTGGCTATCGCAGATGTAAATTCTGTGGCGGGCATCGTGCGGGCACATACTCGAGCGCGGGAGATTGCTCGGCAGGTGGCTGAGCGGCAAGAGTTTGACCGCACCATTGGGTTGATTGGCCCGCCTGCGCCGCCAGGCTTCCGGCGCAGCGCTTCGGCGCATATTTACAACACACCACGTTTGCTGCCGGCGGCTAAGATTGTTCTACGGGAGGGGCTGTCCGCAACGCTTTTGCCCAAAACGCGTGTGGGCTGGGGCCAGCTGTGTCGTTTGATTTCCCGTGGGCGTTTGCGGGCGGACAAAGGCGGTTGCGACTTAGAATTTGATGACCTGTTGGAATTTGGCAGTGATCAGCTGATTTTGCTGCACGCGCCACCTACCTCAAAGGTGCAGCCCGGCGCGCCCTCATGGGTGTCACATCTTCGGAGGTTGACGCGCCGCTTTGCTGCAGATGTGATGCTGCTCTTATACCCTTGTTATGATGGGCAAGATGAGGTGAATTTTGCCCGCATCGCCGCACTGGCGCAGCGATACTCCTTACCACTGGTGGCCTCTGCCGCCCCCATCATGCATCATGGCGCGCGACGCCGCTTGACCGATACGCTCACCGCCATTCGTCTTGGGGTGCGGGTGGATGCTTTGGGTCGGTCGGCGCAGGTCAATGCAGAGCAACGGCTGCGCTCTCCTGAGGAGGCCGCCATCCTGTTTCAAGCCTATCCAGAGGCATTGCACAAAACGGCAGAGGTTCTAGAGCAGCTTACATTTTCTTTGGATGCGTTGCGGTATGAGTATCCTTCGGAATTAAACGCAGGAGAAAACCCCAGTGATCGGTTGCGCCGTTTGGCCTATGAGGGGCTCGCATGGCGCTACCCAAGTGGTGCCACTGCGCGGGTAAAAAAGATCATCGAACATGAGTTGCAGCTGATCGCCAAGCTCAATTATGAACCTTATTTCTTGACTGTACATGACATAGTCGCCTTTGCCCGCAGCCGGGGTATTTTGTGCCAAGGGCGTGGATCGGCGGCCAACTCGGTCGTGTGCTATTGCTTAGGTGTCACCTCGGTCAGCCCGGAGATTGGGACGATGGTGTTTGAGCGTTTTGTCTCAGAGGCGCGCAATGAGCCACCCGATATCGACGTGGATTTTGAGCATGAGCGCCGCGAAGAGGTGATCCAACATATTTATGAGCGCTATGGTCGTCACCGCGCAGGCCTTTGTGCCACGGTGGTGCATTACCGGGGCAAGCGGGCGATCCGTGAGGTGGGGCGCGCTATGGGCCTATCGGAAGATACCATCGGCGCCTTATCTTCGCAGCTTTGGGGGTTTTTCTCTACCAAAGGCTTGGAGGCGGAGCGTATGGCTGAGATCGGTCTGGATGCCAGCGATCCGCGTTTGCGCCAAACGATGGCTTTGATCTATGAGGTGATTGGCTTCCCACGGCATTTGTCTCAACATGTCGGGGGCTTTGTCATCACAGATGGCCGGCTGGATGAGTTGGTGCCGATTGAGAACGCCAGTATGGAAGGGCGTACGGTCATTTGCTGGGACAAGGATGATATCGACAGTCTGGGCATCTTAAAGGTGGATGTTCTTGCCTTGGGCATGTTGACTTGCATTCGTAAGGCCTTTGATTTGATTTCGGCGCATTACGGTGTGGAATACACATTGGCCACCCTGCCTCCTGAGGATCCAGCGGTCTATGATATGCTATGCCGAGCGGACAGCCTGGGCGTATTTCAAGTGGAAAGCCGGGCGCAGATGAATTTCTTACCGCGCATGCGCCCGCGCTGTTTTTATGATCTGGTTATAGAGGTGGCGATCATTCGTCCGGGCCCCATTCAAGGGGACATGGTGCATCCCTATATTCGCCGCCGCAATGGTGAGGAACCGGTGAGCTTTCCCTCTGATGCCTTGGGCGCGGTTTTGGGCAAAACTCTCGGCGTGCCTTTATTTCAAGAACAGGCCATGCAAATTGCAATCGTGGGAGCGGGCTTCACGCCAGAGCAAGCCGATCGGCTGCGGCGATCTTTGGCGACGTTTAAAAAGCATGGCAATGTCAGTGAATTTAAAACACTCTTCATGAACGGCATGCAGCGCAATGGCTATGACGAGGATTTTGCCGCACGCTGTTTTTCGCAAATTGAAGGCTTTGGCGCCTATGGGTTTCCTGAAAGCCATGCCGCCAGTTTTGCGCTTTTGGTCTATGCGTCCAGTTGGCTTAAATATCATCATCCAGGCATTTTTGCCTGTGCTTTGTTGAATGCGCAGCCCATGGGGTTTTATGCGCCGGCACAGATTGTCCGTGATGCCCGCGCCCATGGGGTGCAGCTGCGCCCCATTTGCGTCAACGCCAGCTATTGGGACAATGTGATGGAGCCCGATGGCACTGGCGGCTTGGCCCTGCGGCTTGGGTTTCGGCAAATTCAAGCGATGCGTGAGGAAGATGTTGCATGGCTGACGGCCGCGCGCGGCAATGGATATCAGGACGTAGAAGCGGTTTGGCGTAAAGCCGGTGTGAGTCCTAAAATGATCCAAGCCTTGGCGGAAGCGGACGCGTTTCACAGCCTTGGGTTGTCGCGCCGCGAGGCGCTTTGGGCCGCCAAGGCCCTCACCGCAGAGCGCCCTTTACCGCTCTTTGCGCAAGACCTTGAAGGGGAAAGCATTGCAGAGGATCCAGCCTATCTGCCGCAGATGACAGAGGGGGAGGAGGTGGTGGAAGATTATGTTTCTACGCGCCTGACCCTGCGCGCGCATCCCGTGGCCTTAATCCGCCACCGCCTGACGCCTGGCATGGGACAAAGTCCGGCGGCACCAACCGTCTTGGGCGCGTCGGAAGATCAAAAGCCAGATCTGATTGTGAAGCACAGGCCCGCCCATTCAGACTCTCATCTCCGGTTAGTCAGATAGGTATCTGAAATAGAAAATATGTGTTGCGGGTGTGGGTCGATGGATTTACCTTCCCTGTGACAGGGTCATTTTTGGCCTTAAGGCATTTGATAATTTATTTTAACGAACGATATATTTGGAGTGCCTTATATGAGCACTAAACATTGGTTCTTATTACAATATAAACCAAATTCTCATCGCCTAGCTTTGCGCAATCTACATCGTCAGGGGTTTGAAACCTTTCTGCCGATGCAAGATGTCACCCAACGGCATTCAACAAAATTTGTTCAGCAGAGGCGCCCTCTTTTTCCCGGCTATATGTTTGTGTCTTTTGCCTTGGACACCGCGCCATGGCGTAAGATTAATTCAACTGTCGGTGTAGCGCGGTTGGTTAGCTTCGATGGCCAGCCTAAGGCCCTGCCGCCAGATCTTATCGCTGGCCTCATGGCGCGCTGTGACACTCAGGGCAGAGTCTTGCCGCCAGATCAATTTGCGCCGGGCGATGAGCTCCAAGTTATGAGTGGACCCTTCGCAGAATATGTTGCGACCATTGAAACGATTGATGCCGAACAGCGCATTTGGTTGCTGATGGAGTTTATGGGGCAAAAAACGCGGATGGCTGTCTGGCCGGAGCAGGTGCAGTTAACAAAATAAGATTGCCTTGCTAGGCTGATTGCAGGCGCTTGAGCAGCGATAGGCCAGCAAACCCGTCCACTGGCAGATGTTGTGAGGCTTGATAGGCCTCAATGGCGATTTCCGTATTTGGTCCGGTGAAACCATCTGCGCCGATGGTATCAAATCCCAATGTCGTCAAGCGGGATTGGATGAATTTCATCTCGGCTTGCGTGAGGCCGCGGGCATCGCCGCCGGGCGGAAACTGCAACGCCGGCGCGCCCTGAAGGCGGTCTGACAAATGCCCGAGAGCAATCGCGTAGCTTTGTGCATTGTTATAGCCCAGAAAGGCATTGAAATTCTCTGAAACCACAAAAGCAAGACTGTTAACCCCGCCGGGCAAAATCAGCTTGGAGTCATAGGTGCGCTGGTCTTCGTTCATAAAGCGCACACCTAGGCGCGCCCAGGCGTCTCGTGAGCGCGGCGGCAGATGGCGCAGCATGTGCAAATCCGCCGGCTCTGGCAGCTGGACAACCGTACCCCAAGGCACATCTGCCTTCCAGCCGTGGCAGACGAGGAAATGCGCCGTTGAGACCAGCGCATCTGCAGGATCTTCTGCCCAAATATCTGGCCGGCCATTTCTGGCAGAAACGGCGAAATCAATGTAAGATTTGGGCATGAATTGCGTGTGGCCCATGGCTCCGGCCCAGCTGCCCAGCATTTGATCGGGTGATTTTATGCCCCGGGTGACAATTTCGAAGGCGGCCAAAAGCTGTGCTTCGAACATGGCGGCTCGGCGGCCTTGTGCCGCCAAAGTTGCCAAGGCTGAAATGACGGGCACATCTCCGCGAATGCTGCCGTAATTGCTTTCTAATCCCCAAATTGCGGCAACCACATGGCGATCCACCTGATAGTCCGCCTCAATTTGGTCAAAAACCTCTACATGTTTTTGCAAGGCTGCTTGGCCCTGTGCAATGCGCGCCGGGCTGACGGTTAATTCGATATAGCTTTGCAGGGTTTTGCGGGCTTCGGGTTGGCGCATATCAGCCTGTGCGCTATTCTGCGCAGTGGTCAAATAGGGCGAAACCTCAGTCAATATTGCAGGTGAAACACCATAAGCTGCGGCGCGACTCAAAAAGTCAGATTTCCAGCTTTCAAACGTCATTGCCGTTTTCTGGTAACCTTTCTGGATTTGCCCTTCTTGGGCCCCCGCCGGTTGCTTGCTGACGCAATTTTGCGTTGTCGCGGCCGTGTTTGCAACTTTGAATCTTCAAGCTCTAACAAGTCGAGCAAGATACCCCCTGTGGTTGGGGTGGTTTCTGCCAATCGCACAACCACACGTTGACCAAGGCTGATGACCGTGCCGCTGTCCGTACCGCGTAGGGTTTGGCTGTCAGCATCATGTTCGAAATACTCCCGTCCTAAGGAGCGAATAGGCACCAACCCATCTGCAGCTGTTTCATCCAGTTTCACAAATATGCCAAACCGCGCAACGCCTGAAATGCGCCCGCTGAATTCATTTCCCACGCGTTCTGACATGAAACTGGCAAGATAACGGTCGGTTGTGTCGCGCTCTGCCAGCATCGAGCGTCGCTCTGTCTCGCTGATATGTTTGGCGGTTTCGTCTAGCATTTCGATATCCTGCGGTGACAGGCCATCGGTTGCCCACCCATGGGCTGAAACCAAGGCACGGTGCAGCAAAAGATCCGCATAGCGCCGTATGGGCGATGTAAAATGTGCATAATTCTGAAGTGCCAATCCGAAGTGCGACATGTTTTGAGAACTATAGTAGGCTTGAGTCATGGAACGTAATGTTGAAAGATTGATTAATTCTGCTTCATCTTTTCCGGCGGCAGCCTTTAATAATTGATTAAGATGCCGCGTTTGCAATACCTGACCTTTTGCCAGGACCAGCCCCACAGATTTTGCCGTTTCGCGCAGAGAGTCTAGCTTTTCGGGGCTTGGTTCTTCGTGAACACGGAACAATAGCGGCTGTTGCTTGGCGATCAAAGTTTCTGCTGCCGCCACATTCGCCAGCACCATACATTCTTCGATCAAGCGATGGGCGTCCAAGCGTTCTGAAAAATTGACCGAAGCGACCTTGCCGCTGTCTGATAGAATTATTTTGCGTTCAGGCAGGTCCAGTTCCAACGGCTGCCGGGCTTCGCGTGCCTGTTTCAGGGCAGCGTAGGCACCAAATAGGGGCGAGAGCACAGTGTCAACCAAAGGTGCGGCGCGTTCGGAGGGATCCCCATCCACGGCCGCTTGGGCCTCCTCATAGGACAGCGAGGCCGGCGAGCGCATCAGCCCCCGCACAAACCGATGCGACAGTTTTTCGCCTGTTGATGAGAGTTTCATTTCGACCGCGATGCAGGGTCTTGTGACCCCTTCATGCAGCGAGCAAAGATCGCCTGATAGGCGGTCAGGCAACATGGGGACAACGCGGTCTGGGAAGTAGGTGGAATTTCCGCGCTTGCGTGCTTCTGCATCCAAAGCCGATCCGGCTGTCACATAATGGGCGACATCGGCGATGGCGACCCAAAGCAAAAAGCCTCCGGGGTTCTTGGGATCTTCATCCAGAAGAGCGCAGCAGGCATCATCATGGTCTCGTGCATCGGCTGGGTCGATGGTGATCAAAGGTAGGTCTGTCAGATCAACGCGGCCTTTTGATGTTGCCGGTTTGGCTGCATCCGCTTGCGCCATCACCGCATCGGGAAAGGCGTCGGGAATTCCATGTTGATGAATGGCAATTAGCGATACGGCTTTGGGTGCAGAAGGATCTCCTAGCCGCTCCACCACACGCGCGCGGGGCAGGCCAAGGCGGCCTTTCGGACCGGATTGTTCGGCTTCGACCAATTCTCCGTCTTTGGCTTCACCCGCTGCATCCGCAGCAACAAGCCACTCTTTGCCTTCGCCCTTATCAATCGCGACAATGCGTCCGCCTTCCGCGGTGAGGCGGAAAATACCTAAGAGGCGTTTTGGATTGGTCCCAATCGCGCGAATCAATTGGCCAGTATATTGATGGCTATCTTCATCGGGTACGGGGGTGAGTCGCGCCAAAAGCCGGTCACCCTGTCCCAAAGCTGGATCACCTTGACGGCTGCGCATGAGTATTTTGGGCAAATGGCCCGTGCCTTCCCATTCCAGTGGCACGGCGAACATATCGCCTTGCGAGTCCGGGCCCAGCATTTGCAGAACGGAAACGGGGGGTAAGCTATTGGGATCATTGAACCGCCGCCGCCTTTGCATGAGGTGGCCCTCGGCCTCAAGCTCTTTCAGCATCTGTTTGAGATCGATGCGTGCAGCACCTTTTATGCCAAAGGCTTTGGCAATATCTCGTTTCGAGGATTTTTCGGGGTGCGCGCGGATCCATTCGAGAATGTCCGCCTGTGAAGGAATTTGAGCCATGACAGCCCGATACCACGCGGCTGCGACATTCTAAACCCTTGGGTTGTGTGCGGGAATATTTCAAAAGAAGGCAGATGAAACGGAGATAAGAAATGAAACACTTGGTAGCTGCCTTTATTTTGATCTGCGGGTCAGTTTCCGCACAGAGTTACCAATTGGGTGATTTGACCATAACAGATGCCTTTTCATATCCGACCACCGGACGCAGCGGCGCCGGATATTTCACCTTGAGCAATGAAGGTGCAGCGGATGCGCTTTTGGGCGTTGAAGCAGATTACCCAAAGGTTATGCTCCACAAGTCCATGATGAAAGATGGCGTCATGACAATGGAACACCAGATGCGCGTGGTGGTTCCGACGCAGGGCCAAATAGAATTCGCTCCTGGCGGTTATCATGTCATGTTCATGGGGCTCAAAGAGGGGTGGGGCGTCGGCGACGATATCAAGGCCACTTTGATTTTTGAGACGTCTGGCAGCCTAGATGTGACTTTCAAAGTGATCGAGCGTCCGTAAGACCGCTGCTACTTGCCGATTTTGCCCTGATTGGCGCCAACCTGGCCTCGGTGCAACAAGAGGTGATCCAAGAGCACGCAGGCCATCATTGCCTCACCAACAGGCACCGCTCTAATCCCCACACAGGGATCATGACGGCCCTTGGTGATGATTTCTGTGTTTTCACCAGATTTTGTGATGGTTTTTCGAGTTGTAAGGATAGACGACGTGGGTTTCACCGCGAATCGCACCACCACATCTTGACCCGTGCTAATGCCGCCCAAGATACCGCCCGCATGGTTCGAGCTGTAAATTGGCCCGTCCGGCCCCATTGAAATTTCATCGGCATTGGCTTCACCGGTCAGTTCCGCTGCGGCCATTCCATCGCCAATTTCTACAGCTTTGACAGCGTTGATGCTCATCATGGCCGCGGCCAAATCTGTGTCGAGCTTAGCATAAATTGGCGCGCCGAGCCCCGCTGGCACTCCTGAGGCGATCACCTCGATAACTGCGCCGACAGAACTGCCGGATTTGCGCAACGCGTCTAGATAGGTCGCCCAATCTTGAGCGGCCTGCGGATCCGGAGTCCAGAAGGGATTTTGGTCAATCTGCGACAAGTCAAACTGGTCACGGTTGATTTTATGGGGGCCCATCTGACACATGAAGCCGGTAATTTTAAGCGATGGCGCGAGCAATTTAAGTGCTTCCCGCGCCAATCCGCCTGCGGCCACACGTGCTGCGGTTTCACGTGCGGAACTACGTCCACCGCCGCGGTAATCGCGAATACCGTATTTCTGCCAATAGGTGATATCGGCATGACCTGGGCGAAATTTATCCATGATATCGCTGTAGTCTTTGGAGCGCTGATCGGTGTTTTCGATCATCAATTGCACGGGCGTGCCAGTCGTTTTGCCTTCAAATACGCCAGAAAGAATTTTCACCTGATCGGCTTCTCGCCGCTGCGTGGTGTATTTGTTCTGTCCCGGCTTGCGCTTGTCGAGCCACTGCTGGATCATAGCTTCGTTAATCGTGACGCCCGGAGGGCAGCCATCCACCGTCGCACCAAGGGCAGGGCCATGGCTTTCACCCCAAGTCGTGACACGAAATAAATGTCCAAAACTGTTTAAGCTCATGGTGCATCTCCTTTGTCCTTGCAATATCGCTGCGTGCACCCTGGAGCAAGGCCTATAGCGCGGGCTCACCCATACAACCGGCACGTTTAAGTTGCGGTATTTTGAACAACTTTGACGTGATTTCGGAGACGATGGATGTCGGATATTACCAAAATGGTTCGACAAATGCCAAATATTTACTTTTAGTTGAGCAAATACTGTAAATAATATAGAATAATCAGTTAATTAATGCGTTTATGAATTTCATGGTTCTGGAATGAAGCGATTTTTTTCCCGCTGAACGAGAAAAACTCTTGCGTAGCGGGAGATATATGTCGGAAATTTGCAACACTATGAGTGATCTTTGGTGGAATAGCATTCCGTAGGAGATTAAAATGCGGTTAAAATTTTCTACAAAGCGTCAGGTTTGGTGATCTCAAATGTAACGAGTGCACACTTAGGGCAGATAAAACTTAGTTAAAGTTATCGAGTGCATTTTTGTGATTTTAAGAAATTTTATAACGGTTGGTGGTTTGGTTGGTTCCAAATGAGACGACCGTAACATTAGATGAGAGAGAATTATAATGAATAAATTTTTGAGTTTGAGCTTACTGGGGGCAACTCTGGCAATTGTAACAGCCTGTTCACCTACCGCTTATGAAACGGAGCCGGTCACGTTGGAAACGGACCAAGGTGAAGTCATTTGCCAATTATACACTCATAGAGCTGTTATTCTCGATCGCGCAATTCATATGCCGCATGCTATGCATGTTGCAGAGGCCGATGCGCTTTGCCGCGCCGAGGGTGAACGGCGGATGAAGAAATAGACTAAAAATTCTCCAACTGACGTGAATGCTCCTCGACAACTGTGTGATTGTTGGGGGGCTTTTGCACTGGAAGGGATTGTAAAATCCTTTCGTCAAGACTATCCAGTACCTACCTCGGGGCGCCCTTATGGGCTGAGATGCGAAAGCGAACCCGTAGAACCTGAACCGGCTAGTACCGGCGGAGGGAAGGTTTGGACGTCTCCAATCCCTGACCCCGTTCGGCGATATGGAGATAAAGATGAAATTGACTTCCCTTTTCGCAGGACTGTTTTTAACAAGCGCGGCCGTTGCCGAAACGCCTGTGTTGACGGTCTATACCTATGACAGTTTTATATCAGATTGGGGTCCCGGCCCGGCGGTTGAATCTGCTTTCGAGGCCAGATGTGGCTGTGATTTGCAGATGATTGGCGCGGGCGATGGGGCGGCATTGTTATCGCGCCTCAGGCTCGAAGGCACCCGCACAGAGGCCGATGTCGTGTTGGGTTTGGATACCAATCTCACGGCTGCAGCAGCGGAAACCGGACTGTTTTCCCCGATGTCACTGTCTGCAGACTATGCGGTGCCGGGGGGGTGGAGCGACACGCATTTTGTGCCATTCGACTGGGGCTACTTTGCTTTTGTTCACAATACCGATCTGACAGCTCCGACAAGTTTTCGCAGCTTGGCCGCGAGCGATTTGAAAATCGTGATCCAAGACCCTCGGTCGTCCACACCCGGTTTGGGGCTCCTGCTGTGGGTCAAGGCGGCTTATGGCGATGCGGCAGGGGATATCTGGGCTGATCTTTCAGATAATATTGTGACAGTGACAGCGGGTTGGTCCGAAGCCTATGGCATGTTCTTGGAGGGGGAGGCGGATTTGGTGCTCTCCTATACCACATCGCCAGCCTATCATGTGATTGCCGAGGCGGATGCCTCCAAAACCTTCGCTTTGTTTGACGAGGGCCACTACATGCAAATTGAAGTGGCCGGGAAATTGGCAACGACAGATCAAAATGCTCTGGCAGATCAATTCTTGCAATTCATGGTTTCTGATGAATTTCAAAGCATCATCCCTACCACCAATTGGATGTTTCCCGCAGTCACGCCGAAAACGGGGTTGCCCGATGGCTTTCCGCAGGCATTGAGCGCCGAGCA
>Ga0255752_10006647_pt1 | contig 10781 bp, 8 predicted proteins | sample 011ome_25_FD_179952 | JGI IMG/M metagenome (GOLD analysis project Ga0255752, IMG submission 179952) | Coastal salt marsh microbial communities from the Groves Creek Marsh, Skidaway Island, Georgia - 011512CT metaG (version 2) | ecosystem: Environmental > Aquatic > Marine > Intertidal zone > Salt...
AAAAGCTGATTTTGAAAACCTGGCCGGTTACAGCCCTTACCACAACCTCAAGCCGCAAACTCATTACCCTTCTACCCTGGTCACAACAGCGGATCACGACGATCGGGTGGTGCCTGCGCACAGCTTCAAGTTTGGCGCCCGGTTGCAGGCGTGCCAAGCTTCGGAACGACCCGCGCTGATTCGAATAGAGAAAAATGCGGGCCATGGAGCGGGAAAGCCCACGGCCAAAATTCTGGATGAACAAGCCGACAAATGGGCCTTCATGTTCCATGAAATGAACGTTCCGTTTGCCGATCGTGATTGATCCGGTGAACATTGGATTTGAGGACGATGACTTGCTGATTGCTTGGAAGCCCCATGGTATGCTGACTTCTGGGAATTCCAACGCCACATTTCGTCTCCTAATCCAGAAACTCACCCAAACGGCTGCGGAGCCCTGCCACCGCTTGGATTTCGGCACGAGTGGCTGGGTGGTTTTCGGTAAGCACGCGAAAGCCGTCACGGCCATGAACCGCGCATTCGAGCAACGCAGCGTCAACAAGCGCTATGTCGCGCTCGTACACGGAACATTTCCAACAAGCATGGACATTCGGCTGCCGATTTCCGGTCAATCTGCACACAGTCGTGTCGAGTGTATCGAGAACGGACGAATTGCCGGAGCAGGTGACGTTGCCCTTGTGGAGGTCCACCTTTTCACCGGGCGCACCCACCAAATCCGGCGGCACCTACACGGTATGGGCCATGCCCTTGTTGGTGATGATCGTTATGCGTTCCACGACGGCATCTACCGCGGGAAGGGATTGTTTCTCTCCGCATGGTGCATGGATTTTGCTCACCCCCTTTCCGGAGCTCGCATCGAGGTGGGCCAATTGCCCGGGAAAAAATTCACCAAAATCCCTTTCGTTCACCGTTCGGGATTCGAAAAGCGTATCCACCTATCTTCGCAATCTTGGTGAACCTTCGCCAACCCTGTCATGATTGCCCGATTCATCCGTTCAAGCATCCGCATCCCTGGATTTCTCATCATGAGCCTCGTTTACACAGGGTGTTTAGCGGGGTTGCGCATCATTTTTGGGGTCGATCGAAATCGGAATCATCGCCTGCTCCTGCACTACATCCGAAACGTTTATCGTTTGATGGGAATACGGGTGTTCACCAAGGGAGAATTGCCCGAAGAACCGTCCATCTTGATGGGCAATCACCGAAGTTACGTGGACGCTGTGATGGTGCCGGCCAAACAGCCCGTTGTCTTTGTGGGTCGCTCCGAAAGCAAAACGTGGCCCATCATTGGCTGGGGGGCTACGCTGCTGGAGACCATTTGGGTGAATCGAAAAGATCCGGCAAGCAGGAAGCAAACACGTGAAAACGTAAAACAACGGCTGAGGGACGGATTTGGCATCGTGATTTTCCCTGAAGGAACGACGCACATGGGACCGGAGCTATTGGAATACCGCCCCTCTATGTTTTACATCAGTGCCGAAGGTGGATTTCCCATTACTCCCATTGCCATTGAGTATAAGGACCCCAACATTGCCTGGGTAGGTCAATCCAAATTTGTTCCCCACGCTTGGAAGCAGTTCGGTGCGCGGCATATTGATGTTAAGGTATCGTACGGAGAAACGGTTCGAGGAACCGACGGGGCCGACCTGCTCGAAAAAGCCCATGCCTGGACTTCGAAAGAAGTGCTGGTCCTTCGAAAGGAGTGGGATGACATGATTCAAGCGGAGCAGGCATGAAGAAGTCATTGAGATCCCTCTACCGTTTCGGCTCGAGTCGCTGGCAAACCTTGCACTTGGATTACCCGGTGAACCTAACTCCACGCACCCAGCCTTCGAAAGATCAGGGCATCGAGCAGTTGCACAGGGTCATGCAAGCGGAGCTGCCCGCCATCCAAGACCATGTTCAATACATCGTGGATTGCACCGATGCACTGCAGGCCATTCGAAAGCGAACCGACGAACCGAATGCCCTGCTCCCCGGTTGGAACAATGATTTTTTGCCCGGGCTCGACATGGCTGCGTTATTCGCCATGGTCGCCCATTATAAGCCGCAGCGGTACATGGAAGTCGGATCCGGGAATTCCACGCTGGTCGCCGCTGCAGCGAAAAGCCAATTCAGTCCCGACACGGAGATCATTAGCATTGATCCGTTTCCGCGTGCCGACATTGACCAGGTGTCCCAGCAAATCTTGCGGATGCCGTTCGAGCAGGTGGGCGTCGAATGGGCCGAGGCATTGGAGCCGGGTGACATGGTCTTCATCGACAACAGCCATCGGGTGCTGCCCAATTCGGATGCCACAGTCTTCTTTTTAGAATGGATGCCCCGCTTGAAACCCGGAGTGATTGTCCAAATCCACGACATTTACCTGCCTTGGGATTACCCTCAAGACATGTGCGAGCGTGGGTATTCTGAGCAATACGTCCTTGCGATGGCGCTCATGAGTAACCCACAGCGCTACCGAACGATTTTTCCTGCCTTCTGGGTGCATCATCAATCCGAATTGCAACAGCGCCTGGCCCCCATTTGGAACCACCCGAACACCCAAGGCGTCGAGCAACACGGAGGCTCGTTTTGGTTTCGCATTGAAGCCTAACACCAATCCCCCCTCTGCGACCTGAATCAGCGGCGAATGACGAGCGGGGAGCTCATCACCTGCCCTTCATCCAAGTGCAAGCGAACGGTGTACAATCCCACCGGAAGCACGCTCACATCCAACCGCACCGGATCGTGATTGATGGGCCAAACGGCTGCTTGCTGCCCCATTGCATTCACCACTTCCACCCAACGAATGGACTTGGCCAAAGGCGCAAGGGCAATATTCAATTCCTGGGAAGTCGGATTGGGGTAGAGTGCATAGCCATTCAATTCCAATTCACCTACTCCGTTCACGAGTAAATCAACCTCGATCTCGACGACGCCGGAACAGCCTGTGGTATCCGTTTCGGAAACCGACACCAACCCCGTACCGGTGGATTCCCACAATACTTCAACAGAAAGCAACCCCGTGCCCGACGTCGCGCCTTGTATCGTTCCGCCCGCTGCGGTCCAGGTGTAGTCGTTTTGAGCATCCCCATCGTAGGAGTATGTTTCCGTGGTCATGTCTGTGGCGGTGACGGCACCGGAGAGGGTTCCTTGGGCAACGTAAAAGCAAGAACCATCGTCCACGTTCGCTGCCTCCTCAAAATTGCATGCTGCCGAATCGATGCAGCCCGGCACGGGAGGCACCCCCGCACAAAGGCAATCCTCTCCGTAAACATCCAATACCGTATTTTCGTCGCCGTCGTCGCAGCTATCGCCGGGGCTGTAGCACGACTCATCGTCCACGTTCGCATCAGCGTCAAAATTGCATGCCAATTCATCCGTGCAGCCCGTGACCACCGGCACACAAAACGCATGGGAAATTGCGTCTCCAAAATCGGGATCCGCCATTTCGAAAATCACCAGTCCGGATTCGGTCGTCAAGGCATAATAGCCATCAATCTCACAGCCTGGCCATTGGCTGCCGTACATACCGTCGCCGTATGAATCCGTGATGGTGACCGTGTGGCATCCATACGGCGCACATCCCGACCAAACCTCTTCACTGTCTTCTTCTTGGTAGGTGCCCGCAGTCACTTCAGCCCAGACTTCTCCTGCTGAATTCGTGATCGTCCAACCCACTTCTTCAGGCCAGCAATCGGTGTTTACCGTGAAGACCACGTTTTCACAAGGGTATTCACAACTGCCATCATCAAGCGTGGCAGATTCATCGTAGTTCAATGCTTCCGAATCGGTACATCCCGGAATCAAGACCCCACAGTCCGGAGTTGTAACCGAGATCGTGTCACTCGTCAAGGTATCCGCGACAAAGTAAAATTCATATGTCGTGTTCGGCATCATCCCAGAGAGTATGATTTGAGAGTTATTGTTCAAACTCCAATCCATCATTTCTGTCATGTTGCACACCCAACTCGAGGCTTCGGAATCCTTGTAGCATACGATGTCTGCTTCGCATAAGAAGCTAGAAAAGACCGCGCTGAGGGTGATTTGGGTAAGCACTGAATCTGCATTCGCATCAAAAACGCATGCCGCTTCTGCGGTAAAGGAATCGACGATGCAATCAACCGGGCCGCATCCTTCGAGGGCCAGATTGACCGAATTGGCCACATTGAGTCGTCCGCCAGTCGCCACTTCCGTCAGCAGGTTGGGCACGAGATCGACTCCGTTAAAGATGTATCCTCTCACCAAATCTGCCGCCCCTTGCGGGTTGGCAATGGACAAATCAGCGAGGTCTGGGCAAGGCACACTGTAAACCAAACCAATGGCGCCAGCCACGCACGGACTGGCAAATGAAGTCCCGCTCGTATTCCCGTAGCCGCTGCTTCCGCTGGGCAGGTACACTTGATCCCCGGGTGCACCCAGGTCAATGGTGTTGACCCCGTAACCGCTGAACGTTCGCACGTCATTGCTGTTCGTGGCGGTGACCGAAACCATGTAATCCGAACCGCACGCCGTGGGCATGTCACCGACCGCATCCACATTCAATGCGGCATTGGTGGTTGCACCGCAATTCAAGATCCCTGAAGCGCCCAGCTCGTCGTAGTAGGCACACCAAAGCGGGTAATTCGCTGGGTTTGCTTGGTCGATGCCCCATGATGCATTCGTCGCCACGACGAAAGCTCCTTCCGTTCCACCGGATGCATTGAACAGATCACGCATGGTTTTGGGGTATTCATAAGCCGCAATCACATTCGACTCGGACAACCCATTGGCCATGTCCACCTGCATGATGTCCACATCCCAATTCACGCCGGCGCCTCCGCTCCCGTTGTTTCCGGTGGCTCCAATCATACCGCTCACCGACGTGCCGTGACCACCGCCTGCGATATTATCCGAGTTGTTGCCGGAATTCCACCCGTTGAAATCATCCACATACCCGTTGTTGTCATCGTCAATGCCATTATCTGGGATTTCAAAAGGGTTCGTCCAGTGGTTATCGATCAGATCCACGTGGTTGTAATTGGAGCCCCCTCCTTCAAGAACGGCCACCACGATGCGTGATCCGTTTCCTGCAAATCCACCCGTCGTAACATCCCAAGCCAAATCCGAATCGATGTCGTGATCCCCGCTCTCCACGTGGTGCCATTGCTGACCAAAATTGGGGTCATTCGGCACGGTTTCGCGATGCGTCACCACATGGTTCAGCTGCGCTGCACGCACATGACGGTGACCGCGCAGGGTGCCCAACGCATTTGACCAATCGCTTCCGTGGACGTACAAGTGATAAACTTGAGCAGAGGGCGAGGGAACGCCCAATACATCAAATTGAATCGCGTTTTCCAAGTCCAAAAGAATTTTGGAGGCTTCAACTCCCGGTTCAAACATCACGAGCACCTCATGCGAAATGAAGGGGGTTTCATCGTCGGCAATTTGCGCGTGGAGTCCTGCGTCATTTAGACCAACAGCGAGTAAGCTCAAAAACAGACAAACGCCTAATCGGATTGCATGGAGCATGGGATTCAATTTTTTTCAGGTAAGCCAAAATTAAACCCTCAGACCGGAAATCGCCGCTTTGTTGAAACTTCCTTTTCGCTGTGAACGTATGTACTACTCAGATTGAAAGAAATATGTGTTCGATTACTGCAATTTTGAATGGCTCGGCGAACGGCGAGGAGCTGAGATCAATGGCATTGGCCATTTCAAAAAGACAACGTCACCGCGGGCCGGATTGGTCGGGGGTTTACCAAGAACAAAATGCACTGCTCGCCCATGAGCGATTGGCCATTGTGGATGTGACCAGCGGCGCACAACCGCTGATTGATCCAGGTACCGGGACGGCGCTTGCCGTCAACGGTGAAATTTACAACCACCAACTTCTGAGAAAATCCACTCCCGACTTCCCTTACCAAACAGGCAGCGATTGTGAAGTCATCCTCGCGCTGTACCGTGAGAACGGGGCAGATTTGGTTCACCGTTTGGAGGGCATGTTTGCGTTCGTGCTTTACGATGCCGAGGCCGATGCTTGGTTGATCGGGCGCGACCCGATTGGGATCATACCGTTGTACTATGGCCACACCTCAGACGGGCGTTTATTGATTGCTTCAGAGATGAAAGGCATCGAGCCGCTATGCGAGGACGTTTCTGAATTCCCTCCGGGTCATGTTTGGTCATCTGCCGACTCCGCCCCGAAACGCTATTACACCGAGGATTGGATGGAATGGGATGCGGCTCCAAAAAAGGCTTTCGACAAAGCAGAATTGAAGGCGGAATTGGAACGCTCCGTCAAAAGTCACCTCATGGGTGATGTCCCTTATGGTTTGTTGATCAGCGGAGGATTGGATTCTTCTGTTATCGCAGCAATCGCACAGAATTTCTCACAGAAACGCGTTGACGACGAGGACAATAGCGATGCGTGGTGGCCTCGTGTGCACAGCTTCAGCATTGGACTGGAAGGCAGCCCGGATGTGGCTGCAGCTCAAAAGGTTGCCGAGCACATCGGCACGATCCATCACCCGCTCGTGTTTACCATCCAAGAAGGATTGGACGCCTTAGAAGATGTCATCAAGCACATCGAAACCTATGACGTGACCACCATTCGCGCATCCACACCCATGTACCTCATGGCCAGGCAAATCAAAGCCATGGGCATCAAGATGGTGCTCTCCGGCGAAGGGGCTGACGAGCTGTTTGGGGGGTATTTGTATTTCCACATGGCACCGGACGCAAAAGAATTTCATGAGGAATCGGTTCGGAAGGTGTTGGCTTTGAATAAATACGATTGTTCACGAGCGAACAAATCCATGATGGCGTGGGGCATCGAAACCCGCGTTCCCTTCCTGCACAAACCGTTTGTGAATTACGCCATGTCACTCGACCCCCAGTCCAAAATGGGTGGCAACGGCCGGATTGAAAAGCATATCATCCGGGAATCCTTTGAAGGTTTGATTCCGGATGAAATCCTCTGGCGTCAAAAGGAACAATTTTCCGACGGCGTGGGCTACGGTTGGATCGACGGGCTCAAAGATCACGCAGAGCAACACGTGAGTGATGAAGAGATGGAGCGCGCCGCCATCCGGTTTCCCATCAATCCTCCCGCTACCAAGGAAGGCTACTACTACCGCTCCATTTTCGAAAAGCACTACCCTTCAGCCGCGGCGGCAAATTCCGTTCCCGGCGGCAAGTCCGTGGCATGCAGCACGGAAAAAGCGTTGGAGTGGAATGAAAGTTTGAAAAATGTGGTCGACCCCTCCGGTCGAGCGGTCACCAACGTCCACACCGACGGCTACGCCTCTTCTGACAAATCTTGACGCGCAGCTTTGGCGAGCCGTTTTTGGTATCGGGATTGCACCAAATCCACCAAAATCAGTACCGTCACGGCAAAGTAGAACGTGGTCTTATTCAGGGCGTGCACTTCACCGCCAAACAACGTAAGGTGCGCCAAATGACCTCCCTCGGAAAGCAGCATCACGCCCACCAAAAGGAGGATAAAGAGGCCCAAAACTTCGTACGCGCGATTTTTTTTTAAGAACGCAGCGACCCGGTTGGCCAGAAGCAACATCACCACGCCGCTGGCCAATATGCTGACCACCATGACCGACATCGAATCGGTCAACGCCACCGCGGTCAGTACGCTATCGAACGAAAACACGGCATTCATCAGGATGATGGCGACGATGGCTGCACCTGCCGATTTTGGCGCCTCATTCGCTGACTCTGGACTCAAATCCCCCGCCAACATGTGCCAGACCTCCTTCACGGCGGTGTAAACGATGAACGCCCCACCCGCCATGGCAATCAGGCTGTGACCGTTGAATGCGCCGGTGATCACACCTTCCCAATTCACCGTGGCGAAGGGCATCTGAAACAACGCAATCAACTCCACCAGAACCAAAAGGAGCACGACCCGCATCACGACCGCTCCGGCGATGCCGATGCGTTGAACGCGTTTGCGGTCAGATGTAGGCACCCGCGATGACTCGATGGCGATGTACAACAGGTTATCGATGCCCAGAACTGCTTCCAAGGCGACGAGAATCAATAGGCTAAAAATCCAATCCAAGGTCAAGTGCGTTAGTGCTCAATGATAAAATCTTCACTGGGAAAACGAAAACGCGGACCATACACACCACCCTCTGCGCGCTTTCCCATGGAAATGGCCATCGTAATCCCCGCCCGTCGGGGCAATCCCAACAGGCGCTTCACCCGTTTCGAATCCAACCCTTCCATCGGACACGAATCGAAGCCCTCGGCGCGGGCGGCCAACATAAAGGTTTGGCAAGCGAGCGCAGTGGTCTTATGGGCCCAAACATTCATGTGTCCCAGGTGAATGGGCTCCCGAGGTGTGGGCTGCCCCCATCCCCGGAACGTGAACCAAATCCATTTGAAGGGCCTGAACATGCCAAAAGGCCCCTGGTTGTAAACCAATTTCGTGATCTTTTCGAAGTACTGAAAGGCCTTTTCCGGCGTCCCAGGAGTAGAACGCAGGTGGGCAATCATGCGGTTGTTGTTCCGTTTCCACAAATCCGGTCGGGCGACGAACACAAACAATTCCTGAGCGGTCGTGGCCGCGGGTTGCCCAAGGCAATATTCCGCGAGCTTGGCTTTTTTCTCAGCCGCTCGCACCCAATGTATTTCCCACGCTTGCAAATTGGAGGAGTTGGGGGCTTTCAAAGCCGCATCCATCGCCCGCCTCACCACCTCTTCAGGAACGGGTTCATGGGCATAAATCCGCACACTTCTGCGCGATTCAACCACATCATAAAATGCTTGAGCATCCGTAGCGGGAGCTTCTGCAACGACTCGCTCCGAAGCACGTGCCGCCGAGGAATCAAACACCTTCACTTTTACCATGCGACGAAATTACGGGGTGAGCCGTTCGATGACAATCGAATTCGCAACATTTGGCGCGGCATCATCAAAGCGGTACGCGCGTTGAATGCGAAGCGCCGCGGCTTGAAAATCGGCTTCCGTTCGCGCATGAACGGTTGCTAACACATCACCAGACTCGCACCGATGGCCGGGCCGCAACCAACCCATGCATCCGACAGCGGGATCAATGGTTTGTGCGGCATGCGTTCTGCCCGCACCCAACGCCACAACCGCCACACCCAATGCGCGCGTGTCCACACCTCTGATGCATTTTCCGATGGCGTTATCTGGGATGACAACGTCCCGTGCGATCGGCGCCACAGGCATGCGCCCGCGATGTTGCAACAAATCCGACGGTCCACCCATGGCATGGATGGATTGCTCAAACTTTTCCGCGGCGGCTCCGGAAGACAACGCCTCTCCAATTCGCTTTTTCGCCGCGATTGCATCGCCACAAATCCCTGACAGCATCAAGTTTTCAATGGCCAACGCCTCGGTCACCTCCAGCAACCTCCCAGATTTCACCTCCCCACTGAGGATTCGCAACGCTTCCAACACTTCAAGCGCGTTTCCAGCGGAATCGGCCAAAGGCTCGTTCATATCCGTCAGCAAAGCATGGGTGGGCATACCCGCTTGCGACCCCACATTGCAAAGGGACTGCGCCAGTTCACGCGCAACGGTCAAATCGGTCATGAAAGCTCCGTTGCCCACCTTGATGTCCATGACCAAAGTCTGGAGCCCTGCTGCCAATTTTTTGGACAAAATACTCGCGGTGATGAGGCCATATTGCTCGACCGTGGCCGTCACATCACGTGTGGCGTACATGCGCCGGTCGGCGGGCGCGAAATCCTCGGTTTGGCCGGCGATGGCAAATCCAATCGAGCGAACCGTTCGGCGAAAATGCTCGAAATCGGGGGCCGTGTTATAGCCGGGAATCGATTCCAATTTATCAATGGTGCCGCCGGTGTGGGCAAGTCCTCGACCGGCAATCATCGGAACGAATCCGCCACATGCGGCCAAAATCGGCGCCAACAAAAAAGACACGGTATCCCCTACACCACCGGTGGAGTGTTTGTCAAGCACCGGACCGCTGAGGTTCAGATCATCCCATGACAATACCCGACCGGAGTCCCGCATCGCCAGGGTCAAATCTGTCCTTTCCCGGTAGTTGATGTCTTGGAAAATGGATGCCATGGAAAAAGCCGCAATTTGAGCATCCGTCACTTCGCCTTCGGTAATTCCCGAAACAAATCGTTGGATTTCGGCCGCAGTCAGTGCATGACCGTCACGCTTGCGACGGATAATTTCCGGAATGAGCAGATCTTGCGGGCTTTCGCTCACAGGGACAGGAATAATCCGGCAATGGTCGCCGACATCAAATTGGACAAGGTCGCTGCCAACACCGCTTTCAATCCGAAGCGAGCAATGTCAGGCCGACGTGAAGGTGCCAATGAACCCAGCCCGCCCAACAAAATGGCAATGGACGAAAGGTTGGCAAATCCGCACAAGGCAAACGAGATGATGGCCCGTGTTTTTTCACTGAGGACCACCTCCGCTCCTTCGGCGAGGTAAGGCGCAAAGTTCAGGTAGGCCACGAATTCATTGACAATCAGCTTTTGCCCAATGAATGAGCCGGCGACGATGGCTTCCCCCCAGGGCACGCCAATCAAAAACGCCAACGGCGCAAACACGTAGCCCAAAATCAACTCAAGCGTCAATTCGGAATGGCCAAACCAGCCTCCAACTCCGCTAAACAAACCGTTCACCAAGGCTATCAACCCCACAAAGGCCAGCAACATGGCCCCAACATTCATGGCCAATTTGAGGCCCGAAGCTGCTCCGTTCGCTGCCGCATCAATGACGTTCACAGACTCCGTTTCGCCGGCTGCTTTCATTTCATCCGCTGACAAAGCTTCTCGTGGTTCTTCGGTTTC
>Ga0255752_10006653_pt1 | contig 10775 bp, 19 predicted proteins | sample 011ome_25_FD_179952 | JGI IMG/M metagenome (GOLD analysis project Ga0255752, IMG submission 179952) | Coastal salt marsh microbial communities from the Groves Creek Marsh, Skidaway Island, Georgia - 011512CT metaG (version 2) | ecosystem: Environmental > Aquatic > Marine > Intertidal zone >...
TGGCGCAGGCGTATCTAATTGGTTTGCAGCTCTACAACTTATGGGTGGCACAGCAGCTAACCCAGCAAGCGATGTTGCAGGCGATACATTAACTTTATTAGCTACTACAGCTGCAAATGCAAGAGTTAAAGTAACATGTATTTCTGACGACGGCACTAACTCTACTTGGAAAGCAGAAACACTTTCTACACCATTAGCAACAGTAGCTTAATAGGAGAAAATAATGCAATCTGATATAAAAGCAGCAGTCTTCGTTGCAGCAGATTCTCCTGATACCGTTGTTAATCATAGAGCTCGTTTAAGAGGTATGAGTTATATTTCCTCGGCTACAGCAGGTTCTATTGTATTTAAAGACGGCGCGTCAGGTGCTACATTGTTAGAGCTAAAAACTCCAGCAGGTGTAGGACAATCTGACGTGATTATTCCTGACCAAGGCATTTTATTTTCTAATCAAATTTACTGCACACTAACTAATGTTACAGCAGTAACGGTATTCCATAGTTAATATGGAAGATGAGCCTAAAGAAACTGTTCCTTGCCCTGACAAAGAATGTCAGAAGAAATGGTTTGAGGCTTTAGGAGATTGTGTTTAATGGCAACGACTAAAAAGAAAAAAGGTATGGGAATCAAAACTTCTGTAAAGTCGGGCAACTTTCGCCCGACTAAGCAGGGTGCGGGTATGACTAAGAAAGGCGTTGCAGCCTATCGCAAAGCCAACCCAGGTTCTAAATTAAAAACCGCTGTTACTGGAAAAGTTAAACCTGGTTCTAAAGATGCAAAGCGACGTAAGTCATTTTGTGCTCGATCAGCAGGACAGATGAAAGATTTTCCAAAAGCAGCTAAAGACCCTAACTCAAGACTACGTCAAGCAAGGCGGAGATGGAAATGTTAACAAAGGTAATGAATCATATGGACGAACCAACGAAACACGCATTAGATGCAGCTTCTGTTTTTACTGCTGTAGGCTCAGTCCTACAATGGTTACCGGAAGTAGCAGCTTTATTTACAATCATATGGACAGGCATTCGTATTAACGAAACTAAAACTGTTCAAAACTGGAAAGCTAAACGTCGTAACATGGCTACGTTAAAACCTTTTCTAGTGGATGAAAAAGAAACTAAAAAAGAAAAACCTGTAAAGCCAGAAACATTTGACGCTAAAGCTCACAGAGAAAAAATAAAAGCTATGGAGCATAACGATGCCTCCAAAGAGTAAGAAACAAAAAAGGTTTATGGAAGCGGTAGCTAATAATCCTAAGTTTGCAAAGAAAGTAGGCGTGCCTACAAAAGTAGGTAAAGAATTTACAAAGAAACCAAAGTCCAAAAGGAGAAAATGATGGGCGATAAAAATAAAAAAGTAAGTGGTATGTCAGAAAAAGATAAAAAAATGTTTGGTGAAACAGAGATGGATCAAAAACCACCAAAAGGATTTAAAAAATCTGACGATAAAAAACCTATGAATGAAGGTTTAAAAAAGCTTAAGAAAAAAGCTCCAGAAGTAGTTAAAGAAATGGGCTATAGAAAAGGCGGTTCATGCAGTTCTAAATCTTATAAAAAAGGCGGTATGGTTAAAAAACATAGAGGTGATGGCTGTGCTACAAAAGGCAAAACAAAGGGTCGCATGGTATGATGAAATGTCGCGGTATGGGAAAAGTGATGAAACCAGTTGCTATGAAAAAAGGCGGATTATATGAAAATATTCAAAAGAAAAGAGCTCGTATAAAAGCAGGTTCTGGTGAAACAATGAGGAAGCCTGGAAGTAAAGGCGCTCCCACTGCGAAGGCTTTTAAACTAGCGGCTAAAACTGCTAAAAAAAAATAGGATAAATCATGGCAACTTCAGGAACAGCAACATTTAATTTAGATTTAAATAATCTAGTTGAAGAAGCATTTGAACGATGTGGACAAGAACTTCGTACAGGATATGATTTAAGAACTGCACGACGTAGTTTAAATTTATTGACTGCTGAATGGGCTAACCGAGGAATTAATCTTTGGACAATTGATGAAGGCACTGTGTCTTTAACTTCAGGTACAAGCAATTATAATCTCCCTGCTGATACTATAGATTTAATAGAACAAGTCGTTAGAACAGGTACAGGACAGAACCAACAAGATATTAATATTACGAGAATCTCTGCTCCTACTTGGGGAACTATACCAAACAAAAATGCAACAGGTCGACCAATCCAAGTATGGATAAATAGACAAGCAAGTCAACCTCAAATTAATGTATGGCCTGCACCTGACAATAACACATATACCTTTGTTTATTGGAGACTAAAAAGAATTGAGGACGCAGGGAACGGTGTTAATACTCAAGATATTCCATTTAGATTCTTACCTTGTTTAGTAGCAGGATTAGCATTTTATTTAAGTATGAAGTTACCTGGTGCTGAAATGAGAACACAAATGCTTAAACAAGAATATGAAGAACAATGGACATTAGCTTCGACAGAGGATAGAGAAAAAGCCGATTTAAGACTTGCACCCCGTCGGCAATATTTATAAGGAAACGCTATGGGACGAAAATATACGTCTGGTAAACATGCCATAGCAGAATGTGATCGTTGTGGTTTTCAATATAAGTTAAAAGAACTAAAAGACTTATTTATAAAAACTACAGAAACAAATATTAAAGTCTGCAAAGAATGTTGGGAACCAGACCATCCACAGAACATGCAAGGTATGTATCCTGTTGATGACCCACAGGCAGTAGAAGATCCAAGACCAGATAGAAACTTGGATGAACAAAGAAATTATCAGTATGGCTGGAACCCTGTAGGGCTAAACAACCCTCTTGCAATACCAGACATTGAAGATGATTTGGAAGCAACCGGCGGGGTTGGCACGGTTACTGTAACAACAACTTAGGAGTATAATAATGAACAAAGATAGAAAAGGCTGTAACCATACATACAAACAACCAGAAATGGTTGCAACACCAAACACAGCTGGCTATCCTGAAAAGGATGTTAAGACAGAAGGTGTAGTAACACGTGGTAATGGCGCAGCTATAAAAGGCACAAAAGCACGCGGCCCAATGGCGTAAGGATAAACCATGGCAATGACATATACAGAGTTAAAAGCAGCTATCAATTCGTATAGTGAAAACTCGTTTGATACAACGGATATAGATACCTTTATCCAACAAGCTGAACAACGTATATTTAATACTGTTCAACTGCCTGACTTACGACGTAACCAAGTTGGTAATACGACATCGGGCAACAAGTATTTAACAACTCCTAGTGACTGGCTATCTACATATAGTTTGGCTGTAGTTGATAGTAATAATGAGTATACGTATCTAATTAACAAAGACGTTAATTTTATTAGAGAATCTTTTCCGGATACTGACTCAGCGTTTTATGGAAAACCAGAATACTATGCAATATTTGATGACAATACTTTTATATTGGGTCCTACGCCCGATCAAAACTATACTGTTGAGTTGCATTATTTTTATTATCCTACCTCTATTGTTACAGCTGGTACTAGTTGGTTGGGTGATAATTTTGATACTGCTTTATTCTATGGAAGTTTGTTGGAAGCAGCTACTTACCTTAAAGCAGAGCCTGATACAATAACTAACTATAATCAGCGCTACATGGATGCTATCTCTATGTTAAAACAACTAGGTGATGGTAAAGATAGACGAGATGCCTACCGTAGTGGGCAAGCAAGGTATGAAGTACAGTGATAGATAATCAAGGAAACGTTTTAGAGGGAGATGTTAAAGTACTGACCACAGAAGGTCGAGGCTTTACTCCAGAAGAAATTGCAGATCGTGCGTTAGCTAAAATTATGTATGTGAGTAAAGATGCTAACCCACTAATAAGAGATCAAGCAGAAGCATTTAAGGAGAGCATTCGAGGTGTTATCGAGTTCTACTTAAAACAAGCGGTACAATCCGACCGCACAACATTGGCGAATAGATTGCGTGAAGCAGGACATTCAGATTTAATTAAATTATTGGAGATATAATATGGCAATTACTCAAGCTATGGCTACAAGCTTTAAAGTAGATTTGCTAAATGGTGTCCACGCATTTGGTACAACGGTTGCACGAGGAAGTACTAACGCGGATACATTTAAGATTGCGTTATACACGTCGTCAGCAACATTAGATGCTACTACAACAGCTTATTCAACTACAAACGAAGTTTCGGGTACAGGATACACAGCAGGTGGTAATACTCTGTCAGTATCACAAACACCTACCTCAACTTCGACTACAGCATGGTTAGACTTTGCAGATTCAACATTTGCTTCTTCTACCATTACTGCAAATGGGGCATTAATTTACAATGCTACTAATTCAAATAAAGCTGTAGCAGTATTAGCATTCGGTGGAGATAAAACATCAACTAACGGGGACTTCACAATCGTATTCCCAACAGCTGATTCATCTAACGCTATTATTCGCATAGCCTAATAGGAGGCTAGAATGGCTCTTGTTTTAAAAGACAGAGTAAAAGAAACGACCACCACGACTGGTACCGGTACCGTTACGCTTGCAGGGGCAGTTACTGATTTTAGTAGCTTTTCAGTCATTGGTGACGGCAACACGACCTACTATACTATTACATTACCAGAAGGCGACGAATGGGAAGTAGGCGTTGGTACATATACTGCGTCTGGCACTACTTTATCTAGGGATACAATACTTGCTTCTTCTAACTCTGGAAGTGCAGTTAATTTTTCAGCAGGGGATAAGGACGTATTTGTAGTCTATCCTGCAGGTAAAGCAGTTTATGAAGATGCAGCAGGTGATGTTACTGCAGGTGGTTCTATAACAGGCGAAGAGATGGTCGCCTCAAATGGGTTGTTTGTTAATAATAAAACCATCTCAGTAAATTACACTGTACCTACTGGGTACAATGCAACGAGCACCGGACCCGTGACTGTTTCAGCTGGCACGGCATTTACGGTTCCATCAGGATCACGATGGTTGGTGCTCTAAATGTTTGCTGAAAGTCCTTTTTCCAGTGCGCCGCTCTCCTCGCAAGGAGTAAGTGCAGGTAACGTAAATGTCAGTGTTACTGGCGTAGAGGCTACTGGTCAATTAGGCACAGCAACTGTAGTCGGGCAAGCAGTTGTAAATGTAACCGGTGTACAAGCTCAAGGACAGTTAGGTACAGCAACTGTAGTAGCAAAAGCGGTTGTAAATGTAACAGGCGTAGAGGCAACAGGACAAGTTGATAGTGTTACCGTTGCAATTGTAACCCCTGTAGAAGTTAGTGGAGTTGAAGCTACTACAACATTAGGCAATATAAGCCTAATAACAAACAATAATATAAGCGTTACTGGCCTAGAAGCTACAACACAACTAGGCGAAGAAGAAGTACAAGCTGATGCTAATACAAGTGTAACCGGCGTTGAAGCATCAGGACAAGTTGGTAGTGTAGAAGTAACAGCCGATGCCAATGTAAATGTAACAGGATTAGAAGGCACTACACAACTAGGTAGCACAACTGTTATAGAAGGCGTAGGTGTTTTTGCTAATGTAACAGGTGTAGAAGGAACTACACAGCTTGGTACGGCAACAGTAGAAGCTGGAGCTAATGTAGAAGTCACTGGAGTAGTTGGCACTACACAACTCGGCGAAGTCGAAATAATTGGTGAAGCCGTAGTTAATGTAACAGGGGTTGAAGCATCAGCATTAATACCATTAGGCGGTTCTACATTTACTGCTGAGGGGGATGCTCAGCTTTCAACAGCTCAATTTAAGTTTGGTTTAGCTTCACTGTTGCTTGATGGCACAGATGACTTTGTAGTATCTGATGAAAATATAGATTTAAGTTCAGGTGATTTCACAATTGATTTGTGGATTAGACCTGACAACGTTACAGGCTACAAAGGGATTTGGCAGTCAGGAACAAGTACAACAGAACAATCCTATTTATTAGGTAATCAAGTTTACTGGACTGTAAACCCATCAACAATTATTACCAGTTCAGTTACAGTATCTGCTGGTGTTTGGACTATGTTGTCTTATGAAAGACAAGGAAACACTCACAGATTATATAAAAACGGAACTTTAGAAGCTACAGTTTCTACAGGTAATAAACAAGATAATGGTCCATTTAGTGTTGGTAAGAATGGCTTTGGTGATTTTGATGGTTATATTGACGAAGTACGACTTTCGTCTGTAGCTAGATATGAAGGATCGTCGTTTACTGAACCTACATCTAGTTATGCGGTAGATAATAATACTACAGCGTTACTGCATTTTGATGGTACAAACGGTTCCACTACTATTGTTAATGAAACATCAGGTGGCGTTACTGTAGAAGCAGATGCTAACGTTGATGCAACAGGATTAGAAACAACTGGCAGTGTAGGAAGTGTAACAGTTATAGAAGGTGAAGGTATATTAATTGATATTACTGGATTCCTCTTAACAGCAAGCACAAACGACGTACTTGTATGGAGTGACATTGATGATGGACAGACTCCAGGATGGGTAGATATAAACGATTCACAAACTAATGGTTGGGTAGATGTCAATGATGCACAGTCACCTAACTGGACGGAGATAGCAGCATGATAAAAGTAGAAGCTACAAAAAAAGAAGATGGTCAAATTGAATGTACTTATGAAGTAGGCCTTGAGTGCGTTAATTGTGGTATGACCGTTGATGCAGAAGAATATAACTCAGGGACTTGTTCTGATTGTGGAGAACCTTGGGACGAAAAACGGCACACAGCTATTTATGTGACAAGTATTCCAATGCAAGGACAATCGAGTTAAAATAACATAAATTCAAGGATTTATTATGGCAAGTACGTATTCAGATTTAAAAATAGAACTCATAGGTACAGGTGAACAATCTGGTACATGGGGTACAACCACAAATACTAACTTAGGAACAGCGATTGAAGAAGCAATTACAGGTTCTGAAGATGTTAGTTTTTCTAGTGCTGATGTTACATTAACTCTCACTGATACCAACACAACACAAGCTGCACGTAATTTAAGACTTAATCTAACAGGTACATCAGGTGGAGCTCGTAACTTAGTTGTTCCAGCAATTGAAAAAGTTTATATTATTAATAATGGTCTAGCTGACGCAGTTACAGTTAAAAACTCTACCGGTACAGGAATTGCAGTTCCAGCTGGTAAAACTATGTATTTGTATAACGACTCAACTAATGTTGTCGATGCCATTACTCACTTATCTTCATTAACTCTGGCTACAGCACTACCTCTTACTTCAGGAGGAACTGGAGCTACTACAGACGCTAATGCGAGAACAAATTTAGGTCTTGGTTCAATGGCTGTACAGAACGCCACTTCAATCTCCGTATCAGGCGGTACGATTACAGGTATTACAGATATTACTGTTGCTGATGGGGGGACTGGAGCTTCTAACGCAACTGATGCAAGAGCAAATCTAAGTGCAGCTAAAACAGGATCAAACAACGATATTACAGAATTAACAGGGTTAACTGTACCATTATCTGTTGCTCAAGGTGGTACAGGTATTAATACATCAACTGGTACAGGTAGTGTAGTTCGAGCTACATCACCAACAATAGCATCAGCAACTCTAACAGACCCAACTTTATCAGGCACTGCTACAGCTCCTACTCAGTCAAGCACTGATGATAGTACAAAGATTGCAACGACAGCTTTTGTTCAAGATTTAATTGGGGGTACAGCAAGTGCGGCAGGATACATTGCCTTTAATGGATCAACAGGATCTGTGATAGCAAGTTCTAATTTGACGCTAACTAAAAGTGGCACAGGGGACTATATAATTAATATTGATGCGGGTATTCAAGATGGGAATGCGGATTACTGTGTCGTGTTAGGTAATGTTGACCAAGGCACTTTATCACAGAGCGACGGTGTTACTAGTGCAAGTAATCAACTAAATATTTATAATACCATGGTATATAGTAGAGCTACATCAAGTTTTAATGTACGTGCAATTAGAACCTATAATGTATATCGAGTATTCTCCGCCGCTGATGGAGATGGTAATGCGACTCAAATGTTTGGTATCACAGCAGTAGACCCTACATATGTTACTGCAGTTATTTACACATAAGGATAAAAAATGAACGTTGTATATTTTAATAGCCCAGTAGGAACAAACAAAGTAGCTTATACAATAACTGATAAGACTGTAGAAGAATTAAAACAGGAAGGGGTTATTGATGCAGAAGCAACTACTCTTGTTAAACTGCACGACGAAAACATGAAAGCAGAAGAATACGCTAAACATGTGCATATTGATAAGGTAGTGTTTGATGATGCTACTAATCCTACAGATATTGTGTTTGATTTAGAATTGTTACAAGCCTACTATTTAGACATATTTAAACAGTTACGAGGTCATGCATTAAAAATGTTAGATGCTTTTCAAACTCGTGCTTTGGTAGCAAATAAAACAGACTTAGTAGCAGAGATAGAAGCTGATAAACAAGCTCTACGAGATATGCCAGATAATTTAGATTACACCGCATGCACAACAGCAGTTGATGTGGCAAGAACATATCCTCAAGCATTGATGGTTGATTATGAAGAAAAATATACAGCCAGATTTTCTGAGTGAGATAGAGCGAATAGTATTAAAAGTTATACCAGACATAAAATATAGAGCTAAGTTACAAGGTATAAAAACAGTAGAAAATTGGCAAGATTATTTAAGTGAAGAAGCACTAAATAAAGCCAAAGATGTAAGCATAAGTGACCAAAAGTATTTTATAGATTTTGGCGGAGCAATAACAAACAAACTTATGCATGTAATGCAGGAGATATATCCTGAGTATACAATATCAGATAGTGGGTATTATTACTATCCGAAAACAGGTCACATGGGTTGGCATACAAATTCTAGCCGACCATGTAAAAGAGTATACATAGTACACAGTGATGGCGAATCGTTTTTTAGGTATGTAAAAGATGATAAAATTGTAACTGATTACGACGGAGAAGGTATTACCATACGAGAGTTTGATATACCAGAGTTACCCGATCAGTTTTGGCATTGTGTAGGAAGTAACTGTAATAGGTTTAGTTTTGGGTTTAGGCTAGAATGAAACATATTATGACAGGTGATTGGCAGTTACAAGGTAAACCAGAAATGGTGATAGATATACCAAAAGTAATCCAGCTAATTAATTATCGTAAATTAGAACCTGTTGAACTAGACATAGATTGTATAGCTTACAAAGAGTTAGATAGTATAGACACAAAAGAAGCTCGATATATTGTAGCCAATACAAATTATGCAGGGATAGTAGTAGAGGGAATGGAAAATCCCTACAATAAGAAGTATAGACTAATAGATGGTAGGCACAGATTGTTAAAAACAATGAAAGCAAAGAAAGATACATTTAAAGTCTACATACTACAAACAAAAGACATAGATAAATTTTATCAGGTACTATAAATGGCAATTAATTTAAATGCAAAAACAACTGGAGTCGGTGGACTAGAAACCTCGGCTGATAATTCAGGCGAAATAAATATTCAGTCTGGTGGTACTACTGTAATGAATGTCACTTCAAGTGGCGTTGCTGTTACCGGATCCTTCTCTCAAAACGGCGCAGTCTACTCAACCCAACCAACTTTCCGTAACCTTATTATCAATGGAGATATGCAGATTGCACAGAGGGGGACAAGTGCGACAGGATTGACTAATGGTGATACTGGATACCATACTGTTGACAGATGGAAGTTTCAGCATACTGGAACAGTAACTTATGCAGTTACTATGTCACAAGACACAGATGTTCCAACAGGGCAAGGTTTTTCTAATAGTGTTAAATATGATATTACTACAGCACAATCATCTCTCTCTGCTGGAGATTCATTATTATTTTCTCACTATTTTGAAGGACAAATGTTACAACATCTTAAAAAAGGCACAGCTAATGCTGAATCAGTTACTCTATCATTTTGGGTTAAATCTAACAAAACTGGTACATATACTACTGAATTGCTTGATGCTGATAATTCAAGAGGAATTTCAAAATCATATACTATTGATAGTGCTGACACATGGGAAAAGAAATCATTAACATTTGCTGGAGATACTACTGGTGCATTCGTTAATGATAATAATACAAGTTTAGCTCTAATATGGTGGTTAGGTGCAGGAACAACATTTACATCAGGTACGCTAGCAACTTCTTGGGAAGCAACCAATAATGCAAATAGAGTATCATCATCTAATGTCAACCTAGCAGACTCTACTTCAAATTATATTAACATAACAGGCATTCAGTTAGAAGTAGGCTCAACCGCGACAGACTTCGAGAACTTACCTTATGATGTACAGTTAGCAAGATGTCAGAGGTATTATTATCATTTAACAGACGATACATCAAGTGAGCTTGTTGGTGCTGGATATTGGGGAACTACAACAAGTGCTAGAGGAGCTGTTTATTTTCCTGTTACAATGAGAACCTCTCCTTCTTTATCTTATAGTAGTGGCTCTCATTTTAAAGCTCTTATTCCAGGTGTAGCTTTTGCAACAAGTACAGCTATCGGTATTTATAAAAATAGCGAAGCATCATCTTTGTTATCAATAACAACATCAGGTGGAACTACAGGTCAAGGAACTCATCTTGAATTCTATAGCAGCCCTGCTACAACAACTTACTTAGGATTTAGTGCAGAATTATGATTACTTATAAATTAGTCAATGATACAGAATTAAACACAGTATGTTCTATTACAAAAAAAATAGATGGTACAGAAGTAATGTCTATTCCATTGGTAGACGACAACACAGACTACCAAGAATACTTAGAGTGGC
>Ga0255752_10006670_pt1 | contig 10759 bp, 7 predicted proteins | sample 011ome_25_FD_179952 | JGI IMG/M metagenome (GOLD analysis project Ga0255752, IMG submission 179952) | Coastal salt marsh microbial communities from the Groves Creek Marsh, Skidaway Island, Georgia - 011512CT metaG (version 2) | ecosystem: Environmental > Aquatic > Marine > Intertidal zone > Salt...
CATTGGCATTTTTGGCATTTTTTGGCATCAAAATTGTTTCATTTTGTTTCATATTTTGAAACATAAAAAATGCCTAAGTTGTTTTCGCAATAACTTGTTAAAAAAGTTATGGTAACAAAATGAAAAGGGAAAAACGGAAACGCGAGCATTATGCTCTCAACCACTTTTTTTATTTTTTTTGAAAATTCTTCATCAAAAAATTTAGATAAAACCTCTCCACAAAAGTTTTTTCAGAGAAATAGAATTTTATTTTTAAAAAAAAAAAGTTTATGGCTAAAGAAAACATTTAATTTTCCTGTGTTGTTATTGAAACGACTTCGCTTACATATACTAGAGTTCCCCACATATAAAGGGACATCATATCTTTCTTCGTATATCCTTTGACGGTAACAGTTTTTCCTATATTTTCTTCACAAAGCTTCTGAATGTTCATGGGGAGATAGTTCTCATTATTGGATCCGACAATACCATAAAACCCACCCTCCAATTTAATAAATTGAATGACACCTGTAATATTTACTATATTTTTATCTTCATCAGATAGCTCTTGAAACATGGCTATTTCTTTTGTAAACATGGATGCGTCAAGAGAGGGTAGACCAAAATTTTCTGTCATATCCTTGGCAACTAAACTAATCAATACTCTTCTAGAAATATACACAGCATCATTTGTTACATTTTTCTGTTCTGCATTGGACATAATGTCAAATACAATTTGTATTGTGTCGCCCTCTATGAACGGCATTTTTTTATATTCATTATCGTCGCTATTTTCAAATATCCCATTCGTAAAACGACACTTTGCGTGAGCATACATTTTGGTTAACACACCCATTGCTGCTTTGCCTCCTGTATTTATCCCTCGGTTTAGATAAGGAAGATGCTCGGTGATGGTAGATATGTTTACGGTTCCTGTCTCGTGTATAGACAGCACAATATCTTCTTCTATGTAATTTTCTCCTCGCGTACTGACAAATATGTGCGTCAATTCACCTCCGGCGATTACTATTTCGAATACCGCTCCCTCGTTTGAAGCTTTGTTATCATCTTTAATTTGATAAACACCGTCTGCTACGGTTCCTGTGAAAGTGCTCGCAGTCTTCATATTTCCATTTACCCATTCCAAGGAAGGGTCATTCAATATCACATCAATATTGGCAGATTTATCATCCTCTTTGTGGGTGAACATAATAGTTTCTCCACTTACATATTCTGAACCAGGATAAACCATTTCCACAAAATTGGGTATAGAATGACTGTCAAAGGAAACTTTGATATGAAGTCCTTTGTTCTCATCGGCCAAAACGACAATTTTATTTTTCAATATATTGTTTGTATCCTCCACTGTCAGGGATTTCATCATCATACTGGAAAAGGCCGGTAAAAATGTTTCACCGTAAAACGACAACGAGTTTGTTTCGGTAGTTTGTACAAGATAACCAAGATGCAAAATAGCTTCTTTGAAGGCAATTTTAAGTTCGTCTTTATTCTCAAACAAATCGGATGAACCGATATATCCAAATATTTCCTTGGCGAGATGTTGAACAAAATCCTCACTCGCATCAAAGTTTGCACCTGTTGTGCGTTCTGTATAAAAATTATAATCTGCTACTGTGTCTTCAGTAGTAATAGAATTATCTGCTTTACGTGAAGGAATGATAGGGCTGGATGAGTTCCATTTTGCAGTCGTATTCTGAATATCAAATTTATCTCCTGTGAACTGAAATAAGAAGGCATTTTTCAAGTTATCCAATTTCACATTCACAAATAATTGCGCGTCAGCAATAGGCGCGTCCATAACATATTTATAATCGACCCTACCAATTGTGTCGATTGCCTGCGTTTGATCAAAATGATATAAATATATTACAGCATAATCGAGATTATCACAAGTCATTATAAAACGACACGAAAATAAATAATAAAAATTTTTACATCTGGATATTTTTGTGACCTATATTATCCGCGGTTATATCGAGATATTAATTCATTTGGATAGTATAGAATGTTTTGGGCTATATTGTTGTATGTTTGTTTTTGTTTTACTTTAGGTGCCAATGGAAGTGATAAGGTAATCGAGTTAAATCATAAGAACAATATTTTATTACGCGGGGTCATTAATCAACAACGTGCGTCGCAGGTAATCCATGAGATTAATAAGAGAGAAAACAAAAGTGACTTATATTTAATATTGGACACCCCTGGTGGAGATGTGACACACGGAATGCAGATTATAGGAGAAGTGCAAAGTCATAATTTGAATTGTATTGTCCAAAAGGCATACAGTATGGGCTTTGCCATTTTACAGGCATGTAATAACAGATATATACTACCATTTGGGAGTGTAATGCAACATCAAATATCGATGGGAATACAGGGAGAATTGGGAAAGATAAAATCATATGTGTCTTTAGTGACACAATATCAGTCGTATTTAGTTGATTTACAAGCGCAGAGGATAAACGTAACTAGCGATCAGTTTATTCGAAATACAGACAATGATTGGTGGTTATTTGGTAAAAACGCTATTTCGGAGAATGTGGGCGATGAAGTGGTAAATATGAAATGCACTACAAATTTGACGAAGCGTAATTTGTCGATTACAAACGGTGGTTATGAGTATATATATTCTGCGTGTCCGCTGATTACCAAAGAGTTGGAGAAGAGGAAGACAGATAATAATATTGATACCATTTTCTACCTATGAGACGGGAAATGATTTCTCTATTTTCTTCTAGACTTTTTGGCCTTTTTAGTGAAACGTTTTTTGGAATGTTTTTTGGAATGTTTTTTGGCCTTGGATTTGTTTAACTTTTTTGTTTTACGTTTTCCGCCTCTTGGTATAAAGCCCGCGATTTCTTTGGACATTCCAGCCGGAAGATTGTTTTTTACTGCGAGTTCAGCTGCACCTCGACGTTCGCCTTTTCTTACTTTCATGATATCATTGTATAATTCTTTTACGAATTTATTTCTAGAAAGTTCTGTTAGAGGAATTTTTTTATTTATAGCTTTTTCAACAACCGATTTTATCAATATTCTACCACGTTCTTTGCTATCTATAGATTGTTGACGATAGCCTTTGTATTGGTCCACATTTTGTTGTTGTGTTTTTAAGTCAGATTGCAGACTTTTCAATTTATCCTTGTTTGCAGGATTTTCCATTCTTCTCGTGATCTTTGCTTTTGCGTTTTCATGTACACTGATCTCTTTTTCCCATCTGATAATAGATTCATTAAAAGGCTCTATGTATTCTTCAGCCATAACATCCATAGCAGTTTGTCCATATTTGTTGGTTATTGTCAAATCTGCGCCCTTATCGATCAGAAATAGGATGGCATTGTCTCTCTTATTTTTAGATGCTTTATGAAGAGCTGTACTACCACCTATGCCTTTTATGTCGTTTTCATGCTTGATATTAATATTTCCTCCTTTTTCCAGAAGGAGTTTCATGATATTTACGTCACCTTTGGCAGCGGCCCATACTAAGGGGGGTCCATTGTATCCATCTCCAGGCACATCAATAGTCGCTCCAGCATCTAATAATATTTTAACAATTTGTTGGTTACCAATACTCATTGATTCATATAGTGGCGTATATCCTTGTCGTGTTACATAATTCACATTTGCACCGGCGCCTATTGAGGTTTTAATATTAGTAATGTCTCCATGTCCAACAAATGTTAACAACGCTTTATCCTTGTCGTTCTGTGGTAGACTACTAAATTCTTCTGCGTTCATTTTCAATATATATATATGAAAATATTATATATATATACATAGTAGTTATATCAACAATAAAGCATATAAAAATACTCGACATCATCATAAATGGTATAGTTTCTACTGCGGATTGTTCTCTGCTTCCATAATGGTAATGATATCTGCCAACTTTTCGGTGTCGAATACGCCACCTTCTGGTAAACCGTATAATTGAATATATTTGATATATTCTGGACGAATGGTGGCAACCGTTTCCACAGTTGCCTCCATTTCGAAAAGAGGTTTGGTTGGATTTTGTGTTTGATATAATTCGTTTCGTATTTTATCCATCTCAGTTTTCAATTCATTTTCTATATGGAAACTCTTTTCCAACACCTCAAGGGATCTATTCACAAGTTTGCGCAAAAATTCGTAATAAGTATAATCTTCTCCGTCGCGTCGTTCTTCATTTAACTTAAGAGCCAACTGATTGTAATAATCGGTATTCAATAAGTGTTGAACCCCTTCAACATCACCTGAAATGAATTGACGCAACAAGGTATCAATGAAATTACCGGCATTTTCATATAGTGATTTTAATTGCTCTTGTACTTGCGAAGTAGATTTTGTGTACGAATTCAAAATATAATATCTGTCTGTTTCGCTGTTATACAATTGGCGATTGAAGTTGTCGTTGACCATTTCTCCCGTTTCGGGGTCACGGTAAATGTATTCTTCTTTTTGCGCGGCTAACCACTCTAACAAATATTGAACATCAGCAACATCCACTGCACTATTTTTTGTAACGTCGCCTTCGAAATGAAGAGAATCTGCAGAGCTGTATGTGGCTTCTGGAAGTGTAGACGAATTTAGACGATTTCCGGTAGAATAAGAAAGATTTGACTGCACGCTAGACTTAGTTGGAATAACTGATCTATGGTGACCATAATTATGTTTCCCGCTAGTATTAGGTAAAACACTGACGGTGCTTTGATTGGTATCGTGAGACGGCATTTTCTGATACAAGTGTACATAGGTTTCGTCAATATTGTCGCCCTCGTCTACAAGATACGAAAGAATATCATTATTCAGTAAACTTGCATCTATTCGTGAAGGTATTTCTATGTATTGCTCTACACGTTGATTTTCATATTCGTCTATGATATCACTCGCAGGTTCTTCTGGAATACTCAGGAAGGAAACTTGTGGGATGTTATCTAAATCTGCGGATCCCCCAGATAAAATATTATTGACCATTTGTTCGATAAAATCGTCGCCTAAAGTCATCTTTATACGTGTCTTGATGTACGTTTGTTGTAAATATTTTCGATGAAAATTGTGAGCATTTTCCACAATTTTATTTGTTTGACAATACGACTGAAAATTGTAAAATTTGTTTCGACTTCCTTCGGTTGTACCGGGGTAATATGTATTTCGGGAGAAGTGATTTTTCTTAAATATTGGTGGTTGATAACTTTTATCATTATATTGTGGTGTACTACTTAATACCGGCGTACGTGATAGTTGATTGAATTTTAATCTTCCTATACGTGAAGAAGAGGAAACTGCGCCATGTGATAAATAATTATAGTTATTGAATTTTGTAATAGCAAGCTGATAATTCTTGTTACTCATGATAAATAGGGTTATTATTTATTATGAACAATTTATTTTTCTATCTCAAATCAAATTTGACACTGCTCCGCTGCCAAATTATAAATCTGCAGTAATTCGTTGGCATGAAGACTCGCACCACCAACCAGTAGCCCATCTACATTGTCGACACTTAAAATTTCACTAGCGTTTGAAATATTGACAGATCCTCCATATAATACCTTCACTAGTTTAGATTGTAAACCAACCGTTTGTTTAATGACACCGTGCATTTCCATTATTTGTTTCATAGTAGGAATTTTTCCAGTTCCAATAGACCAGAGAGGTTCATATGCAATCACTATTTCGCCAAACTCGTCCGGCATACATTCATTGAGTTGATTTTCTACGACTTTCGTCGCTATATCGTCTTCACGTTCTCTGATATTCTCGCCAACACATATGATGGGGATCAACCCATTATGTAATGCAGTAGTTGCGCATTTTTTAATAAAGGAATTGCTCTCATTGTGATATTTTCTCCTTTCTGAATGGCCTAAAAGAACATATTCACACCCGGCTTCGAGAAGAGCGTCTGCTGAAATATCTCCCGTAAACGCGCCGCGTTTTTCGTAATGGCAAGTTTGTCCTCCAACGGCGACGGGTAAAGTTGCTATCATATCTTTTAAATAGTTTACATGTATTATTGATGGAAATATACACAATTTCACCTGTTTTGTGAACTCGTACTCATACAGCGTACCCGCAAAATCTTCAATCGAAAATTTGTTCAAATTCATTTTCCAATTGGCTGCAATCAACATTCGAAGGGTTCCGTTATATACATATTGTTTATTTATTTTGGTACATATCCCTTGTATTTAATCCACTTCCTCAATTTTAGGACCTTCGTCATCCTCTTCATCAATAGGGACCTCGGGCATTTCACTTTGCATTCCCTGAGGCATGCCGCCTTCTCCATTTGCTGGTGCTGTTTTCGCCATATATTGCATCATTTCTCCCTGAATAATCTTGAACTGTTCATCATACTCATCCTTTGAAGCTGTAGGGTGCTCATCTAACCACGTCTGTGCGTTCTCCAAAATTTCCTTTGCCGCAGTCTTATCGTCATCACTTTCCAATTTGGCGATTGTATCCCTAAAGCTGAATATTGCGTTGTCTAATGTATTTTTTGCGTCCACGCGCTCGCGCTCCTCCGTGTCTTGTTGCTTATATTTTTCCGCTTCTTGAACAAGCTTCTCAATATCATCTGCGCTTAGACGTCCCTTATCATTTGTGACGGTAATCTTATCCGATTTGCCTGTGGACTTCTCAGTAGCGGTGACATTCAAGATACCATTCGCATCCACATCATAAGAAATCTCGATTTGAGGTACACCGCGAGGCATGGGAGGGATACCCGTGAGCTGAAACTCACCAAGCTTGTTATTATCGCGTGTAAATTGGCGCTCGCCCTCAAATACTTGCACGGTACATCCAGGTTGATTGTCTTGATATGTGCTAAAGGTCTGTGACTTCTTGCAGGGAATGGTGGTATTGCGAGGAATGATATTGGTCATGACACCACCTGCTGTCTCCACACCCAGGGAAAGAGGTGACACGTCAAGAAGTAGGAGATCACCTACAGACACGTCCATTCCACCCGATAAAATTGCTCCTTGTACCGCAGCGCCGTAAGCGACGGCTTCGTCGGGGTTAATTCCCTGACAAAGCTGTTTACCATTAAAGTATTCGCTCAATTGATTTTGAATTTTGGGAATACGAGTGGAACCACCCACTAAAACAATTTCATGGACGTCACCCTTGCTCACTTTGGCATCACGAAGCACCTTCTCTACAGGCTCAAAGGTTTTCCTAAACAAATCACTACACATATCCTCGAACTTGGCACGAGAAATCGTGGTCATAAAATCGATGCCTTCGTACAGCGCATCGATTTCGACACTCGCAATTGTGGAGGTAGAAAGCGTCTTTTTTGCGTTCTCACAAGCAGTTTGAAGACGTCTCAAGGCACGTTTGCTATCTGAAATATCGTGCTTATGTTTGCGCTTAAATTCCGTCATAAGATGCTCCATGAGACGTCGATCTAGGTCCTCGCCACCGAGATGAGTGTCGCCCGCAGTCGCCTTGACTTCGAAAATACCGTCATCAATTGAAAGGAGGGACACATCGAAGGTTCCGCCGCCCAAATCATAGATGAGGATATTTTGTTCTCCTTTGCCCTTCTTGTCGAGACCATAAGCGATGGCCGCAGCGGTTGGCTCGTTAATAATGCGCTTGACTTCGAGACCGGCAATGGTACCGGCGTCTTTAGTCGCTTGGCGCTGTGCGTCGTTGAAATAAGCAGGTACAGTGATGACGGCACTGCTAACAGACTGTCCGAGGAATGATTCGGCGGTTTCCTTCATTTTAGTCAGGATCATGGACGAAATTTCCTCTGGCTTGAATTGCTTCTTTTCGCCCTTGAATTCGGCGTGAATGGTAGGAATGTCGTCTTTTCCACATTTCACTTCGTAACCAAAGTGCTTGATGTCTGATTGAACCTTTGGGTCATTGTACTTCATACCCATAAGACGCTTGGCATCGTAAATGGTATTGGTTGGATTTTGCGCAGATTGTGATTTTGCGCCATTACCGATAATACGCTCATTGTCTGTAAATGCCACGTAAGAAGGTGTGGTTCTTGCACCCTGATCGTTTGCAATAATTTCTACTCCATTATTTTGCCATACTCCTACACAACTATTTGTTGTTCCCAAGTCAATTCCGATACAAATTTCACTCATTATGAATAATCATAATGAATAATCTTTAAATTAGTTTGTAAATGTTGATTTTGGTTTAAGGAGGAACTGCACCATCAACACCATCACCATCCGGAGCAACACCAGAAAATGATATCTCATACTCAGGCGTAGTAGATCCAGAAAATCCACCTGTGATGGATCCTTCTATCAAGTGAGGATCATACTGATACGTAAGTGGATTATCATATTCATCATAGGAGGTTGCTACTGCAACTTCATAAGTTCCAAATAGCTTAGTTCCGGTCATAGACAAATTTCTAAATTCATTTGTAGATCCAGTCACATTGAAAGATGGTGCGGAAGATATATCCGTTATGCCTTCAGATAAGAGCGTTCTACCGTATTCGGTAAAAGCTAAATATAGTTTACCGTCGGCATGGTTACTTAATGTTAGACTAGCTGTGGTGCAAAATTGATTTGGATTTGTTGGTGTGATATTTGTACTCCAGCGTTCTTCCAAAGTTCCATCATTATAATAAAAGCATTTTATGTTACCTGAAAAATTGGAAACAAAAATATTTTGATCAGTGTCTATTGCTACGGAGTAATTACGATCTTTACCTATCATATATGCAGGATTATTATAAATATCTGTGTTTTTAGGGAGTGATTTCTCTACCCAGTTAGCACCACTATCTCTACTAATAAAAATCTTTCCATCAGTCAAATTCTTTTCACTCCCACAAGTAACGGCATAAACAGTGGTCGTCGTTCCGTCTTCAACATTAATGGCCACGCTATCGTATCTGTTATTTGGTGATGTATCATCATCAGCAGAAATAGTAATCAAAGACTCCTTATGTTTTCCCCAAGTGACACCCCCATTTTCAGAAATATAAACCGCACCAAAGTATGTGACTGTGTTAGTTTCTCCATCATAATTGCCATCCGATCTACACAAAATAATCTTTTGACCGTCATCGCTACACGCAATAGATCTGATTTTAGATCCGCTATCATTCAAAGTAATATTATTTATTTTGGTCCAGTTGGTTCCAGAATCGGTACTTTTATATAAATAAGATGGATTGTCCGCTTCCTCGCCTTCTTCACCTGCCTCTCCTTCTTCTCCAGCAGCAAACATAGTAATGATTCCTTTACCATTCGCCTCGCTCATAGCACATGCGCTCCATCCGTTCGGGGTGATGGTATTAGTATTGGAAACACTCTGAACCAATACCCAGTATGAACGATATGGCTGTAATAATTCTGGACCAGTTTCGGTATTAATCACTTTCCATACTTTTTCCGTGAATTGTACGCGAGAAGATTCATGAACAGGGTAGCTATAAACTACATCTGCTCCTCCATCTGCTGTTGGAAGACTAAAACTACTTCCGTCATCATTCAGATGTTCACCATTTTCTTTAATCCTGAAAATATATTTGTATACGCTAACACCATTTGTGTCTGTAAATCCCCAATAGTTTTTTGCTTCAGCAAAAGTCATTTCTGCATTTACAGAAAGATTGTGCCATCCAATTTGACGCGTCGTTCCAAATAAAGTTGAATAATTTACCGGGCGTTTACTCCAATTAGCTTCAACACTGAGGTCCCCTACTCCCAAGGCTAGTGTATCAGGACCAACATTTCCATGATAACACGCCAACACAGATGTTTCATTAGTCGCAAGATCATGTGAATATGTATCCAAATTAACAAACTTGTACAAAGGCATTATATAAACTCAAAATAATATTAATTTTGGAAAAAATAATATTATTTTTCATGATAAATCGTATCATTATTCTGGTATAATTAATGTATATTCGTCTGCTTCGTCGTAATTGACGTTGTATCCCAAGTCCTCTAAAAATCCGATCGTAATTCTACTCAATTCGTTTCCTCCGTCAGACCACCCAGTCATTAATTCACTTCCTAGACCCGGATGTAAAACACCATTATAATATCGATTGTTTGCAGAGACGTATCTGTGTTCTCCTTCTTCTGAATGTCCATAAGCAGTTCCTCCACCTCCATCGTTTTCTATTGGAATACCGTAAATATCGTCAGGGTTTCCGCCAGATTGTTCGTAATAAAGTTTATATTCTCGAAGCGCATGTTCTCCGAAATACCACAATCCATCGTCACTAATGGGTCTGGTGGAAGGATCTGTATCCCATATCCATAAGGATCCGATACCTAAAATATGTCCCATTTCGTGTAAAATGGTTGTTTCTGGATCTCCATGGGCGGGATAGTAATAGGTATTAATATTCATGTATCCTACCATTGGGAAAACATAACCAAACGTAGAGGTGTCGTTTGTTGATTGCGCGGTATCTATATATGCCCATCCTAGAGTACCGTTGTTACCTTCATCCTCTAAAGTAAAGTGGATGGAAGGTGTGCTCAATCCTTCAGGAAGAGTATAATTCAATACTTTATTCCATCTTTCTACAGCATTATTCATATATGTTTCATATGACGATGTTGTATTTTCTGAAGCGCTAACATTGAAAATAGAGGCCGATTTCGATGTTAATCCGCTTTCCGCGGGGACAGGATCAGATTCAAAAACGGGTGGATAAATATTATCGGGAGGGTAGATAATTGTCTCCAGGTCCGGTTCAGGTTCAGGCTCTGGCTCTGGCTCGGGTTCTGGCTCTGGTTCTGGATCCGGTTCTGGTTCTGGCTCA
>Ga0255752_10006672_pt1 | contig 10758 bp, 8 predicted proteins | sample 011ome_25_FD_179952 | JGI IMG/M metagenome (GOLD analysis project Ga0255752, IMG submission 179952) | Coastal salt marsh microbial communities from the Groves Creek Marsh, Skidaway Island, Georgia - 011512CT metaG (version 2) | ecosystem: Environmental > Aquatic > Marine > Intertidal zone > Salt...
CTTTGCTCGAACACCTCGGGTTCACGTACTGTCACATCGGTGCGATAGTGCTCGTCTTCGCGGGTGAAGGTCGACCATTTCAGGGCCGATTCCCGATGCCTGACACGATAGAGCCCACCCTGGGCCGAGGTCTGAAAGCTGATGGTTTCCCCCGGATAAATCTTGCGCAGGGCGTTGCCACCGTCGGCTTTGGTGACCTGATAAACATCGCGATCGGAAAATCCGGCTCGGGCAAAGATCAATGACAGGTTGTCACCGTTGCGCACAAGCTCCTCGTGCCACGGTTGCTCGCTTGGGACAGGGGGTTTAGTTTGCTCCTTGGAACTGGCAAGAGATGCGTCACTGAGCGCTGTCGGTGGGATTTCTGATGTGTTGTTGACGGCGGATGAGCTTCCGGTGAGATGTTCAGGTGTTGTCTCGCGATCATCGCCTCCCACGCCGAGTAATAGAGCCAGCGAGACGGCGACCACCGCCGCTGCCACCCATTGGTTCCGCCAGAACCGGCTGCGCAAAAACCCTAAAAGCGACACCTTGTTGGAGGCTTCGAACGGGGTCGCGCCTCTTGGGCGCACGTTGGGTCGGGATTTAAACAGTGCCATCACCCGGCTGAAATCGTCGCATGTGGTAGTGCATTATACGCGCAAGCGGCCGGGGCAGAATGGTCAAAATAAGGATTCAAACGGGCTGCTCTTTACGATAAGGGCATTTCTTCCTGACAAGGGCGTTTTTACGGTTGCTTACACCACACTGCTTATAGCAGTTTGGCCGACTCAGCGCCGGCAGCCTTGAAGCGGGGTTTTGACCCACAGAGCGGGCAACCTGTGGGCTTCTGAGCTACACTGCGCGTTTTGGCGATCAGTAGCTTAACCGTTATGTCCAGTGCGTTATTACAAGATCTGCGTGCCCGGGGTTTGGTGTTCCAAATTGCAGGGGAGGAGGCGTTCGAAGCCTGGCTCGAGGGCGGGTCTCGCACCCTGTACTGTGGCTTTGATCCGACGGCGGACAGTTTGCACATCGGGTCCCTGGTACCGCTGCTCATGCTCCGGCGGTTCCAGCTGGCGGGCCATCGACCGCTAGCGCTTGTGGGTGGGGCAACCGGGTTGATTGGGGATCCCAGTTTTAAAGCCGCTGAGCGCCAGCTGAATACTCCCGAGGTGGTAGAGGGCTGGGTCGACAAACTCAAAGCGCAGGTGAGTCAATTTATTGATTTCGAGGGCGAGCATCTACAGGACGGCACCGCGGCCCTGGTCGTCAATAACCTCGACTGGACCCAGGGTGTGGACGTGCTGACCTTCCTGCGGGATGTTGGCAAGCACTTTTCGATCAATGCCATGATCCAGAAAGAGTCAGTGAAGCAGCGTATTGAGCGCGAAGGTGCGGGCATCAGTTTTACCGAGTTCACCTATATGATCCTGCAGTCCTATGACTTCTCCGAACTGTATCGGCAATACGATTGCGGGCTGCAGATCGGTGGGTCGGATCAATGGGGCAACATTACCGGCGGAATTGACCTCACCCGACGTTTACACGGGGGCCAAACCTTTGGCCTGACAATGCCACTGGTAACAAAGGCCGATGGCACCAAGTTTGGTAAAACCGAATCGGGGACGATTTGGCTCGATGCCGGAAAAACCTCGCCCTACGCGTTCTATCAATTCTGGTTGAACACGGCGGATGCGGACGTCTATCAATTTTTACGCTACTTCACGTTCCTCCCTGTCGACCAGATTGATCAGATCGAAGCGGATGACAAGGCGAGAGAAGGGCGGCCCGAAGCGCAGCGCATCCTCGCTAAGGAAGTGACAGCGCTGGTGCACGGCGTGGACGGACTTGCCGCAGCGCAGCGCATCACCGAGGCGCTTTTTGCCGGGGATGCTTCCGGGCTCCGCGCGGCCGACCTCGAGCAACTGGCACAGGATGGCTTGCCCACGTCGACCCTTGATCTCGGGCATGCGCCGCCTACCTTGAGCCAATTGCTCAGCGAGTCAGGTATGGTGTCGTCGGGCAAGCAGGTGAAGGACGCGTTGAAAAATAAGGCGGTCTTTATCAACGGCCACGCGGTGGAGGGCGAACCTTCGGTGGCGGTAAGCGAGTGCTTTTCGCGCGCAACAGCCTTGCATGATCGGTACTGGATCGTACGACTTGGTAAAAAGAAGTACCATTTGTTTACCGTGGCCTGAGGTGAACAAACACCTTCCGGCGTGACGCAAAGATCTAACGCGTTTTTCATGGGGAACGTCATGACAGGGAATTTGCGGCTACGATGCTTTGAGATAACCACCACGCTCGAGCCGGGTGCTCAGATCGAGCGTGGTAACTTCAGGCAGCTTTTTGATGTCATCACCTGAGTCTCGCGAGAACGCTTGCCCCAAAAACGCTTGTCCTGAAGACATAGCTACCTTCAACCGCCTGCATGATGAACTTCTGACGGCCGCAGCGGTACTCGATGGTCTCGATCCCGCGGTAACTGTTTTTGGCAGCGCGCGCATCAAACCCCATGATTCGGAATATGCGCTAGCACGCGCGATTGGCCACGGCCTCGGATTAGCCAAAGTCCCTGTTATCACGGGGGGCGGGCCGGGCATCATGGAAGCCGCCAACCGCGGCGCCCAAGAAGCCGGTGGGCTTTCGGTGGGGCTCAAGATTTCACTGCCGAGAGAGCAGCAAGAGAATGCGTATCTGGATCGTCGCGCCGAGTTTCGTTACTTCATGTCGCGCAAGTTCATGTTGACGCGTTATAGCTATGGTTTTGTCGTGTTCCCTGGTGGCTTTGGCACCCTCGACGAGCTCTTTGAGTTGCTGGTGTTGTACAACACCGACCGCGCCGAGCGTCGTCCCATCGTCTTGGTGGGCACCACGTTCTGGCGAGACTTGCTCACCTGGATGATGGACTTCCAGGGCGGGCGCGAATTTATCGACTCCGATGACCTAGGTGAGCTCACCGTTATCGACCATCCCGAGGAGGCACTTGCTGTCCTGTTGGGCAGCGAGCGAGCCCGAGCTGCTAAGGAAAAAACGCCGCCTGCCTCTTACACGCAACCCTCGGGCGAGGGCGTGTAATGCTGCCCGCTATTTTTGGCCTCGCGGGGCCGGTGCTCACCGAGCAGGAGCGGGCACTGTTTCAGCGGGTTAATCCGTTGGGGTTCATTATGTTCGCCCGCAATATCGAGAGCCGCAAGCAGCTTGGCGCGTTGACTCGAGAGCTGCGTGAGGTGACCGGTCGAGACAATCTGCCAATCCTGATCGATCAGGAGGGCGGGCGAGTGGCAAGGCTCGGTCCCCCTGAGTGGCTGTCCTGGCCTCCCGCGCAGGTGTTTGCCGAGGCTTATCGGCGGGATCCCGAGCGTGCTTGCCGCGCCACAGCGTGCAACTTTGAAGCCTTGGGTCTTGAGCTGGCCGAAATCGGCATAACCGTGGATTGTGCCCCCGTGCTCGATCTTCCCCAGCCCGGAGCTCACGACATCATCGGGGATCGTGCTTTTGGTAGCGATGTTGAGGCGATTGTTGCGCTGGGTAGGGTCGCGCTTGAGGGACTTGCACGAGCCGGCATTGTCGGTGTGATCAAACATATTCCAGGGCACGGGCGGGCTGGGGCTGACAGCCACGTCGCCCTTCCTGAGGTGACAACAGGTCTTGATGAGCTGGCGCTAGACCTCGCGCCGTTCAAAGCTCTGGCTGATGCGCCCATGGCGATGACGGCACATATCCGTTACACCGCATGGGATCCGAAGCACTGCGCAACACTTTCACCGACCATTATCAAGGACATCATTCGCGGTGAGATCGGTTTTGACGGCCTTTTGATGTCTGATGACCTCGATATGAAAGCCCTCGAGGGCTCGGTACCGGCGCTGGGACGTGAGGCAATCTTGGCCGGTTGTGATGTCGCCCTCAATTGTTGGGGCAAGTTAGAGGATATGTGCGGTCTTGCGGAGCAGCTGCCCGCGGCAACGGATGAGTGTCGTCGGCGACTTGACGCAGCGATGGACTCGAGAGTCGCATTCTTGGGTTACCCCAACGAGTTAGCGCAGCGGCAACAGGCATTGCTTGCGGAGCGGGAACAGCTGCTTCGCGCGCTGCCCAAGGTCTAGACAATCTTATTCGTGATTGAATTGTTAATTGAGCCGGTATTGACGTACTGTTTTGCAATCTAAGAACGAGAGTAAGCGCGAGAGGTCAAGGATGCGTGTTGAAAGAAATTATCCCGTGGCGATAGGCGCGCTGATGATTGCCCTAGGGCTTGCGGGCTGTGCCGAGACGCCAACGTCGATGGCCCCATCGGTGGAGGTCACCCAGTGCATAGACCCCCGCCCCATGGTCTGCACCATGGAATACAGACCCGTGTGTGCCAGTTTAAAGGCTGGCGGCACGGCGACTTATCCGTCGGGCTGCAATGCCTGTGCTGATGTCGCGGTAGCGAGTTGGGTCGAATCCCCCTGTGAGGAAGAATAGATGTCATTAACGAATCGAATCTTAGTTGCCATGGCCGCGGGGATCGTCCTGGGGTCAGGGATTGAGTTATTGCTTGGCTCGCTATCACCCGAGAGCAGGGTCGCTGGTGTTATTAATGACTACCTGATTTTTGGTTTGTTTGACGTGCTTGGGCGGATCTTTATCGCCTCCCTGAAGCTGCTGGTGGTGCCCTTGGTCATGGTGTCACTCATTTGCGGCATGACGTCTTTGGGCAGCAGTGCGCGCATGGGTGCCATCGCTGGACGCACGATAGGCTTGTATCTCCTGACTACCTGTGTGGCGGTATCGTTGGGCTTGTTGGGTGCGACTCTGCTGGGCCCGGGCAACGGCCTGTCGATCGAGGCGGCGTCGGCGTATCAGGCGAAAACGCCGCCGCCCCTGACCGATGTGTTGGTCAATATCTTCCCGTCAAATCCTTTTTCGGCGATGGCCAAGGGCGAGATGCTCCAGGTGATTGTCTTTGCGCTATTGGTGGGTTTTGCCCTCACCCGCGCGGGGGAGGCGGGCCAGCGCATCGCCAGCTGGTTTCGGGATATGGAAGTCGTGGTCATGAAGATGGTTGGCGTCATGATCGAGCTGGCCCCCTGGGGCGTTTTTGCGCTGCTGGTAAAACTGTTTGCCACCATGGGATTCAGCACCATTGCCAATTTGGCGGCGTATTTTCTGACCTTATCGGGGCTGCTTATTTTCCACGGTATTGTGGTGTATTCGCTGCTCTTGAAAACAACCACCGGACTCAACCCTGGATTGCTTCGCGCCAAGATGCGTCGGGTGTGGGCGTTTGCTTTTTCTACGGCATCCTCCGGTGCAACCCTGCCGATTACTCTGCGCACGGTAGAAACCCGTTTGGGTGTGCCTAAAAGCGTTGCCGGTTTTGCCGTCCCGCTTGGTGCCACCATCAATATGGATGGCACTGCCATTATGCAGGGTGTCGCCACGGTGTTTATCGCTCAGGTGTATGGCATTGACCTTACCGGGTCACAGCTTCTGATGGTAATACTCACCGCGACCTTGGCGTCGATAGGCACAGCGGCAGTCCCGGGGGTTGGCTTGATTACGCTGTCATTGGTACTGACGCAAGCTGGGCTTCCGGTGGAGGGCATCGCGTTAATCATTGGTGTGGATCGCTTGCTCGATATGATTCGAACGGCAGTCAATGTCACCGGTGACGCGACCGTTGCCACGATTGTCGCCTATAAAGAGGGGCAGCTCGACGAGGCTGTCTACAATGACCCCGATGCTGATCACGATGCCGATCAACCAGCGGCTAAGGCACAAACAAGCGCAGCAACTAACGCAACAACCAGCCCAACAGAAAAGCCAGCAGTATCCATGGAGAAATCATGACTCTTGCCGTCACCGTTGTACCGGTAACGCCCTACCAGCAAAACTGCTCGGTGGTGAAATGCGAAACCACAGGTAAAGCCGCCATAGTTGATCCGGGGGGTGATATCGATCGCATTCTCGCCGCGGTTGAAAAAATGGGGGCGACGGTTGAGAAGATTTTGTTGACTCACGGTCACATGGACCATTGCGCTGCCAGTGACGTCTTGCGGCAACAGTTGGGTGTGCCTATCGAAGGTCCGGAACAGGCGGACCGCTTCTGGATCGACAAGTTGCCCGAGTGGTGCCAAATGGCCAATTTCCCCCACGCGGATGCCTTCGAGCCCGATCGTTGGCTGAAGGACGGTGAGACGGTGACGGTGGGTGAGGCGACGCTGCAGGTGATCCATTGCCCCGGGCACACCCCCGGGCACGTCGTGTTTGTGCACGCGCCCCACAAGATTGCCTGGGTGGGGGATGTGATCTTCGCGGGCTCAATTGGGCGGACTGACTTCCCAATGGGGGATCACGACACCTTAATCAGTTCCATTCGTGACAAACTGTTTCCCCTTGGGGACGACATGCAGTTCATTCCCGGTCACGGCCCCAACTCGACCTTCGGTCGAGAGCGAGCATCCAACCCTTTTGTGGCCGATACCCGCTTCGGTTGATCGGTTCGGGAATTTTAGTCGGCCACAAAGCCTTCCCAGCTGGCCATGTAATCGATAAACGCCGGTCCGAGACCCTCCGCCTTCAGGTAGTCTCGCGACACGGGCAAATCACGCATGGCAAACCCCGCGTCGGCCATGGCTTGTTGGGGAAAGTCATGGTGAACAATTGCACCCCGGCCGACAATGACGAAATCGAGCCCTTTATCCAGTACTTCCTGACACTGGGCGGCGCTATACAATTTACCGGCGCCACCTAGAGCAACCCCGTCTCTGGGTAAGTCGGTAAAAATCTCAAGCAGAGATTGCCCGTTAAAGGCGTCCTCATGCGCGGGCTTGGTCACGTCCCACAAAGACATGTCGACATAGTCGACCCGCTGATCTACCAGTAGGGCGGCGGCGAGATCTTTGATCTCGGCGGTGTGGACCCCGAAGCGCTCGGGGGAGAGGCGAATACCGAGGCTGAAGGGTCGACCACAGCGGGCGTTAATACCCTCGATGATCTCAAACAAGATGCGCGCCCGGTTCTCGGGGTCGCCGCCATATCGGTCGTCTCGGCGGTTGTACCCGGGGCTCAAGAATTCGGATAGTAGGTAGCCGTGGGCACCGTGTAATTCCACGCCGTCAAAACCCGCTTGCTGGGCGCGCGCCGCGGCGCTGACGAAGTCGTCAATCAGTGTCTGAACCTGTTCGGTAGTCATGGCCTTGGCGCCGGTTTTTTCATCGTCGGAGGGGCATTGCGGGACACCATCGCAGTAGTCAGCTTGCGAGCGCATCCCGCTGTGCTGTAACTGAACAACGGCATGGCTGCCGTGCGCCTTGATGCCAGCAGCGAGTCGCGTCAGACCGGGGAGGTGGCGATCGTCGTGGGCACCAAGCTGACCGGGAAAGCCAACGCCGCTGTGCTGAACCGAGGCGGCACACGTCATTGTTAGGCCAAAGCCACCCTGTGCTCGCATACACAGCCAGTGATATTCGTCATCACCGAGCGTGCCATCGGTGGCGCTTTGCAGGTTGGTCAGGGGGGCCAGAACAAACCGATTGGCCAGAGTCGACCCGTTACCTAGGGTCAGTGGGTCAGCGAAAGAAGTCATCACTACAAGCTCGCGGGCGTTTAGAGGCCCGCGAGTTTATCAAACTTCTGGCTTAGCCAACCCGCGCCATGCTCAAGTTGACCCCTTTCACGCGGGTTTTTTTGAGATGCCTGAGAATTTGCTTGGGCATGCCCTCGGGCAGGTCGATGGTCGAGCACTCATCCAGAATATTGATGGTGCCGATGTAATCTCCTTCAATCCCCGCTTCATTGGCAATCGCGCCGACTAGCTCACCGGGTTTAACGCCATGCTTTCGACCCACAGAGACACGAAAGCGCTCCATGGGGACGTCAGGGTGATTCTTCAGAGGGCGCGCCTGCCCCAAGCTAGCTTCATCGTTTGATACTGAATTGCCCTGTAATGCCTGACGCCGCTCCCGCCGATTGGGCGGACGGCCATCGTTATCATTGATAGGGGCTTTGTCTTGGTTTGGAAATAGCGGCGTGACTTTTTTCGACTTGTTATCGTGTTTCGATTTGGCCTCTTGCCGTTCGGTTGATCTCGGCGCCTTTGTGGCGTTTGTGTTGGTCGGTTGAAGCAACCCCGCAAGGGCGATTGCAACCGCACGAGCACCCCCCTCAGTCTCTTTACAGAGCGTATCAACGAGCGCCGCCATCGCAGGATCCGCATCCTGAGCCAGGGCGGTCCGCACCGTATTGGCAAAGGCTTCGCGTCGCTTTTCGTCAATGGCTAACGGAGACGGCAGGCGTATCTCAGGAATCTCCTGGCGGGTCAGGCGTTCGATATTGCGGAGCATACGACGCTCCCTTGGCGCGACAAACAGGATAGCCTTGCCTTTACGACCTGCACGGCCGGTGCGACCAATGCGGTGTACGTAGGCCTCTTCGTCGAAGGGCACATCAAAATTAATGACATGACTGATGCGATTTACATCGAGCCCCCGCGCGGCGACATCGGTCGCAACGACAATATTGACCGCACCGGATTTAAGCTGCTCGATGGTGCGTACCCGGGCTTTTTGGTCCATATCGCCGTTGAGGGGCGCAGCCTGAAAGTCGCGTTGGCGCAGTAGCTCGGCGATGGCGGCAGTACTCTCGCGGGTGCGGGTAAACACAAGAACGCCATCGGTGTCCTCATAGGCGAGCAGGCGTGTGAGCGCTTCGACTTTACTAGCGCCTTGAGCCAGCCAATAGCACTGCTCGATATTTTCATTGGTGGTCGCTGCGGCGGCCACAGAGATTTCCCGTGCGTCCTTCAAATGTTTGTTGGCAATGGCACGTACCTTAGGAGGCATCGTGGCTGAGAACAGGGCAACCTGCCGCTTAGCCGGTGTCTTGGCAAGAATTGTATCGACGTCGTCGATAAACCCCATGCGTAGCATTTCGTCTGCTTCATCGAGAACGACGGTCTGTACGCCGCTGAAATCAGCACTGCCGCGCTCGAGGTGATCGAGCATGCGACCGGGGGTCGCGACAACGATATGCACGCCTTCTTTTAGGGAGCGCAGTTGCTGGCGCATATCGGCACCCCCGCAAAGCGCCGCGACCTTAAGGCCTTTCATGCCAGCGCCGTATTGCCGGAAGGCATCGCCTACCTGAAGCGCCAGCTCGCGGGTGGGGCATAACACCAACACCTGGGGTTTACGCTCGTTAAGTTGGAGGCGAGCAAGGGCAGGCAGTGCAAAGGCAGCGGTTTTACCGGTACCGGTTTGGGCCAGCCCCACGATGTCATGGCCTGCAAGTAACAGGGGAATCGTAGCCGTTTGTATAGGCGTTGACGTGTCGTAGCCGCGGCGCGTCAGGTTTTCAAGCAAAAGATCGGGCAGGCCCAGCGTCGAAAAGAGTCGCGGGAGGGTATCGGTCGATGACATGGTGGAGTTCCTCTGGAAGGAGCGCCACACTACGCGCTGTATAGGGGATAAACAACTGAATTAAGGGGGCTTATTGCCATTAATGACAGTGATCCCTGCCCGCCTGATCCCGCGGGAAGCTAGCTTTATTGCGGCACTCGCGTGGTAACTGGATAGGGTTCGCCGGCGAAAACGGTGGCAATAACGTTAATGCTCCGAAGCGCGTCATTTGGGACCGTGAGCGGATCGCCATCGAGCACGGCGAAGTCGGCAATTTTGCCAGCGCGGATCGAGCCGAGGTTATCTTCCTCACCGAGGATCCAGGCGGCATCGATGGTTACTGCGCGTAACGCTGCTTCCCGCGATAGCGCTTCGCTTGCGATTCCTTGCTCCCCGCCGATGGTCTCGCGAGCACTGGCCGCCCACATCAAGGTTAGCGGTGACAGCGGTGCCATGGGGCTGTCGGAGTGTAAACCAACCGGAATACCGGCTCGCTCCAAGCTACCAAGTCGCACCATCTGTTCCGCCCGATCGGGGCCGAGCCACGTCTCGGCATACAGTTCGGAGAGAATATAGTGGTAATACGGATTGGCGGAAACGAGCGCACCTAGCGCTTTCAGTTGCCGCGTTTGATCCTCGGTGCTGTAAGCAAAGTGTTCGAGGGTCATTCGGTGGTCGGCGCGCGGGGATTCGGTCAACAACTGGTCGAGGAGTTCGATAAACCAACTCGTGGCGGCATCACCGTTCGCATGGGCGTGCAGCTGAAAACCCGCGTTCCAAAATGTGCGCGCATAGTCAGCGGTGATGTCACGGGGTGCCATCCATACGCCGTCATGGCCATCGAGATAACCCGGCGGACCAAACTGACTGAGGCCTGAGAAAATGGCGCCATCGAGCATCAGTTTGAAATGGTTGCCCACGCTGACACGATCGCTGTTTTGATTTTGCCATGTGCGGACCTGGGCGAGCGCCTCCTCAGGACCCACGCCGCGATTGATAAAATCGAGAATGACGGGGGTCAGAATAATGCGCGCTGGAACAGGATGGGCCTCGGCGACGGCCCTTATGCCCGCCATTTCCTGTTCCGGGTTTCCGAATATACCCGTGCCCATATCGAGCGCGGTGGTCACGCCACTTTGATGCATCATGGCCAAAAAGTTTTGCATCCCATTGCCATAGCGCGCGGGCTCGAAAAGGAATTGAAAAGATGGAAGCACTGCTTTTAGCCCGTTTTCATAAAAATGGCCGCGCTCCCACGAAGCGTCATGGGCCTGTGCCGCGTCTTCCGCGGTCACGCCGAGCATGTTCCATGCGGCATCGTTGCCGATGACCTCGTGAAAGGACCGATGCCAAATGATGACCGGCTGTTCGCCAAACCAGTCGTTGAGAT
>Ga0255752_10006675_pt1 | contig 10757 bp, 9 predicted proteins | sample 011ome_25_FD_179952 | JGI IMG/M metagenome (GOLD analysis project Ga0255752, IMG submission 179952) | Coastal salt marsh microbial communities from the Groves Creek Marsh, Skidaway Island, Georgia - 011512CT metaG (version 2) | ecosystem: Environmental > Aquatic > Marine > Intertidal zone > Salt...
GGCTCACGCTTTTTTGAGCGCCTGCTGCCACTTCCACGAATCTGCCAACGACGTTTCCAATGAACGGCGAGTGGCCCAACCCAGCTCTTCTTTGGCCCGCGCGGGATCGGCCCAAATCGCCACTACGTCGCCCGCCCTTCGCTCGCCCATGCGGTAGGGGACGCGCTCGCCGGTGGCCCGCTCAAAGGCTTGGATGACTTCCAACACGGACGCACCTTGGCCAGTGCCCAAGTTGAAGGCTCGAACCACGGCCTCGCCTGCGTTTTGTCGGAAACACCAATCCAAAGCCGCAACGTGCGCTTCTGCCAAGTCCAAGACGTGCAGGTAGTCGCGGATGCAGGTGCCGTCTGGCGTGGGGTAGTCGCCCCCAAACACCGTCAATTCCCCCCGAATTCCCGCCACGGCTTGGGTCAGGAAGGGCACGAGGTTGTTGGGCACCCCAAGTGGCAATTCACCAAGGAGTGCCGTGGGGTGAGCTCCTATGGGGTTGAAGTACCTCAAAAGCGCCACGCGATGCTTGGGGTGGGTTGCGGCGTGGTCCGTCAACACCCGCTCGCTCGCCTGCTTCGTCCACCCGTAGGGAGATTCCGCTTCCTGAAACGGCGCAGACTCGTCCACCGGAACGTTCTCCGGTTCCCCATACACCGTGCAGCTCGACGAGAAGACGACGTTTCGCACGTCGAATTCATTGGCGACTTCCAACAAGGTTCCCAGCCCTCCCACGTTGTTCGAGGCGTATTTCGCAGGGTGATCCACGCTTTCGCCGACGGCTTTGTGGGCAGCGAAGTGCAGAATGCCTTCCAACGGCGTGCCGGCGTCGCGCATTTCGGCAAACAGCCCACGGAGCGCTCCGGCATCTCGAATGTCCGCTTGGACGAACCGAACGTCCGTGCCGCACAGCGCACGAACGCCTTCCACTGCTGACAATTCTGAATTGTCCAAGTTGTCGAGCAGCACCGGAACGTAGCCGGATTCGTGCAGCGCGACCGCAGCGTGGCTGCCGATGTACCCGGCTCCTCCCGTCACCAAGACGCACTTTTTCATCTCGCTGCTCATGGTACGAATCTACGTCGTCCGGGCAGGGATGTAACTTTTTTATACGACATCGCGTATTTCAGCCCATGGGCCGTCATTACGATTTGACCTACCTCCAGCAGGTGTTTCATGGCAACGAAGCCATGGTGCAGCAAATTGTCGAGCTGTTCCTTGAGCAGGCTCCGCAATTCAGCGTGGAGATGGACATGTGCATTCGTCAAGCGCGGTGGAGCGACCTGCATCCCGTTGCACACAAGCTCAAGTCCTCGGTCAACATGCTCGGCATGGCAGGATTGGCCCCTTTGGTTCTTGAAATCGAACGCAAGAGCAAATTCAACCAAGACCTCGCCTCTTTGCCGGGACTTGTCTCCGATTTGAATTCCGAGATGGAGTTGGTTTGCCAGACCTTGTCGCACGACCTGAATGAGGTTCGAAACGCCGACGCGCGGAACAATTCGCGGTTGCGTCGCGCCTGACCCAGACTCATCCCGTTGAGTGTACCTTCGAGGCATGGAAGCTTCGAAGGGCTCGCTGTTTGTGCTCTCCCTTGAGGAGTGTCGCGCCAGGTTGACCCAAGAGCTTGATTCGCTTCGGGTGGACCGCCCCTGCACCCTGGGCGACGGCGTGGAATCGTGGTCCGAGCAGGAACTGGATTCGCACCTTCATTCTTACAAAGTTTGCCCTCCTTCGCCTGGCGAATTGGGTTTGTGGGTTCCGGCGTCTGGAGCGGCCACCCGCATGTTTGGATTCCTTGATTCGGACAACCAGGCTCAACGTCAACTTTGGGAGCAGGCGGGAGACGTGGCGTTTGGCGCCCAATGGATGAAAAGCCTTCAGGAGGAGGGACGAGAAACCGACGAAATGCCCATTTCTGAGGCGACGGACGCGCTTTGGCGCTTGATGAGAGAAGGCCAAATCCCCAAAGGACTCGTTCCGTTTCATCGCCTTGACGATTGCGACAGTCCCTCCGTAGAGACGGCGTTTCAGGCTCACCTTCGGTTGTGGAGGCAGGTGATGCCCCACGGTGGAGATGTGTGGTTTACGGTTCAGGAATCGTACCGGGAGGAAATACGGCAACACCTCGAACCCGTTGCCGAGTCAGGCAAGTTCCGGGTGCATTTCCCGGTGCAGTCCCCTGAAACGGACACCCCGGTGCTGGACCCGAATGGAGAGTGGCTTCGCACTCCGGAAGGCGACGTGTTTCGCCGTCCCGGGGGCCACGGGGCCTTGTTGCCCGTGCTGGAACAAGTCACGGCAAAGACCGTGGTCATCCGCAACATCGACAACGCCCCTTCGCCTTCCTGTACCCCGGAACGCGTCCGTTGGACCCAGGCCATGGTGGCCGCCGCCAGAACGTGGGACATCGAACGCCACCAGTTCCAGGAAGAAGTCAGAGGTGCGGGATTCGTCTCCACGGAGCTCCTTCGTTGGTTGGCCGATTCGGGATCAGGCATGGAAGCTGACGCTTCTCCTGAAAGCGTTTCGTCCGCTCGTGCCCTCCAATTGTTGGATCGCCCGATGCGTTTGGTCGGTGTGGTTCGCAACGAAGGGCAGCCAGGTGGAGGGCCGTTTTGGGTCACGGTCGGCGAAGGATTGGATCAAGGCGTGACAAAACCCCAAATCGTCGAAGGCGTCGAATTCACTGATGCCAACAAGGACATCCTTGGGAAGGCGACGCATTTCAACCCCGTTGAATTGGTATGCACTCTCAACCCCGGCCAACCGCTTGGGGCGTTTGTGGATGGGTCGCGGTCTTTGAAAGCCACCAAGGTGGTTCACGGTCAACCCTGCCGCGTCTTGGAACATCCCGGCTTGTGGAACGGGGCCATGTCTGGTTGGCTTACGCGGTTCGTCGAGATTCCGGCTTCGTGTTTTCAGCCTGTCAAGTCGGCTTTGGATTTGATTGGCAGGCATTGACAAACAGAAACGGCCCGGACTGAATGTCCGAGCCGTTCGCTTTGTGGTTCAATGTCTGTGGGGCGAGCGCTTAGCGCTTCATGATCGTGATGTTCTTCACGTTGTCCCCCTGGATGACGCGCAGGGCGTAGTAGCCTGGGCGCTCGATGTCGCGCGTCTCGAAGGTGATTTCGCCTTCGGCGTTCTTCACGTAGATCAAGTCAGAACGCAACACGTTTCCAGAGAAGTCGAGGAGTTGCACGATGGCCTTGCCGTCGACGGCGTTCTCCAAGCGGACCGAGATGCGCTCAGCGAAAGGGTTGGGGAAGGTCGTCACTTTCGTGTCAGCCACTTCAGTGCGAGCAGCAATGTCGTCCGTTTCAGCGATGTAAGCCGTGAACTCGAGGTTGGCGTCAATCGTTGCACCGTTGCGCTTGCACACACCAGCGTCGCCGTTTGAGTTGCTCTGCAAAGCGATACGGCAAGTGTGGAGAGCCTTGATGCCAAACATCAACTGTTCGCCTTGTTCAACGCGGATGTCGAGCGGGAGGTTCAACACACCGTTCTCGATGTTGCGAGCGTAGATGTTCTGCGAGTAGAGGTCTTCGCCTTCCACAGTCTTCACGAAGAAGCGGCCTTGGAAATCGTCGAACGAAGATTGGACCTTCACAGAGATGTGCTCGAGAACACCCTTGGAGCATGCAGAGAACGTCTGCGTGGTGCCGTGGCCGGCACCGTTGAGGCGAACGCGACCGTCGTGCCCGTTCACAGCAACTTTGCACTGGCTTTCCAAACCGCGGTTCTGCGGAGCAGTTTCACCACGTCCTTCGTTCATGGCGTCAACGTCAGCAGCTTCACGAGACTCGAAGCCAATCGTGCCCGCCAAATGGCCGCGCACCGCTTCGCCGTTGTTCCAAAGCGTACCCATGGGGCCCTGCAAGTAGCGGAGGGCGAGGGGCTTGCCTTCTGGAGCTGTGATCTGAATGGAGTAGGTCTTGCCTTCCTTCACAGGAGCACTCAAGTCGAGCGTCAACGACTCTTGGTTGAGGTCGCTCTTGCCAAAACGAACCATGTCGATGATTTCGCCGCGGTAGTCCACCAATTCGGCGACGTACACGGCGTTTTCAGTCGCGTTCTTCACAGACAACACGGTTGACTTCAATGAGCCTGTGGTGCATGCCGTGAATTCTTGGGTGATCACGCCGCCCTGGAAACCCAAGGTCCGGTTGTGATCTGAAACAGTCTTGACGCAATCGTACGCCGAAGTCGGAGCGTCGTTTTGAGAGTTAGACAAAGCGGCTTCCTGTGCGAAAAGGTTGCCGGTGAAAAGGGCTGCCGCAGCAGCGAGGGGGAGAATGAATTTGTTCATCGCTTGAGAGATGAGAGGGTTGAAGATTTGGTCCCTGTTACGCCTCTCGACCCGACGTGGTTACATCCGACCCTCAACTTTTTTCAAATCCTCAGCAGCGACGGGCCTTTGGGAGCTTCTTTTTCTTCATCGTTGGTGGCAACCACCGTCGTACATACGCCGCAAACGGCCTCCAAAACACGTCTGTACCAAGATGTGCCGTCGGGATCGAGGTTGGTCGCAGGCTCGTCGAGCAAGACGGCCATGGCATCGGTCCCAAGCGCCAAGGCGAGGGAAAGTCGTTGCCGTTGCCCCGAGCTCCAATCTCGGAGGGGCACATCTGCCCCAACGTGCAAACCCGACGACGCGACGAGCGATGCCCAGTCCAAGCCTTTTGGCCTTGGTTCTCGAAACGTGGCGTGAAAATTTAAGGCTTCACTCAGCGTCAAGTGGTTTGGTAAGTCCAACCACGGGGCGCAAAGGGAAATTTGCGTCATCCAACGGTCTTGGTCGACGGGTTGGTCTTGTTGTAGAAAGGTCAGGCTACCAGAGTCCGGGGCAACTTGACCGGCAAGCATGGCAAGCGTCGAGCTTTTGCCCGAGCCGTTGGACCCCAAGAGGGCCACGCTGCCCTGCAGGTCCCATGAACTTCTGTCCCAGACCACGCGATTCCCGCGCTTCAACGTCACTTGTTCGGCGCGAAACACCGCGAAGTTGGTTGAAGTGGCCATGAATCAGAAGGGGCCTCGGATAATTCCTTTGTCCGATTGGCGGATGAACGACAGCACTGTGTCTTTGTCGTCGGATGTGGGCAATTCGAGTTCCGCGGCTTTGACCGCTTGGGTCATGTTGTTGTTCAAGACGTACAACGTGCGATAGATGTCTTCGATGCTTTGGATGCGGTCGATGTCGAATCCACGACGACGCAGGCCGATGCCGTTGATGCCGATGTAACTCAAGGGCTCACGAGCGGCTTTGATGTACGGAGGAACGTTTTTGCGCACCAACGACCCGCCTGCAATGAAGGCATGTTTGCCCACCCGAACGAATTGTTGAATCCCGACCATGCCTTCGATGATGACGTGGTCTTCGATGACCACGTGACCGGCCACGTTGCATGCGTTGGCCAAAATGACGTGGTCGCCCACTTGAACGTCGTGTGCGATGTGAACGTAGGCCATGATGAGGCAGTCGCTGCCCACGCGCGTCACCATGCGATCCGTGGTGGCCCGGTGAACCGTCACGCACTCTCTGATGCTTGTGCGGTCCCCGATTTCGACGCGGGTCGGCTCGCCTTTGTATTTCAAGTCTTGCGAATCTGCTCCGACGACGCACCCCGGAAAGAGTTTGCATTCCCGGCCTACCCGCGTGTGGCCAAGCAGGGTGGCATGCGGTCCCACCCACGTGCCGTCTCCAACGATTACGTCGGGACCGATGTAGGCAAACGGTTCCACGGTCACGTTCGCGCCCAACTGAGCAGACGGATCGACGTACGCCAACGGGGAAACTTGGGCGGATTCGTGAATCATGCTTCCGATTTGGGGGCGCGGTCGCGCACGATTTGGGCCAACATCTCAGCCTCTGAAACCAATTCGCCCCGCACAAATGCACGGCCCTTCATGTTCACCAAGCCACGTCGGATGGGTGAGATGAGCGTCAGGTGGAACACCACGGTGTCCCCGGGAAGGACTTTCTGCTTGAATTTGACGCCGTCGATTTTCATGAAGTACGTCGAGTAATTTTCCGGGTCCTCCACCGTCGACAAGGCGAAAATCCCTCCGACTTGCGCCATGGCTTCCACCTGCAACACGCCTGGCATCACAGGGTTGTTGGGAAAATGTCCTTGGAAAAACGGCTCGTTCATCGTGACGTTCTTCACCCCAGTGATGCTGCGGTCGTCCATGTCCATGATGCGGTCCACCAACAAGAAGGGGTAGCGGTGAGGAAGCATGGCGGAGATGTCGTTGATGTCCATCAACGAGGGGCGGTCTGTCCGGAAGTCAGGGAGGTCTTCTTGGTCTTGGATGGCCATGGCCAAATCCTGAGCAAACGCCACGTTTGCGGCGTGACCGGGTCGTGCAGCCAGCACATGTCCGTGAATGAAGCGTCCAGTCAACGCGAGGTCACCGACAATGTCGAGCAACTTGTGCCTTGCGGGCTCGTTGGGGAAGCGCAAGTCCGAAGGGTTGATCACTCCGGGGTGTTCTGCCGACCCGGAAAGTTCTTTTCGGCCAAGAGCTTTGGCGATTTCTTCCAATTCAGAAGAATCGTAGGCTCTTTCCGCCAACACCACCGCGTTGTCGATGTCCCCACCTTTGATCAGGCCTTGTTCTGCGAGGCTTGCAACTTCCTTTAGGAAAACGAAGGTGCGGCAACCGGCGAATTCGTCCTGGAACGAACTCAAATCTTCCAATCGGGCATGTTGTGTCCCGAGCACGGGGCTGTTGTAGTCCACCATCACCGTCACCTTCAGTACGTCTCCTTCGACCGGGACAATCAACATTTCAACGCCGTCGTCTCCGCGCCGGCTGATGTTCTTCCGGACTTTAAAGTAGCGTCGAGGAGCCTGTTGTTCCGTCGAACCGGCTTGAGTGATTGCCTCCATAAAGGGAAGCGCCGACCCATCTAAAATGGGCACTTCAGGACCGTTGAGTTCCAAGCGCGCATTGTCAATCCCGGAAGCATAAAGGGCGGCGAGTACGTGCTCAGTGGTGTGCACTTGAGCTTCTCCCGATTGAAGTGTGGTGCCTCGTCGGGTTTCGCTGACGTTGCTGACGTGAGCTTGAATTTCTGGAGAGCCCTCCAAATCGGTGCGCACGAAGACGTATCCTGAATTGGGCTCTCCCGCGGAGATGCGAAGTTGAGCGTGCTCTCCCGTGTGCAGTCCGATGCCTTCCAACGAGGCTTCCCCTGCCAAGGTGTGTTGACGGTCCGACGAAATCATGGGTGCAAACCTACGTCAGCCCTTTGAATGGTCAACCGGGTTGTCACTCGGGGAATTTTGGGCTTCAAGCGCTTGTTCGATGGCATCGAGGCGCTCGCTGAGCGGGATTCGCGCCAAACGACGAAGCGCAATGTGGAATTTTTGGAACTGCTTGACCGGCACGGCAGGGTTGCCTTGGTAGGTTTGATTTTCTTTCAAGAGGCTGGCCGAAACCCCAGATTTGGCAGCAACCTTGCTGCCTTTGGCGATTGTAAGGTGCCCCCCAATGCCCACCTGCCCTCCAATCATGCACCGGGCGCCGAGCGTGGTGGAGCCCGCGATGCCAGTTTGGGCTGCAATGACCGTGGACTCCCCAATGACAACGTTGTGCGCCACTTGAATGAGGTTGTCCAACTTGCATCCGCAGCGAATGACCGTGCTTCCCAACGTCGCTCGGTCCACGATCGTCATGGCTCCGATGTCGCAATTGTCCTCAATGACGACGTTGCCATTTTGCGGGACTTTGGCGTAAGAGCCGTCTTCTTTGGGCGCAAACCCGAAGCCATCTGAACCGACAATCGCCCCCGCCTGCAACGTGCAGCGTTGTCCCACGACGCACCGGTCGAGGATCCGCACTCCGCTGTGGAGCACGGAGTCATGGCCGATCCGCACGTCGCGGCCGACGTGAACGTGGGCGTGCAATTCCACTCGGTTGCCAATCACGGCGCCCCGTTCAACAACCACGTGGGGACCCACGAAACACCCTTCGCCGAGCGAAGCTTCGTCGTCCACCACCGCCGTGGGGTGGATGCCTTCTTGACGTTTGAGCACGGCGTCGTAGGCCTCGAGCAACCGGGCAAAAGCGCGGTACGGGTCTTCCACCCGGAGCAACGTCAAGTCGGGGGGGAGGGGCTGAGCAGGTTGAAAGTCGGAAGCGACAATCACCACACTGGCTCCGGTGGTGTAAATGAATCGCTCGTACTCGGGATTCGACAGAAAGGAGACGGCACCTGGGCCTGCAGATTCGATTTTGGCCAACCGCCGGACTCGCGCTTCAGGGTTGCCTACCACGCTGCCGTCAAGCAGGACAGCCAATTCAGACGCAGTCTGTTCCAAATGGTTCATGTTTCTGTTGATGTAGGAGCTCTAGAGGTCATCCCAAAAACGCACAAAACGTGTCCAAGTTGCCTCGAAGGAGGTCTTTTTCCAAGCCACAGGCCAAATCACAGAGCCCAGGCCACGCCAAGCCACATCTTGCACGACGAACGCGGTGTTTTTCTTGTCGTGCAGCATGCAGTCCCACATGCGTTCAGCGTCCGGCAAGTCCACAGGGGGCACAGGGACGTTTTCTCGGAGCCACGTTTCTACGAGGGCCGCGTGCGGTTCAACGTCTTCCGAATTCTGACCGACTTTCCAAACGGGATTCCTCGCTTCGTGCAAGGCGAAGTGAAGCCCAATCGCCACGGCCTCGCCATGCAGCAACGTGTTCTGGGAGTCCGCAAGCAGTGCTTCGACCGCATGGCCTACCGTGTGGCCCAAATTGAGAACAGCACGCCTTCCTCGCTCGTGCAGGTCTTCGCTTGCGATGCGCCTCTTTGTGTCGGCGGAATGCACCAACCAATTCGTCCAAGTTTCAAGTGAATCAGGGGTTTGGACGGGCCATTGTGGCAAGTTCGAATTCAAATGAAGGTCCCCCGCAGGCTCGAGCATGGCGTGCTTCGCTGCCTCGGCCAACCCCGCCCTGAATTCCCTTTCAGGAAGTGTGACCAACCATCGGGCGTCAACTTGGACTGCGGCCGGAAGTTCAAAGGTGCCGATCTGGTTTTTCATGCCGCCCCAGTTCAGCGCGGTTTTGCCACCCCACGCCGCATCGACCATCGCCAAGGTCGTGGTGGGAATGTGAATCACCTTCACGCCCCGTTTCCAAACCGATGCAGCAAACCCCACGGCATCGCTGAGGGCTCCTCCGCCTGTGGTGATTACGATTGAATGACGGGTAAGATGCCATTCAGTGAACCTTTCGAAAAGTTCTGGCAACTTGTCAAGTGCCTTCAATGCTTCTCCACCTGGGCACTCGAGCTCGTGCACTGCGGCGTCCCCGCATGCCTCAGCCAAGACGACCCGGTACTCGTCAACCAAGGAGTTGTCCAGCATGGGCTCGCGAATCCAAGCCACCGCGTCAGGTTGCAACTCCTTTAACGCAGTTTTCCAGAGAGGTTGGGAGGCATTCACTTCGAGGAGTCTTCCGCAAAGGTCAAAAAAAAGGCCGCGCCATGCGCAGCCTTGAAGTGGTACCACCGGGATTCGAACCTGGGACACACGGATTTTCAATCCGTTGCTCTACCAACTGAGCTATGGTACCTTTTCAGCGAGCGCAAATGTACACAAGTTTTCTCTGCCACCGAAGATTTCCTAGGAAACCGATCGTCGAGTCGGGTCAAACTGCTTGGCTGCTTGTTGGAGTTTTTTGTCGTTTCATGGGTTAAATCGATGTTTTTGTCGGGCGAGTCGAAAAATTCACACAAAAAAAACAGGGAGGGCCATTTGAGGGATTATACGACACAATCCTTCTGAATTCAAGATGTTTTCATTGCATTATGTTAGACCCTGTTTTTTTGAGCTTTTCGGCTCCGAGAAAAGAGGGTATAATCTTTTGGACTTGCAGGTATCCTGTTGCTTTTTTGAGCCTGCTTTGGCCTCATTTTTTGATGGCTCGCACTGTTGAAATGAATTCTTATTAACCCCAAACTGTTATCGCTATGCGAACATTTATTTCTGTTCTCTCGGTGCTGTGTATGACGGGGCTGCAGGCTCAATTCCTGTCGCCCGGCGTCTTTGCCCCAGCTCCCGAGGGGTATTGCATCTCCATCGAAACCGTCGCCACCCACGAGGACGGTGACTTGGATGGTTTGACGACCTACCGTCTCTACCTCAACTGCTTGAATGAAGACGATTATCTGTCATCGTGTTCAGGAGACTCTTCGAATCCCATGATTCTCGATGCTTCCTCAGGCTCGTGGTACAACAACGCGTTGAACACGAGTTGGAGCGCCGCCGGATTGAACCCGGCATTTATTGCTGTGTTCCCGGACATGGCCTTCGACAGCTTCCTCACCATCGGTGCGGAAGATGCCACCACCCCTGCCGCTCAGCAACCTTCCACCATTTGGGGAAGCATTGACGCGAGCGCAGAATTTACAGGCCCTGCTGCAGGCACGAACTTGACGGTTGACGATGAAACGGGCGGTGCGTGGTACACGCCGTTCCCCGGCGCAGAAGCTGCAGGTACTCACGTGGCCTTTGCGGGTGAAGATTTGAAGGTCTTGATCATGCAAATCACCACGGCGGGCACCTTCTCAGGACAAGTGCAATTGCAAGTGTTCATGAACGCCGACCAAAACGACGAGTGGCGCGACGTGTTGACGTTTGACGCATGTGCCGTTCCAGGTTGCGTGGACGATTCTGCGTGCAACTACGACGAGTCTGCGACCGAGGACGACGGTTCCTGCCTGTTCTTGGACTGCAACGGCGACTGCGGCGGAACGGCTGTGCTCG
>Ga0255752_10006684_pt1 | contig 10746 bp, 9 predicted proteins | sample 011ome_25_FD_179952 | JGI IMG/M metagenome (GOLD analysis project Ga0255752, IMG submission 179952) | Coastal salt marsh microbial communities from the Groves Creek Marsh, Skidaway Island, Georgia - 011512CT metaG (version 2) | ecosystem: Environmental > Aquatic > Marine > Intertidal zone > Salt...
CAAATCCGCTCCCAATATGACCAGCCTTCTCGACGAACCGGCCTCCGATTTTGTGAAATTCCTTCCCGAAGCAACGGTGTAGCCGCTCACGTCCATGTAGTGCTCTTCCACACCAAGTACTTGGATGTTCGGGTTGGTTCGTTCGGTTCCGCGGGTGAGTGTTGCTTGTGAGGTTCCGAAAATGGAATAAGCCACCGCGAGTTCCTTTGGTGCCTCTTCGGCAAAACGCTGCGCTTCCCGATACGTGATGGGCGTTCCCACACGAACCCGCATACCTCGGTTTATCCCGGTTTCGGTGCGTTGAGAAAAGGTAAATACATCTGTGCCCAGCGTGGAAAATTGGCGGATGACATTGGCTTCGAGCGATGAGGTCGCGGTCGTCATGCTGATCAACGCCATGATACCCAGTCCTATGATGCCAATTGTGAGGCTCGTTCGCAGCATATTCCCTCGGATGGAGCGAATGGCAATCTGCGCCATTTCGATGAGCAATTCCCGCTTCATGTATTGCGAAAGTACTGCTTACATTTGCAGTCCACAGAAAAACCACAGCATGACTTTTGATTTGGAGATGATTCGCTCACACTACGAGCGAATTCCGGGGAAAATTGAATCGGCGCGTCGCGCAACCGGCAAACCGCTCACCTTGGCGGAGAAGATTTTGTACAGCCACTTATGGGACGGTGACGCCACCGCAGCTTTTGAACGAGGCAAGGATTATGTGGACTTTGCACCCGATCGTGTAGCCATGCAAGACGCCACCGCGCAAATGGCCTTGCTTCAATTCATGCAGGCGGGCAAAAGCAAGGCAGCGGTTCCCTCGACCGTGCATTGCGACCACCTGATTCAGGCGAAAGTGCAGGCCGATTCGGATTTGCAAGAGGCGATTAACAAAAACAACGAGGTATACAATTTCCTTGAGTCGGTGTCCAACAAATACGGCATCGGATTTTGGAAGCCGGGCGCTGGAATCATTCACCAAGTGGTGCTTGAGAATTATGCATTCCCGGGTGGAATGATGATTGGAACGGATTCGCATACGGTCAATGCAGGTGGATTGGGCATGGTAGCGGTAGGAGTTGGCGGAGCGGATGCTGTGGATGTGATGGCGGGAATGCCATGGGAATTGAAGTTTCCCAAGCTCATTGGCATCAAGTTGACGGGCCGTCTTTCGGGTTGGGCTTCGGCAAAAGATGTGATTTTGAAAGTTGCAGGGGTGCTGACGGTAAAGGGCGGCACGGGTTGCATTGTGGAGTATTTTGGAGATGGCGCCGAGTCGTTGAGCTGCACCGGTAAAGGAACCATTTGCAACATGGGGGCGGAAATTGGCGCGACCACATCGACTTTCGGTTATGACGACAGCATGGAGCGCTACTTGGATGCGACCGGCCGCGCAGACGTGGCGGCACTGGCCAATGGCATCCGCGAGCACCTGACAGGTGATGCGGAAGTTTATGCCAATCCCGAGCAGTACTTTGATCAGGTCATTGAAATTAACCTGAGTGAACTCGAACCGCATTTGAACGGTCCTTTCACGCCGGATTTGGCCACGCCCGTCAGCCAGATGAAGGCTGCTGCAGCGGCAAATGACTGGCCCACCGAATTGGAATACGGCCTCATCGGTTCGTGCACCAACTCGAGTTACGAGGACATCAGCCGTTCGGCGAGTGTGGCGAAGCAAGCCATCGATAAAGGCATCCAAGCCAAGGCTCACTTGACCATCACCCCGGGTTCGGAACAGGTCCGATACACCATCGACCGCGATGGATTCATTTCGATTTTTGAAGAGATGGGCGGCAGCGTTTTTGCCAATGCTTGTGGACCTTGCATCGGCCAATGGGCCCGCGCTGGTGCCGAAAAGAAGGAAAAGAACTCGATCGTACACTCCTTCAACAGAAACTTCGCCAAACGCGCAGATGGCAACCCGAATACGCACGCATTTGTCGGCTCACCTGAGCTCGTCACGGCGCTGGCGATTGCTGGAGATTTGACTTTTAACCCCATGACCGATGCGTTGAAATTGGCCGATGGAACGGAAGTCATGTTGGCTGAGCCCACCGGCGATGAGTTGCCAACTTCCGGTTTCGATGTGGAAGATGCGGGATACCTCGCTCCGGCTGAAGACGGAAGCGGTGTTGAAGTTGTCGTCAAGTCGGATTCGGAGCGATTGCAACTGCTCGAACCGTTTGCGCCGTGGAGTGGGGAAAACGTCCGCGATGCCCGATTGCTCATAAAAGCGGCAGGCAAGTGCACGACGGACCACATCTCCATGGCCGGTCCATGGCTGCGGTACCGAGGACACCTCGATAACATCTCGAACAACACCCTGACAGGTGCTGTGAATGCTTTCAATAACGAAACAAACAGCGTAAAGAATCATCTCACGGGTGCATACGGTGAAGTACCCGCCGTGGCTCGCGCATACAAAGCAGCCGGCGTCCCAACGGTAGTGGTGGGAGATTCCAATTACGGAGAGGGCAGTTCGCGTGAGCACGCAGCAATGCAACCGCGATTCCTCGGCGTAACAGCCGTGTTGGTGAAGTCCTTCGCGCGCATTCACGAGACCAATCTCAAAAAGCAGGGCATGCTCGGGTTGACCTTCGCGAATGAGTCTGACTACGATTTGATCCAAGAGGACGATCGGTTCCATTTTGTGGATTTGGCCGATTTTGCCCCTGGCAAGCCGCTCACCATCGAATTAGAACATGCGGATGGAAGCAAGGACACCATTGTTGCCAACCACACCTACAATGCACAGCAGATTGATTGGTTCCGTGCCGGATCGGCCTTGAACTTGATCAAGCAGCAGCAATAATCCGATGGCGGTCCTGTGGGATCGGACCGGTTGGCAATTTTTGCCGGAGCGCGCGATTTGGTGGGAAGCGGAGCGAACCCTGATCGTTTCTGATCTGCACTTGGGTAAGGCGGCTCATTTTCGTCGGCACGGCATAGCGGTGCCGAATGCCGTCAATGCGGATACATTGAACCGGTTGGAATCGCTCGTCGCTCAATGGAATCCTAAATCCTTGCTTGTTTTGGGCGATTTGTTTCACAGCGAGGAAAACGCGGAGTGGGGTGAGTTTCGCGTGTGGCTGAGGCGCATTCGCTCGGAATACGAATTGGAGGCCTTTCACCTGGTGGAAGGAAATCACGACATCTTGCCAGAATCAGCATTCCAGGGCCTGGACATCCGACGTTCAACGACTTGGAACCGAGAACCGTTCGTTTTTGCCCACGATCCAAAGCACTTGGTCCACCTGCCCGCTGGTGCCATTGGCGTTGCGGGACACTTACACCCCGCTGTTTCCATGAAAGGCAAAGGCAAGCAATCACTTAAGTTGCCGTGTTGGTGGTTTGATGCGGGGCGACAAATCCTAATCGTTCCCACCTTCGGGACGTTCACAGGATCGGTCGCGGTCAAACCAACAAAAGAAGATGCGTGTTGGGTCACCACCGGAGCTGCCGTGCTACCGGTAACGATTGATTGATTACTGCCGAGATTTCAACGGGCTTCAATCGATAATCCCCGTGAAGGTGCCCGTGAACGTTACAGGCAATCCTACAAGGATGCTGTCTACGCGTTCGCGGACCGAGAGGTTGAATTCCACCACTTCTTCGCCACCAGAATAGGCAGGGTTGATGACAATGGAACCATCCGTTGCCTGGTAATCGCGGATGGGGATGAGGTCGTCACCGTGGTTGATGACTTGGACCAAATGTTGGATGTCCTCCTGTTGAACGTAATAGACCACATCGTCCAAAACGGGGAAAGAAAAATGGAAGGTCAAATCGTGGGCTTCGGCGTGGGCGTCAACTTCATCGGCTGTGCGCAAGTCTGCGACAATGTGGTAACTACGCGATAGCGGCTCGAGGCTATCAGGTACGACGGCTTCAGCCATTTTCAATGGGTAATCCATGCCATTGAAGGACACCGTTCCGCAAGCACAATCGTAAACTGGATTAACGAAATCCGTCCCCTTGTAGCATCCGTTGAAAGTGATCAGTAGAACCAATAATCCGCCGAATGCGGCTAAAGCGTGTGGTCGTTTCATGAGCGCAATTTACAGTGATGAGAATAAATTCAGCCCACGTCGGCTGGCAAAATCCTTAACTCTCGGCTCAGGGCATCCGTTGCACCGGGTACAATAAATAAGGCTGTCTTTTTTCTTCAAATGCGTGAAGTCCTATCAGCCAGCTCAACCGATACGCTTCGAATGAACGGCCTTCGTTCACGACGGTGAGCATGCCCGTATCTCCCACGAGCTTATTGAATTGCTTTTCGTTCGCAATGAACGGCCCGCCGTCATTCCCCTGAGTCCAGATTTTCGCATATTCAGAAACGAAGGACCAATCGAATCCAGCCGGTGCTGTCATCCACTCGGTACCGAGGCTCCGGAGGTTTTGTCCCGAGCAAGCAACGCCCTGGTGTTTCGGGTGCGGTGCTGCACCCTCCACGGGTTGTGGCGTAAACACAAAGGAACCGTAAGTCGGAATAGGCAGGCCTATGCACTCAAACGGATGGGACGTTCCACGACCAATACTCGCCTCCGTCGGTTCGAAAGGGCAAAGCGAGGGGTACAACGCAATGGAAGCTGCTGTCGGTAGGTTGGGACTTGGCGCGATGGTCGGGTACCAGACATCACTGTGTGCGTAGCCTTGGCATGGGATCACGATTAAATCACACGCCTTACCGCCCCCCAGCCACTTCTCCCCGTTGAACATGCGAGCCATTTCGCCAAATGTCATGCCGTGAAGCACCGGAACGGGCACGCGACCGATGAATGACATCCAAGTTGAGTCGATGGTGGGACCGGCGATTTGATGGCCATGGGGATTCGGTCGGTCGAGCACCACGACCACCTGTCCGTTCTCCGCCGCCGCTTCCATGACCAAAAACAAGGTGCTCAAATACGTGTAGAATCGCGCACCCACGTCTTGAATGTCAAACAAAATCATCCGCACATCTTGCAGGCTCTGTGCCGAAGGCTTTTTGTGCGCACCGTGTAAGCTGAGAATGGGGAGGCCGGTTTGGGGATCCGTGCTGTCGCTGATGTTGGCGCCGTTGTGCTGGTTCCCGCGAAACCCATGCTCTGGGGCGAAGACTTTTCTGACGTCAATGCCAAGTGCCAGCAGGGTGTCCACCAAATGGGTGGCTGAGCCGTTGAGGCCTTCGCCGATGATGGACGTTTGGTTCGCGACGACCGCGACGCGCGCTCGGCTGCACGCTTCGTAGATGGCCCGGATGTCTTCGTTTCCGAGTCTTACCCGTTGCGGCGGTGTGGTCCGTTGCGGCACGTGCAACACCCCGTGGAGGGAATCGGTCACCAACCCTTGTGCGAAAGCTTGTGCACTCGCCCCGCTCAAGACCATGGCCAATGTTATTATGAGGAATCGCTTCACAAGACGAATGTACCAACGTAATTTGCCAACGCGAAACGATGTTCAAACGATCTGCCCTTTCCCGGAAAATTGCCTTGAGACTCGCGGCTCGCGGCTCCACCGCCTCTTGGTCTCGGCCGGTTGTGCAGATTGCCACGACTGGCGTCGCTGTGGGCATGGCGTTGATTGTTATCGCGACATCGGTTGTGCATGGATTTCAGGAAGAAGTGAAGGAATTGGTGGTGGGATTTGGCTCGGACATCCAAGTGCTGCATGCCGATTATGAAGATCAAAAAATCATTCGAAGTCAACGCGTGGAAGCGGAGCTGGCCGCGCTCGAAGGTGTGGAATCGGTTCATCCGTTCTATACCATGCCGGGCATTTTGGAGTCCTCCGCGGGTGTTAAGGGGGTCATGTTGAAAGGGGTGAACGATGAAACTTCTTCGCAGTTGTTGAATCGATTTTTAAAGGAAGGTTCTGCAACGCTAGGATCAACGGATGCCATTTTGTCTTCGGAACAAGCGCGCAAATTGGATATCAGCCTAGGAGACCGGTTTACGCTTTATCTGGTCGGAGGCCCAACGGGTGTGCGTGGACGTACCATGACCTTGGCTGGTGTTTACCAAACGGGGCTGTTGGAGTACGACGAGGAATTCATGTTCTTGCCCGCAGCCATGATTCAGCAAACGGCGGGATGGGGTATGGATTTGCAACTTCTCTCAGACTCTTTGGGTGTGGAAGCCCGTGCCTTTGGTTCACGCAAGTCGCCTGTGGTGCGCTGGCATCGATTGACAACCAACGGATGGGAGACTCGACCGTGGACCCAATCCTTCGTAGCGCAGGAACGTTTAGAAGGAGCGGATTGGTTGGTGACTGCCGAGACGGGTTCGAATGAAGACCGACTGCACCCGGACTCTGTTCGCTTATTCCAGAATGAGACGGGTACTTGGGAATGGGAGCATTGGGGTGGAGGCTGGGCGGCGGCGGCAAGCGGCTTGGAAGTATTTATCAAATCTGGTGCGGACCTCTGGGAGGTCGAGCAGCGGGTTTACCAATCCATCCCCATTGGATTGCGCACGCAAACGGTGTTGCAGCAGTCTCCCGAAATGTTCACTTGGCTCGGGATGTTGGATTTGAATGTGGAAATCATCATCGGTCTGATGGTGCTGATTTCCATGATCAACATGACATCCGCATTGTTGATCCTTATTCTTGAACGGCGCCCGATGGTGGGTATGCTCAAAGCATTGGGTATGAGTGATAGTCAGGTGATGCGGGTGTTTTTTTGGCAAGCCGTACGGATCCTCGGTCGGGGATTTCTTTGGGGGAACTTCACCGGAATGGCGCTTGTGGGGATTCAATCGGTCACGGGCTGGGTTACGCTCAATCCCGAAGCGTATTACTTGGACGTGGTGCCCGTGCGCATTGATTTCGCATTCTTAGGGGGGGTGGAATTGTTGGCCTTTGGCATGTGTGCCTTGATGATGTGGTTGCCAAGTTTGGCCTCAACCCGCATCCATCCGGCCGAGGCGCTTCGAATCAATCGGTGACCCGATTGGTTCTTGAATTGTCAAGATTTTTCATTTGCCCATACCATCCGGTTGCTACCTTTGACGCCAGATGAATTCAGCACGCAACGTCCACTCGAATATCCTGTCGACCATTGGCAACACGCCCCTCATCCAATTGCATAAAATGGTGGAAGGATTTCCGTGCCCGGTGTATGCGAAAGTGGAATACTTCAATCCGGGACACAGCGTGAAGGACCGGATGGCGTTGCGGATGATCGAGGACGCGGAAGCAAAGGGGCTCCTTCAGCCCGGGGGAACGGTGATTGAATGCACCAGCGGTAACACAGGAATGGGTTTGGCTTTGGCGTGTTCGGTCAAGGGGTATAAGCTCATTTGCACCATGAGCGATAAGCAGTCGAAGGAAAAAATAGATATTCTTCGGGCCATGGGAGCGGAAGTTCACGTGTGCCCGACAAACGTCGAAGCGGACCATCCGGATAGCTATTACAGCGTTGCCAAGCGTTGCCAAGAAAGCATTCCGAATAGTTTTTGGTGCAATCAGTACGACAACCTCTCGAACCAAGAAGCACACTATGCCTCAACCGGCCCGGAAATTTGGGACCAAACAGAGGGGCGCGTGACGCATTTTGTTGTCGGTGTAGGCACAGGCGGAACGATCAGCGGCACGGGGCGCTTTCTCAAAGAACAAAATCCGGACGTGCAGATTTGGGGCATCGACTCATACGGGAGTGTGTTGAAGAAGTACCACGAAACGGGTGAGTTTGACGAGAAGGAGATTTACCCGTACATCACGGAAGGTGTTGGTGAGGATATCCTGCCCGCCAACGTGAATTTCGATATCATCGATCATTTCGAAAAGGTGACCGACCAGGACGGCGCCCTTGCTGCTCGCGAAATGGCACGTACCGAAGGGCTGTTCCTCGGATACAGTTGCGGAAGCACGATCCAAGGTTTGCGCCAATTAAAAGACCGTTTGAAGCCTACGGACCTTGTCGTTTGCTTGTTCCATGACCACGGTTCGCGCTATGTTGGCAAGGTTTACAACGACGAGTGGATGTCTGCTCAAGGTTGGCTTTAAGCCGTTCGCGCCCCGTTAGCCTCGGCTGAATTCCAAGACCGTTTTGCGGATGATGGCGATGCACGCTTCCAGCTGGTTGTCGGTCATCACGAGGGGTGGAGCAAAACGGATGATGTTGCCGTGGGTGGGCTTGGCGAGTAGGCCATTCTCCTTCAGCGCAACGCACAATTTCCATGCGGTGGAACTGTCGGGCGTGTCGTTGATGACCACCGCATTCAAGAGTCCCTTACCCCGAACGCTGGTCAACAAGTCGGACTCGCCGATTAATTCATTCATCGCCGCGCGGAACCGTTCGCCCAGGCGACGTGCATTTTGCGCCAACTGCTCGTCCACAACAACTTGCAATGCGGCAATCCCGACTTCCGCCGCTACCGGGTTTCCCCCAAAGGTTGATCCGTGTTGGCCAGGATGAATCACGCCCATGATCGGGTCGTCTGCGAGCACGGCACTCACCGGATATGCACCGCCTGACAACGCCTTGCCCAAGATTAATATATCCGCCTTGACGAATGAGGATTGGCGCTCACAATGTCCGCTGCAGGTGCAGTTCCCGCAGGTCGCAAGCAGTGAACCGGTTCGCGCAATGCCCGTCTGCACTTCATCTGCAATGAACAGAGCTCCAGCAGCTTGGCAGGCCGCATGCGCCCGCCGAACAAAATCTTCAGAAGGTGTGTATACCCCGGCCTCTCCTTGAATGGGCTCCACCAAAAAGCCGGCCACATGGGGATCCTTCAACGCCGCCTCCAATGCTGCAATGTCGTCGTACGGAATCACTTCGAATCCTGGGGTATAGGGTCCAAAACCTCCTGTCGAATCCGGGTCCGTGCTGAAGCTCACTATCGTGGTCGTGCGTCCGTGAAAATTACCTTCACACGTGATGATTTTGGCTTGACCGGGGGGAACCCCTTTTACATCGTACGCCCACTTGCGGGCAATTTTGATGGCTGTTTCGACGGCTTCAGCTCCCGTGTTCATTGGCAGGACCTTGTCGTATCCGAAGTAGGAGGTCACAAACTGCTCGTACTTGCCCAGGTTACTGTTGTAAAATGCCCGCGATGTCAAGGTCAATTTCTCAGCTTGTGCCGTCATGGCCCCAACAATGCGTGGGTGACAATGGCCTTGGTTTACAGCAGAATACGCACTCAGAAAATCAAAATACTGTTTGCCTTCGATGTCCCAAACATGAACCCCTTCTCCACGATCTAAAACAACTGGAAGTGGATGGTAGTTGTGCGCGCCGTGCGCATTTTCCAATGCCATGGCTTGGTCTGAACTTTGGGGTGCCGTAATCTTCATGCTCCAAAGATAGGAAGCCCGCGGCCCCTATTCCCCGGGAATGATCGCCCAAGCAATGAGGTAAGCCAATACCCCTGTGCCGTAGCACAACGCCAAAATGACCACGAGGATGCGAAGAAGTGAAACATCGATGCCATAAAACTTGGCAATGCCGGCAAGGACCCCGCCAATCTTTCGATCTTCAGCAGGCCGGCGCAATTGGGGTGAGGGTTGCATTTTCCGAAATTAAAGAATTGCGAACTACTTTTGCACCCCAATTCAACACATTTACCATGGCGACCAATCGCACCTTTACCATGATCAAACCCGACGCGACAGGCGCGGGACACACGGGCAAAATCATCGACCGCATCATCCAAGCGGGATTTTCAATCAAAGCGATGAAGTGGACGCAATTGAGTCTCGCGGATGCGCAAGCGTTTTATGCGGTGCACGCAGAACGTCCTTTTTTCGGAGAATTGACAGAATACATGTCGAGCGGACCTATCGTCGCCGCGATTTTGGAAAAAGACAACGCCGTTGCTGACTTCCGTGAATTGATCGGAGCGACGAACCCTGCCGAAGCTGCGCCCGGAACCATCCGAGCAGATTTTGCTGAGAGCATTGCTGCCAACGCGGTCCACGGATCGGACAGCGATGAAAACGCGGCCATCGAAGGTGCGTTTTATTTCAGCGCCCGCGAACTGGCTTAAACTTGAAACAAAGAAAGCAGAGCCCTCGCCTTTTGGTGGGGGCTTTTTTTTCGCTGTTACTCAAAAAACTCGTCCGCAAAATTGAGCAATGCCAGTTCTGTTTGTGCACGGGTGAATGCCGTGTATAACCAGCGCAACCACTCGAGGTTCATGGTTTCATCGGTCACAAAACCGGGGTCGATGATGACGGATGCCCATTGACCGCCTTGGGCTTTGTGGCACGTCATGGACCAGGCGAATTTCACCTGCAATGCCTGGTAGCATGGATCGCGCTTGACCGCTTTGAGAATGGCCGATTTTGACCCATGGTCGAGGTAATCCTGTGCAACAGCTTCCTGAAGAGCTTGAACTTGAGCAAACGGGATGGATGGTAAATCCGATGCGAGTACACTCAAGTTGATGCACACTTCAAAGGCAGGCCAACCATTGTCTTCCGCAAATTCCACTTCGACGTTGGCAAATTCGATGCCGTACCGATCGAATCGTTTGATCACCTTGGTGACCACAACGACGTCGCCATTCGCGACAAGTGATGTAGGAATCGCATCGATTCCTGCGAGCCAATGGTAGTTGTTTTTTACCACCATCAAGCGGTCGCCAGGCTCGAGCAATTCCTCTCGCCACAGGATGCGGTGGCGAATTTGTTGGTTGAAAGCTTGCGCACGTTTGTTGGAACGGGTAATTAAGGCGACGTGATCCTCCCCGTGACGCCCGAACGCGTCCTCAATGTATTCCTGCAACTCATAACCAGAAATTCGGTGCACATCGC
>Ga0255752_10006693_pt1 | contig 10739 bp, 10 predicted proteins | sample 011ome_25_FD_179952 | JGI IMG/M metagenome (GOLD analysis project Ga0255752, IMG submission 179952) | Coastal salt marsh microbial communities from the Groves Creek Marsh, Skidaway Island, Georgia - 011512CT metaG (version 2) | ecosystem: Environmental > Aquatic > Marine > Intertidal zone >...
GGTTTTTATCTAGCATTATATTTGCTTATTCCTTCTGCAATCTTAATACTCATTTGGGTAATGATTTCACCCAACATTATCCATTCATTACTTGAGCAAAAAATACAAAACACAATCCTAATTGAAGATAGCAGTCAAATTGGAGTATTAAGATCTCAGGTAATATCAATATCTGAAGGTATAATAAATTCAGATAATAAAGATATTCTATCCCTTGTATCTTATTATAATGACATCTCTCAATTAAGTATTAATCTAATTTTGGTTGTAAGTTCTATTTCATCACTTTTTTTATTTTTTTATGCTTACAGAAAAATAAACACTAGGTTTAATGCAAGAACTAAAGTTGAAAATATTATAAAAAACACAATGATTGTAGCTTCATTAGTTGCAATTCTAACAACAATAGGTATTGTATTGTCTCTAATTATTGAGACAATCGAATTTTTCAAAATTATTAAAGTTTCAGACTTTTTATTTGGGCTGCAATGGAGTCCTCAAATCGCCCTGCGTGAAGATCAAGTCGCCAATGAGGGTCTTTTTGGAGCCATTCCATTATTTTTAGGTACTATATTAATTACAGTAATTGCAATGTGTGTGGCTGTTCCTATTGGATTATTATCTGCTATATATTTATCAGAGTATTCAAATCCAAGAATTAGGGCTATAGCGAAACCTATGCTCGAAATTTTAGCAGGTATTCCCACTGTTGTTTATGGATTTTTTGCAGCCTTAACTGTTGCGCCATTCCTTAGGGATAATGGGGCAACATTGGGACTTAGTTTATCTTCTGAATCAGCATTAGCAGCAGGTATTGTAATGGGGATCATGATAATACCTCTAATTTCATCTTTATCTGATGATGTTATAAATGCTGTGCCACAGAGTCTTCGTGAGGGTTCAGCAGCACTCGGATCAACTCAGTCTGAAACTGTAAAGAAAGTGATACTTCCCGCTGCATTACCAGGTATTGTGAGCGCAATTTTATTGGCATTATCACGCGCAATTGGTGAAACTATGATTGTGGTTATGGCAGCTGGTGTTGCTGCTAATCTCACGATTAACCCGTTTGAGTCTGTTACAGCAGTGACAGTTCAAATTGTTGTTTTATTAGTTGGAGACCAGGAATTTGATAGCGCAAAGACACTCGCAGCATTCGCTCTCGGTTTCACTCTATTTATAATCACACTTTTATTGAATATTTTATCAATCTACATAGTTATAAAATACAGAGAGCAATATGACTGATTTTAATTCATCAAAAAGACTGAAAAGTAGATATAAAGCTGAAAAAAGATTTAAAATTTATAGTATGTCTGCCCTTATTATTGGGATTATGATTCTTGTTACGCTTCTTTCTTCTATCACAATTAGTGCCATACCTGCATTTACACAAACAAGCATTGGGCTTGATGTGCAAATGGATGATGATGATATACAACAATTCCAAGATGATCCCAAAGAAGTATCCTGGAGATCCATTCAAAAATCTTCCTTATATGAACTTTTCCCAGATGTTGAAAGCAGATCCCAAAAAAAAGAATTGAATAAAATTTTATCAACGGCTGCGTATATAAAAATAAAAGATTTTTATATAAAAAACCCAAGCCTAATCGATAAAAAAAATAGAATTTATGTTACAGCATCTGATGATGTGGATTTAGTTCTTAAAAAAATTATAGATGTAACGCTACCGGAAAATATGAGAACAGTATCTAACGACCAACTAAAATATATTAGCTTTTTGAACGAAGATAATAGAATTAAGAATCAAATATCATGGAAACTCTTTCAAAACAGTGATAGCCGGGAACCAGAACTGGCTGGTCTTAAAGGAGGGATTGTTGGAACTTTACTAACAATGTTTGTTACGCTGATAATAAGTTTTCCAATAGGTGTACTAGCCGCAATTTATTTAGAAGAGATTGCTCCCAAAAATCGTATTACGGATATTATTGAGGTGAATATTAATAACTTAGCCGCAGTACCGTCGATTGTTTATGGGCTTCTAGGTTTAGCAGTTTTTTTAAATTATTTAAATATGCCAAGGTCAGCACCTTTAGTTGGAGGTATTGTCCTAGCACTCATGACCTTGCCTGTGATAATTATAGCTACAAGGGCAGCTCTAGCATCCATACCACCTTCAATAAGAGAAGCTGCCTATGGTGTTGGTGCTTCACAAATGCAGGTAATTATTCATCACGTAGTCCCACTAGCTCTCCCTGGAATATTGACGGGTACAATCATTGGAATAGCAAGAGCTGCAGGAGAAACTGCTCCATTACTTATGATAGGAATGATGGCATTTATTGTAGATGTTCCATCAAAAATTACAGATAAAGCTACAGTATTGCCTGCCCAAATTTATATGTGGGCTAATAATCCAGAGAGATCTTTTGAGTACTTGACCAGTGCTGCCATATTGATATTGCTACTCATTTTGATAATAATGAATTTATTAGCTATACTACTTAGAAGAAAATATGAAAGACGTTGGTAAGTTGATGAAAAAGAAAAATAAGATAGTTACTAATAACGTAACCGTTGACTATGGAGACAAGAGAGCACTTCACGGAATTGATTTAAAAATTGAAGAAAAAGAGGTTACCGCTTTAATTGGTCCATCGGGTTGTGGTAAATCAACTTTCATTAGATGTTTAAACAGGATGAATGACCTAATTACTGGGTGTAAGGTTGAAGGTTCAATTCTGATTGATGGTACCGATATCAATTTACCGGATACTGACATTGTCGAATTAAGAGCAAGAATTGGAATGGTGTTTCAAAAACCCAACCCTTTTCCTAAATCAATTTATGATAATGTTGCTTATGGACCAAGAATACATGGTTTAGCTGACTCAAAAAATGAATTAGATAACATAGTTCATAAAAGTCTAAAAAGAGCAGGATTGTGGGATGAAGTTCACGAAAGACTTGATGCTTCTGGACTATCATTATCAGGCGGTCAACAGCAAAGGCTCTGCATAGCTCGAGCAATTGCAGTGAATCCTGATGTTCTTCTGATGGATGAACCATGTTCAGCCCTAGATCCAATCGCAACAGCGGTAATTGAAGAATTAATTAATGAATTAAAAGAACGTTATACTATTGTAATAGTAACGCACTCAATGCAACAAGCAGCAAGGCTATCTGAAAAAACAGCATATTTTCACCTCGGGAAGATGATAGAATATGACGATACATCCAATATATTTACAAATCCAAAACATGAAATGACGGAGGCTTACATTTCAGGTAGAATAGGTTAGGAGAAAAAGATGACTAATCATATTAATTCAGCATTTGATGATGGTTTAAAAGATGTGAATAAGCAGATAGCAAAACTTGGTGCTCTAGCAGAAACACAACTGGATAATTCATTAAATGCACTAAAAGATAAAAACATTAAAAAATTTGAATCAATAATCGAGCGCGACAAGAAACTAGACCAGATAACAGCGGAGATAAGTTCATCTGTTTTTGAGTTATTGGCCCTCTGGTCACCAATTGCTTATGATCTAAGAAGTTTGCTTGTTGCAGATAGGATTGGTGCAATCCTTGAAAGGGTTGGAGATTATTCCAAAAACATAGCAAGACGAAGTCAAGTAATTGTTACAGAAGAAGAATTTGATAGGTTGCCTGTGAATATTCTTGGTTTAGGTGCGCACGTCCAAGGATTACTTCATCAGGTTCTTGATGCTTACATGGAATTAGATATAGAAAAAGCTATGAAAATATGGGAATCAGATGTAGAAACAGATCGTCTATATTTGAGTATTTTCAAAGAAACCTTACAAGTTATGACTGAGGACTCAGATAACATTAAAATGATGACACATCTAATTTTTATGTCCAAAAATTTAGAGAGGATTGGCGATTATACAACTTCAATTGCAAAGCAGACATATTTTTTAATTGAAGGAAAAGTCCCTGAAACAAAACGCCCAAAGGCAATGACTACATTCTGAGAAGAAAATGCTTGCTGTTATCGCAGATGATGAAGTCAATCAAATTGAATTGATTAAGTTTCACTTAGAAAAAAATAATTTTCAAGTATTAGCAGCTAATAATGGTGATGATGCTTTTGAATTAATTATTGATAACAAACCTGACATTGCAATATTAGATTGGATGATGCCCAATTCATCGGGTATCTCTGTTTGTAGAAAAATCAGAGCATCGAAAGAATTTTCTGAACTACCAATCATAATACTTAGTGCCCGCGGAGAAGACATTGATGCATCACATGGTCTAACTTCGGGTGCAGATGATTACATAACAAAACCCTTTTCTCCTATTGAATTAATTGCCAGAATAAATTCTCTTCTTAGGAGGGTAAATTCTACTAATAAATTAAATACGATTGAATACGAAGATCTTCTGATAGATCAAAACAAAAAAACTCTACAAATAGCTGATAAAAATATAAAAATTGGCAAAACAGAATACAGTATTCTTACTTTATTGATGGGTCGTCCTGAAAATGTATTTTCTAGAGAACAAATAATAAATCACGTTTGGAAAAATAATTTGGAAGTTGATGATCGTACCGTAGACGTTCATATGAGTAGACTTAGAAAAATTTTGAAAGACAACTATTCTGGAAAATGCAAAATAGAAACCGTACACGGTTTTGGATATTGTATTAAAAAGTCTTAATTAAGGATATCTAGAGACTCAATTGGTGTTATCTCAACTGACTCGCCGCACCCGCATGCAGAAGTTTCATTTGGATTATTAAATTTGAAACCAGAACTAAACTTATCTTCTACATAATCCATTTCAGTTCCAAGTAAGTATAAAATTGCTTTTGGATCGATGACAATGGTAACGTCATCCTGGTTTACGACTTCATCGCCGATAAGTGTTTCCGAAACATATTCCATAGAGTAATGAAGTCCAGCACAACCACCCTTCTCTATTCCAACACGGAGCATAGTTCCATGTTCTGCTGAATTGGCTATGAGAGATTTAACTCTTTCAACTGCAGCTGGTGTTAATGTTATAATATTACCTTTCATATTACCTACCTCGATTACAGCATATTAAGAGCAACTTGTGCTTCTTCTGACATCATAGATATATCCCACGGAGGGTCAAAAACAAGTCTTACCGCTGCTGAACTGATACCACCTACTGATAAAACAGCGTCTTCTACCCACTTAGGCATATCTCCTGCAACTGGGCAACCAGGAGCCGTTAGTGTCATTTCAACATCCACATGAAAATTCTCATCTATATCAACTTTATAGATCAAACCAAGCTCATATATATCAACTGGAATTTCTGGATCGTAAACTGTTTTGAGTGCAGTCACTATTTTATCCGTCAAATCGGATATTGTTTCTTCATCTAATGTTAATTTCTCATTCATTCTACAAAAAAACCTATGAAAAGAACTTTCTACAATATAACAAAGAGTCATACAAACTATCAATATCTTTCTCGTTATTGTACATTCCAATTGAAGCCCTGCATGTTGATGTAACATTAAATGTTTGCAGTAGTGGTTCTGCACAATGTGTACCCGCTCGAATAGCAACACCTTTTCTGTCTATTATTGTGCTAACATCATGGGGATGAGTCCCATCCATAGTAAAAGAAAAAATTCCATTGCTTTTAACTGGGTTTATTAAGAAATTTATTCCATCAACTTGTGCCAATTTTTCTTTTGCATAATCTGATATTTGTTTTTCATGTTTGTGTATTTCTGAAATTCCGATCTGTTTAATGTATTTTATGGCATGACCAAGCCCAATAGCCTGAACTATTGGAGGTGTTCCTGCCTCAAATTTCTGCGGTACATCTGCATAAACAACTGTATCTTTTGTAACTTCGGCAATCATTTCTCCACCACCTTGATAGGGGATCATATTATCTAGCTGTTCTTTTTTTGCATAAAGAACTCCAATACCTGACGGCCCATATAATTTATGTCCTGTAAACACATAAAAATCCACGTCCAAATCACTTACATCAATATTATTATGCACTGCTCCCTGAGTACCATCTACCATTACTGGTATATCCCTTTGATGAGCTAAATTAATTATCTCTTTTAAAGGTTGGACTGTTCCCAAAACATTTGACATATGCGTGACAGAAATAATTTTTGTTTTTTTAGTAATTAGAGATTCTAAATGATCAACATCAATACACCCACTCTCATCAATATTAGCCCATTTGATTACTACACCATTTCTTTCTCTTAGAAAATGCCATGGAACAATATTTGAATGATGTTCTAATATTGATATTATCACTTCATCGCCTTTCTCAAATTTAGACCCAAAGGAAGACGCTACTAAATTAATAGCCTCAGTTGCGTTTTTGGTAAAAATTATCTGATTTTCATTTTGAGAATTTAAAAAATTTGTGACCTCAGCCCTTGCATTCTCAAAATTTTCTGTAGCTTTCATAGATAAATAGTGTATTCCTCTATGCACATTTGCATATTCTTCATGATACACACGTGATATTTCATCAACAACAGATCTTGGTTTCTGAGAAGACGCCGCATTATCAAGATAAACTGAATAGCCATCATTTATTTTTTGATTTACAAATGAAAAATCATTTCTAACTGCATTTATATCAAACATTAAAGTTTCCTTTTGAGACACGATTAAGCATATTATTCATTACATCTCCAAAAGTCTCTAATATTTTTTTATCTTTAATCTCATCAAGGGCATCAGTTAGGAATGCATGAATAAGTAATCTTCTTGCTTCATCCTCAGGGATACCTCTGGATTTTAAATAAAATAGCGAGTCTTGACTTATTTGCCCAGTTGTTGCGCCATGCCCACATTGGACATCATCTGCATATATTTCAAGTTCAGGTTTTGCGTCGTGCTCAGCATGACTGGATAATATCAAAGCATCAATTGATTGTTTTGCAATTGTCTTTTGCGCTATTTGATCCACAATAATATTACCTTGGAAAACACCCTTTGCATTGTCATTAATGATTGATTTATATTTCTCTCTACTAATTGTGTTTGGAGCCTTATGTCGAACTGATAAAAGCGTATCTATATGGCTGTTACCATCTAAAAGATTTACGCCTGAGATAGAAATATTACTATTGGATCCGTTACAATTAATATTTCTAGATTCTCTTAGTAACTTTGAACCAGATGATATTGTAAAACTATTGAATTCCGTATTACTTCCTATATCGGCATATTGTTGATTAAACCCAATTGTTATTTGATTATGTGCCTGATATTTAACATTATTTACCACACAATGATCTCCAATGGACCAAATTATTGATGATGTATACAGAGCATCAATATCAGACTTATTAGATATTTTTAGTTCAATGATGTTTACCTGAGCATGATCTTCAATATTGATTATATGTCTGTAGTTATAAAATCCATTATTATTACCAACGTGAACTATATAAACGTTTTCTACTCTAGTATTATTCTTCTTAACATTAATCAAAGCACCATCTTCCATGAGTAAAGTATTCAAATTAAATAATTCATCTTCATTTTCAGAATGTTTTTTATTATTTATTTTATTTGCCCACTCTGGAATTACATCATCTTTAAGAGAAGATATTTCTATATTTCTTTTTTCATATAATAAAGATAATTGCTCCTGCATCTTACCATCCATAAAAACAAGAACTGTATCATTTGTATCCCTAAGTTTTCTCATGATATCAAAATTATTGATAAAATTATTTACATTTAGTGGCGCAGAATGAGTTTGAGAGCGTACAGGAATACTTTCTAATTTTTGTAAGATGTTTGTGTATTTCCAATTTTCATTTTTTACACCAGGAAGTCCATCCCTTTTGAATAATTCGTAAGCGTCTAATCTTGAATTATAAAAGCAATGCTTTTTATCTTGTGTGGCAATATTTTTTTTGCAGTAAGATAAGATTTGCTCTTCCGCACTAATCTGTATATCTGTTGTGCTCATAGATCTATTTGATATAGTTATTATAACCGGATTTCTCTAAATCGAGAGCCAAAGTACTATCTCCCGTCTCGATAATTTTACCTTTATACATTATGTGTACATAATCAGGCTTAATATAATCCAACAACCTTTGATAATGGGTTATTACAATAAAAGAACGACTCTCGCTTCTAAGTTTATTAACACCTTCAGCAACTAATCTCAAAGCATCTATATCCAAACCTGAATCAGTCTCATCCAGTATACAAATTTTTGGATCTAAAAGCGCCATTTGAAGGATTTCATTTCGTTTTTTTTCACCACCCGAAAAGCCAACATTTAATGGCCTTCTTATCATGTCGTCATCAATGTTTAATTCAGCAGCCTTTTCTCGAACTAACTTCATGAAATCGGGCGTTGATAAAACTTCTTTGCCATTTGCCTTATAATGAGCTTCAAGAGAACTCTTTAAAAATGTCATTGTAGTTACACCTGGTATCTCTATTGGGTATTGAAAAGCCAAAAACAAACCACGTGTAGATCTCTCATCAGGATCAAGATCTAGCAAATTTTCATCGTTAAGGAGTACTTCACCATTAAGAACTGTATAATCTTCTTTTCCAGCACAGACATGAGCAAGTGTGGATTTTCCTGAACCATTTGGACCCATAATTGCATGAACTTCACCAGGACCAACGTCAATACTAAAATTTTTTAATATTTCTTTATCTTCAACAGAAACTGTTAAATTTGATACGTTAAACATATATTTCTCCGTTTTTATCCGACACTACCTTCTAGTGAGATCCCAACTAACTTTTGGGCTTCCACAGCAAACTCCATTGGCAGTTCTTGAAGTACTTCTTTACAAAAACCATTAACTATCAATGCAATTGCATCTTCGACGTTTATACCTCGCTGACCACAATAGAATATTTGATCATCAGATATTTTTGATGTTGTTGCTTCATGTTCAAAAATTGAAGTAGGGTTTTTGGTTTCTATATATGGAACAGTATGTGCTGAGCAGTTATTACCAATTAATAATGAGTCACATTGTGTAAAATTTCTAGCATTTTCTGCTTTCCTATGAGACGACACTAATCCACGATATGCATTTGAAGAATGTCCTGCTGATATTCCCTTTGAAATTATTTTACTTGTTGTATTTTTGCCGAGGTGGATCATTTTCGTACCTGAGTCAATTTGTTGGTAAGAATTTGAAATAGCGATAGAATAAAATTCTCCAACCGAATTATCTCCCCTTAATATACAAGATGGATACTTCCATGTTACTGCAGAACCAGTTTCTACCTGAGTCCAAGAAATCTTTGAATTCTTACCCCTGCAATCCCCTCTTTTTGTAACAAAGTTATAAATACCACCTACCCCATTTTCATCTCCAGGATACCAGTTTTGAACCGTGGAGTACTTTATTTCAGCATTTTCAAGTGCAATTAACTCAACAACTGCAGCATGAAGTTGGTTTTCATCTCTTTGTGGCGCTGTGCAACCCTCTAAATAGCTCACATAAGAACCCTTATCAGCTATAATTAATGTTCTCTCAAACTGTCCTGTGTTTTGATCATTTATTCGGAAATATGTTGATAGTTCCATCGGACAACGAGTATCTGGTGGAATATATACGAAAGAACCATCTGTAAAAACTGCAGAATTTAGAGCGGAATAGTAATTATCCGACTTTGGAACAACTGAACTTAAATATTTTTTGACTAAATCAGGATGATTTTGAATAGCCTCCGAAATCGAGCAAAAAATTATGCCATCTTCTGCAAGCTTGTCCTTAAATGTTGTTACCACAGAAACTGAGTCGAAGACTGCATCAACAGCAATATTCTTTTTTACACCAGCCAACATCTCTTGTTCTTTAAGAGGTATCCCAAGCTTTTCATAAGTTTTAAGTAGCTCCGGATCAACCTCATCTAAAGATTTAGGTCCTTCAACATTTTTAGGTGCCGAATAAAAATACATATTGTCATAATTAATTTTTGGATAGTTTACTTTTGCCCATTCGGGCTCTGCCATGGTATTATACCTATGGAAAGCGTCTAATCGCCATTCCAACATCCACTCTGGTTCATTTTTTTTCTTAGATATGAAGCGTATCGTATCTTCAGACAGACCAATTGGCGATTTTTCTACGTCAAAATCTGTAGACCAACCAAATTTGTATTTGTCTACGCTAATCTCATCAACTTGTTTTACTGTTTCTTTAACTGCTGGCATGGTATCACTATAACGTAATTATTTATATGTATGGTTTATTTATATATAATAATTTAGAACTTAAAATTCATCCCTTTTAGTAAATTATTTAACACTTTAAAAAAATAATCTACTTGATCTATTGTGTTATTCCAACCAAAACTAACTCTTATCGCGCCATTTACTTGATTTGCATCATAATTTAATGATTTTAATACATGAGATCCACCAATTTTACCCGATGAACACGCTGCACCAGCACTTATTGCAATATTGTTCATATCCATTCCGATTATTAAATTCTCTGATTTTAAACCAGGAAAGATAAGAGTCGTTATAGAATTTTCTTTATTACCATCAATCGAGGGTATGATAATTTCTTTTGAAATACTTCTAATGCCCTCAGTAAGGTGCTCATACAAATGCATAATGTTATTAGTTTCATATACTGATGCGTCAATACAAGCTTCCATTGCAATTCCAAATGCTATAATACCGGAAACATTTTCAGTGCCGGCTCGTCTACCAAACTCCTGTTCCCCACCAAAAACATCTTTATAGACTTTTTTCTGATCTTTAAGATATGCAATCCC
>Ga0255752_10006697_pt1 | contig 10736 bp, 7 predicted proteins | sample 011ome_25_FD_179952 | JGI IMG/M metagenome (GOLD analysis project Ga0255752, IMG submission 179952) | Coastal salt marsh microbial communities from the Groves Creek Marsh, Skidaway Island, Georgia - 011512CT metaG (version 2) | ecosystem: Environmental > Aquatic > Marine > Intertidal zone > Salt...
CATCAAGGGCATGGTGGTGGAATACCACAGCATCCCAGCGCGTTACCTGCACAAAGAACTCCATGTGCCCTACGAGCGCATAGGCTTGATTGCTGGACCTTGCCATGCCGAAGAAGTGGCCCGCGAAAAGCTCAGTTACCTAACCGTAGCGTGCCCCGACTTGCACATAGCCCAAACCGTGGCGGATGCCATGGCCACTCGGTACATCCGGATCCAAACCAGTGAAGATGTGGTCGGCGTAGAATTGGCAGCGGTGCTCAAAAACATTTACGCCATCGGCTCTGGAATCGCCTACGGCCTCGGATACGGGGACAATTTCCTAAGCGTTTTGATTTCCAATGCTTCTCAGGAAATGAAGCGGTTTTTGGCTGCAGTTCACGAGCACGATCGCGATGTCAAAGAGAGTGCTTACCTCGGAGATCTGCTGGTAACAGCTTACAGCCCGCACAGCCGGAACCGCACTTTGGGTATGATGATTGGCAAGGGGTACAGCGTGAAAGGAGCTATCATGGAAATGAACATGGTAGCTGAGGGATTCAACGGATCGAATGGCATTCATCACCTGAACCAGAAATTCGGAGTTGATATGCCCATTGCCGATTCCGTTTACCGCATTTTACATGAGCGTATGTCGCCGGTGATTGAAATGCGTTTGCTCACGGAGCAATTAGCATAATCCTCGGCCTGTAGAGGCAACCCGTTGGTTCATTTTGCCGTTATTTGTTAGGAATGATGGTCCACAAATTCATACTCAGTTTGCTTGCACTGGCCAGTTTGGTTTTTCACGCCGAGGCGTCAGATTCAAAAAACCGAAGAACGGTGCAGCATGCGCAGGTTCCTGAGGGAGTATGGTTCGTGCCAAATGGGGGGCAGTGGCCCGATGAGGTTCGTGCTTCGGCTCGCGTGAGCGGAGGCGATGTTTGGCTCACGGCGACCGGGTGGAAGGCGGCAATGCTCGGCGCAGGGTACGACGCGTTGGCGCGGCATGAAACTCCAGCAGGACCTCTGGTGACGGAAGTGCTGGATGTGAAATGGGTGGGGGGCAATTTGGAAGCGCGTTACGATATCACCGGAGCCGAGGCACATCATCGCGTATCCTATTATCGCGGGCAAGATTCTGAGCAATGGGCGGAAGGATTGAAGCCGGTGGGCAGATACGCCGTCCGAGAGGTTTGGCCGGGTGTTGATGCAATCATTGACGGTCAGCGGGGCGATGGAATGCACATCAAAACCGATTGGCATGTAGATCCCGGGGCGGACCCGGCGCAAATCGCCATTCAGTATTCAGGTTTTGAAACGCGGCTGCTTGATGATGGGTCACTGCGTCACCTGATCGGACCTGAATGGGTTGCGGGTGAGGCGAGCACCGGCGTTTGGGGGCATGTGTCAGAAGCAAGGCCATATGCGTATCAAGTAAATGGTTCTCGCTTGGAAGAGGTAGAATGTGCATACGTTCTCGAAGTGCAAGCCGACGGATCTTCAATCATCCGATTTGAATTGGGCCCTTATGACTCCCAACGGAAACTCGTCATAGACCCTGAGATTGAATTTGCTTCGTTTGTGGGGTCTTCGGCGGACAGTTGGGGATTCACTGCGGCTTATGACGATGCTGGCCGATTGATAGGCGGTTCTGGAGTGCGCGGGGCGGGGTACCCGACGACGGCGGGCGCAATCAGCAATGCATTCGCGGGCGGCGATTTTGATTTCGGTATCAGCGTATTTTCATCCGATGGATCCACGTTAGAATACAGCACCTACCTCGGGGGATCTATGCGGGAATACCCGCACAGTTTGGTGACCGACGCTGATGGCGACATCTATGTTATGGGGACCACATCTTCCCAAAATTTTCCGACATCAACCGATGCCTACCAGCCCGATTTCTTAGGCGGGCCTTTCATCGATTTAGGAGCCAATCATTTTTACGGATCGTACGACAACGGATGTGACATCATCATCTCCCGAATTGACGGTGTCGACGGATCACTGGTCGCTTCGACATTTGTTGGCGGATCGGGCAATGACGGATTAAACCTCGGTGAAAAACTCAATTACAATTACGGGGACGTGTGCCGCGGTGAAATTGCCATTGATCCCGCCGGGGCGGTATGGGTGGCGACAAGCACCCGGAGCGATGACTTCCCTATGGTGGACGCGCTGGACCCGGGACTCAGCGGCGCTAGCGATGCCGTGGTTTTCAGGCTCTCAAATGACCTGCAAAACCTGGAATTTTCTACTTATTTCGGCGGCAATTCGGATGATGCGGCTTTTGGGATTCAATTCGCGGTGGGGCAGAATTTGGCGTATGTGACAGGCGGTACAAAGAGCGATGACTTGCCTACCACCCCGGGTGCTTACCAACCGGATTGGGCGGGCGATGTGGATGGACATGTGTTTTCGATCGATTACAACGGCGTGCCGTTTTTAGCGGCCGCGACATACTTCGGAACGGACGACTACGACCAAGCGTATTTCGTTCAACTCGATTCGGATGACCGGCCGCATTTGTGTGGGCAAACGGTGGGCAGCGACTTGCAATTGGTCGGGGATGTTTACGACAGCAATCCGAACGGCAGCACATTCGTGACGCGGCTTACGGAAAACTTGGAGGAGGTTGATTTTGTAACACGCGTGGGATTACCCATGACCAGCGTCGATATCAGTCCGACGGCGTTTTTGGTGTCCGATTGCGATGAGATGTACATCAGCGGTTGGGGAGGGCAAACGAATTCCTCCAATAGCGGATATGCCAATCAATCCACAACAAACGGAATGCCTACGACGGCGGGTGCTTTTCAAATAAGCACGGACGGCAGTGATTTTTGGCTCGGTGTCCTTGCCCCCGAAGCTGCAGACCTCACGTACGGAACGTATTTCGGCGGGCCTTTTTCAAACGAACACGTCGACGGCGGCACATCGCGCTTTGACAAAAACGGTACCGTCTACCAAGCGGTGTGCGCGGGCTGCGGAGGTTGGGACGATTTCCCCACCACGGTCGGGGCTTGGTCTGGCGTGAACAATTCCACCAACTGCAACCTCGGGGTCTTCAAATTCAACCTCGGTTCATTGGTCGCGGACATCGACATCGACGCACCGGATATCATTTGTGCTGGGGAACCGATTCAATTCATCAACAACAGCATCGGCGGTACCAATTACGAGTGGTTTTTCGGCGACCTCAACACGAGTGATGAGGAAAACCCCGAATACATCTACGCGACACCCGGCGAGTGGGACATCATGCTCGTCGTATCGGATGTCACAGGATCCGCGGGATGCCTTGAGCCTGATACGGCATTTGTGAGTCTCTTCATTGAGGACATTCCACAACCGTTGATCGATGGAATCCCTCCGCTTTGTGAAGGGGAATCCGCCACGCTTCAAGCGTACGGCACGTCCGCTCTCGAATGGCAACCCCATCCGACGCTGGATGATCCTTCTGTCCCGAATCCGACCGTGACTCCCACCCAAACCACTACCTATACGGTCGAAGACAGCAACACCTGCGGCGTGGGAACAGCCGAAGTCACGGTGGTGGTGGAAGTGCTTCAGACCGAGATTTCCCCCGACATGACGATTTGCTTGGGCGATGTGGTCGAACTCGAAGCTACTGGTGGCAGTGAGGTGTTGTGGAGTCCGACGGCGGGATTGGGCTCTCCGACATCAGAAACCACCCCGGCAAGCCCCACAGAAACCACGACATATACCGCACTTATTTCCTCACCGGCGGGATGCACAGGCGAAGAAGAAGTGACCATCAACGTCATCCAGTCTGCGCCTGGGGGTCAAACCTATCCGACCATCTACCTGTGCGTAGGCCAAGGCGTATTCTTGAATGCCGCAGATGGCATCAGTTACTTGTGGTCTCCAGCGGACATGGTGACCAACCCGTTGGTTCAAAATCCGTTTACAACGCCGACGCAGAACACGACTTACTACGTCACCATTGCCAATGCTTGCGGTACGGGCGTTGACAGCGTGAACGTGGAATTGGTAGCCCCGACAGCTACCGCCACGGGAGGAGGTTGGATGTGCCGTGGTGAGACCATGGAATTGAGCGCTTCGGATGCGGCTGTTTATTCATGGTCACCGGCGGCCTTGGTGGCCAATCCAAATGCCCAAACCACCCAAGTGTTCCCGGTGGAAACCACCACCTTTACGATCCATGCAACGGACCAATTTGGTTGCACGGGCAGCACGGAAATCACGGTGAATGTGTGGCAGCCGCCTTATGTGGATGCGGGTCCGGACCGGGAAGTCGATTGGGGCGATGAAGTGCGGCTGTTCGGGACCGTTGACTCGGACGAGTTTTGGTGGTCGCCTTCCGAAAACTTGAGTTGCAGTGATTGCCTGACGCCCGAAGTGATGGTGACCGGTCCAGGTTGGTACGTGTTGGAGACCATTTCCCCTGAAGGATGCACGGCGCGCGATTCGGTGTTCGTGGATTTGTTCTACCCACTTTACGTTCCCAATGCATTCACCCCCAATAATGACGGGGTGAACGATGCATTTTTTGTCGAAGGTGTCGAAGCGCGTGGGTACAAATTGGAGATTTACAACCGCTGGGGGGAGGTAATCTTTTACAGCGAAAATCCTGCGGAGCCCTGGATCGGAAATGTCCAAGTGTCCGATGCCGAGTACTTTGTGCCGGACGGGATTTACCTGTGGCGCTTGCGTTATGAATTGCGGGACGGACCGCGGTGGGTTGAGGGAACGGTCGCAATCGTTCGTTAAACCACGGTTCCGGTTGCAAGAATGCCTGCTTTCTCCTACTTTCGGGGCGAGAAGACGATTCGATGACTCCCCAAACGATACTTGATCAATACTTGCACCGGATGTTCTTGGACCATGACTGTGTTGTGGTTCCAGGATTGGGAGGATTTGTATGCAACCGCCGAGCTGCATCCTATGATGAGCAGCGCCAGGAACTGGTACCGCCATCGCGGAGCATTTTGTTCAATGAGCGCCTCGTCCACCACGATGGAGTCTTGGTGCAGGCCGTGGCTCATGCCGAATCCATTACGTTTGATGAAGCCTTGAAACGTGTGGAAGAAGAGGCGGAAACCTTGAAGCGGGCGATTGCAGCGGGTAAAACGGTGAACATCGCGCACGTGGGGCGTTTGTATACGGGTTCGAATCAGCGAGTTCAGTTTTTGGCAGACGAGGAGATGGAGCGGATGTTGGCTTCGTTTGGATTGCGCCGCATTCCAATTCGGCCGCTAGCTCCTGCCCGGATGGTGAAAACGGCAAAACCAGCGACGTCTACCACGAAGGTCATTCACATGCCGCTTGCACGAGTGGCAGCTGCGATTGCGGTGCCGGTGTTGGGCGGAATTGGCATGTTCATGATGGACAGTTGGAATGGAGAGGACGCGCTCATGCGCCCCTTGTCCGTCACCGCTGTCACCTCTGATTACCTGCCCCGTTTTGAAGGGGAAGCCATCCCAGTTTGGTCCGATGTTGAAGCCTTGAAAACAGAGGAGCCTGTTACAGCTGTTGCCACCCTCGAGGAAGAGCCAGCGGTCATTGAGACGCTATCGGCAGCAGATCAACCCGTGGGTGCACCGGCAGAAACCGGTGAGGCGGGTTTGTACATGTTGGTTGCCGGCGCGTTTTCGGTCGAGGCCAATGCCCAAACCCTCGCTTTGAGTTTGCAAGAAAACGGATTTGACGCGGAGGTGTTTTTGCAAGACGGCGGGTTGCACATCGTGACTTTTGCAACCCACGTAGAAGAGGACAGTGCAAGGGCTCACCTCGAGTTGCTGCGCAAGCAGCAGATTTCGAAAAACGCATGGCTCAAGCCGTGGAAGGTCATTCGATGACCCGCACGCACATAAAACCGCTGCCTGAAGCGGTCATCCTTGATTTTGGTGGTGTTCTGTACGACATTGATTATGACGCGCCGGTTCGTGCGTTTGCCGCGTTGGGGGTGGCGGATTTTGCGGGGCTGTACAAACAAGCGGCGCAATCCCCAGAATTTGATGATTTGGAGTGCGGGCGAATCGCTCCGGAGGCATTCTATCAATTTATGGAGGCACATTGCGCACCGGGAACGACTCGGCAGCAAGTCATCGATGCCTGGAATTGCATTTTAATCGGTATGCACCGTTCTCGGATGGCATTGGTGCAGGCGTTGGGAAAGCAAACACGGCTGTACATTTTTTCCAATACCAACGTCATCCACGCCCATGTTTTCGAAGCTTGGATCGAATCTCATTATGGACTGAGCGCATTCCGCTCGGCTTTTGAAGGCATTCATTACAGCCATGAAATGGGCGCCCGCAAGCCTGATCCGATGGCGTTCAAGTCGCTGTGCGCCCGACATGGCGTGGTCCCAGAGCGCACCTTGTTCATCGACGATTCAAAACAACATGTGGAGGGTGCCCTCGCGGCGGGATTGGAAACGCATTGGCATCATCCGGTCGAAGACGATGTGGCAATCTGGTTAGCGAATCGCGGGTTTGATCTCCCGGCGGAGGCCTTCAAGCCGGCTTAGCCGCTGCGGTCATTTGATTGTGAATTTCCTTGAAGCGCTCGGAAGAGCAGGGTTTGGCTCCTTGTTCGAGTAAGAGGAAGATTTCTTGGCCCCGGGCCTCGGGTTCAAATTGTTTTCCTCCTTGAGACCACGCAAGCGCTTCCCCTGACTTTTGGCATTGGATCACGTGTGCCGATCGCTCCGCGAAATGAAAGACCCACAAGTTGTCGGCTGAAGGATGATGTTCAAGGCACTCGATGGCCCCGGTGGCCCCGTCCCAGAACGTTTCGCTGAACGCGTCAATACACGCCAGCACATCCGACGAATCCTCCTGCAGTTTTCGCTCCCAATCATCGGCAGCGATGCCTTCCGAGGCCAGAAATTTCACGAACTCCGGGCGAACCCCTTCCAGCTCTTCGACGGTGAGCCGTCGGTAGCGTTTCATCACTCCGTAATGCCTTCGAGCATCATGAAGAATGCGTACTCCATGGCTGTTTCTCTGAGACGCTTGAAGCGACCCGAAGCACCACCGTGTCCGGTCTCCATGTTGCAATCCATGATGAGGAGGTTGTCGTCGGTTTTCGTGTCACGGAGTTTCGCAACCCATTTTGCGGGCTCCCAGTATTGCACTTGGCTATCCCAATAGCCGGTGGTGACGAGCATGTGCGGGTAATCCTGCGCGGTGACATTGTCATAAGGGCTGTAAGCCATCATGTAGTCAAAGGAATCTTTGTTCTTGGGGTTGCCCCATTCATCGAACTCACCAGTGGTGAGTGGAATGCTCTCGTCCAACATGGTGTTGATCACATCCACAAAAGGCACAGCGGCGATCACACCGTTGAAGAGTTCAGGCGCCATGTTGATGACAGCACCCATCAACAGTCCGCCGGCCGAACCACCCATGGCGTACAAATGCTCAGGTGACGTGAATCCGAGGTCGCACATAGCGCGCCCGCAGTCGACGAAGTCCGTGAAGGTGTTCATTTTGTTGAACATCTTTCCATCTTCATACCATTCTCGGCCCATTTCTTGACCTCCACGGATGTGCGCAATCGCATACACGAATCCGCGGTCGAGCAAGCTCAATCGCGTGCTGCTGAACCCGGCGTCCATGCTGTATCCGTAGCTTCCATATGCATACAAGAGGAACGGGTTTTGGCCGTTTTTCTCGGTGCCTTTGCGATACACGATGGAAACGGGAACTTGAGTTCCGTCACGGGCTTCCACCATGACGCGTTCGCTTTGGTAATTATTCGGGTCGAATTCACCGCCCAAGACTTCTTGTTGCTTTAAAGTCTCGGTATCACGTGAAACCATGTCCATTTCGAACACAGAGCTCGGGGTGGTCATGGAGTTGTAGCTGTAACGAAGCTTTTGGGTATCGAAATCGGGGTTGGCCCCGACATACGCTGAGTAGGCCGGATCGGGGAATTCGATGTAGTAATCTTCGGCATCATCCCAGCGCTTTACTCGAATTTGGTTCAATCCGTCCGTCCGCTCGGATACGACCAAGTAATCTTGGAAGATGTCTACCCCTTCGAGCAAGGTTTCTTCCCGGTGCGGCAATACGTCGGTCCAATTGTCATAACCAGTGGCTGAAACCGGTGTGCGAACGAGTTTGAAGTTCTTCGCGTCGCGGTTTGTAACGATGTAGAAATGATCCCCGTAATGACTGCAGCTGTATTCCAAATCCCGCTCACGGGGTTGAATAATCTGCCACTCACCAGCGGGTGTGTTGGCATCGAGGTAGAGCCATTCAGAACTGACGGTTGAATAGTTGACAATCATCAAAAAAGCCTCGCTCTTCGTTTTGCCGATGTTGCAGCTGAATGTCTCGTCAGTTTCTTCATAGACCAATTGGTCTTCGGCGGCATCTGTACCCAACACGTGCTTGTAAATGCGGTGCGAGCGAAGCGTGACGGGATCTTTCTTTGTATAGAAAACCGTGCGGTTGTCGTTGGCCCATGTGGCTCCACCTGTTGTGTTTGGAATGCGGTCTGCAAGAATTTCACCGGTTGCCAAATCCTTGAATTGCAGGGTGTATTCCCGGCGGCTGACGGTGTCGACGCTGAAGGCGAGCAGGTTGTTGTTTGTGCTCACCGAACGGCCGCCTACAGCGTAATAGCTATGTCCTTCTGCCATTTCATTGACATTGAGCATGACTTGCTCCTCGGCATCCATGCTGCCTTCTTTGCGGCAGTGGATGGGGTATTCCTGCCCCTCTTCATATCGGGTGTAGTACCAATATCCGTTGTCTTTTAACGGTACGCTTTGGTCGTCTTGTTTGATCCGGCCTTTGATTTCTTCGAAAAGCGCTTCTTGAAAAGCTTCAGTAGACTGAAGAACCTCAGATTTGTATGCGTTTTCCGCATTCAAGTAATCGACAACTGCGGTCGTTTGCGCGTCTGATTCCGCAGCTTCTTTTTGCTCATCACTAAGACGCATCCAGAAATAGTCATCTTTCAATTCCAATCCATGGATCTCGGTGATGTGCTCTTGTTTCTCCGCAACAGGAGGCGCGGAGAATTGGGCTTCATGGAAGTCAGGTCGGTCAGAAGAAGTCATGTTGGATTCGGGGCTAGTGCAAGAAAACAGGCCGACTGCCAAGCAGCCAGCGAAAAACGAAGGGCGAATGTTGTACATGATGTGCGTTGGTTTCGGTGCGCTAAGTTAGTGGATTTCACCGGTTTCGAGATGCTTTTCGAGACGACTCAAATCTGCAGGGGTATCGATGGCGTATGTAGGGTGTGATGTTCTGCCGACCATAATTTTCCATCCGTGTTCCAACCACCGCAATTGCTCGAGTTGCTCGCGCTTTTCGAGTTCCGTAGCATGCAGGTGAGTCAACGCTTCCAATGCGCCTCGTGAGAAAGCATACAGGCCCACATGCTCGAGCCATACGCCGTCTGAACTGGGAACGGCTGAACGGCTGAAGTACAGGGCTTGACCGCTGAGGTCGCATACCACTTTGACCCGATTCGGGTTCATGCGTTCATCGTCATTGGCAGCCTTTGGTCGGGCCAATGTGGCGATGGAGACTCCGGGTTTACGAATCAACTGGGCGAGTTTCAGCAGTTGTTCAGGATGAACGAAAGGTTCGTCGCCTTGGATGTTCACGACCCAATCGGCTTCACGTCCGGCTTCACGTTCCCACTCGAGCAATGCCGCGTGGCTGCGGAGCGTTCCGTTTGGGATATCGGGTGATGTCATGGCCACTTCAGCCCCGGCTTCTTTTGCTGCTTGTGCGATGCGTTCATCATCCGTTGCGACGAGAACGTGGTCGAAAATCTTGGACGATAGTACGCGCTGCACGACCCGGGCAATCATGGGGATTCCTCCGATTGGTGCAAGGGGTTTTCCGGGAAATCTTGTGGAGCCGTAGCGGGCGGGGATGATGCCGATAAGGGCAGGTTTGGATGCGGCCATCAATTGATTTGGTACGTGTACATCAGCGAAGTTAAGCGCGGAGATTCCATGGCCATCGGCCGAATCGCATATTCGGCGTTCGTTATGTTGTTGATGAGCACGGATAATTTGTGGCCATTGGGCCATTCACGACCAAAACGGGCATCGATGATCCAGGGCAAATCGGGGTTTTCATCCAACCACTGCTGAACGCCCCATTGTACGAAGCCTTGTTCTTCGAATTCAATGAAGGCTTGGTCGAAATTGTGGAGGGCCGTTTGGTAACGAGCGCTCAAGCCGCCAAACCATTTTTGGCCGGAAAGCTGAACGTCGAATCGAAAGACATGCGGGGACCTGTACTTGAGCAGGTGACCGGTGGTGTCATGGCTGGTGCTGAGGTAGGTTGTTGCGAGACCGTCCTCTTGCGGATTGTAATTGTAGTCCGGGGTGGTGCTGATCGGATTGGTATAGGTGTAACCGGTTATGATATCCGCTTGGAATTTTCGGGTGGTCCAACGTCCGGTCAAGGAGATTTCACTGCCCGTCACTCGACTTCCGCCGGTATTCACGCTCATAAAGCCCAGTCCGAACACGTTGGCGATGGAGGGGATTTCACCTTCATCAGGTCCCCATTGGCCAAACGTGAATTCAATGAAGTCTTCGTAATCCTGCCGGAAAAAAGCGAGGTCGAGGAATCCCGCAAAATCGCCAGCGCTGGTGCCTTTGAACTGGAAGCCTTGCTTGATGGCGATCTCCGCTGAAGTGGAGAATTCAGGTCGGAGCTCTTCATTGGAATAAATCTGGAGTGCTCCTAATCCGGTGCGGATGTAGCGTTCTGCAATGGTCGGAAACCGGA
>Ga0255752_10006705_pt1 | contig 10732 bp, 6 predicted proteins | sample 011ome_25_FD_179952 | JGI IMG/M metagenome (GOLD analysis project Ga0255752, IMG submission 179952) | Coastal salt marsh microbial communities from the Groves Creek Marsh, Skidaway Island, Georgia - 011512CT metaG (version 2) | ecosystem: Environmental > Aquatic > Marine > Intertidal zone > Salt...
AATCCTGTAAAAAAGTAGAAAAAGCTGATAAGTTATTGCAACTTGAGCTTAATATCGGAGGCGAAACACGGACGGTTCTATCTGGAATTGCAGAACACTTTAGCCCAGAAGAAGTTGAGGGTCGAGACGTTCTTTACCTAGCGAATTTGGCCCCGCGAAAAATTAGAGGTATAGAAAGCCAAGGAATGGTTCTATTGGCGGAAAACGAGGAAGGCAAATTACAATTTGTGAAGCCCGATGGGGCCATTGAGCCTGGTTCAACCGTAGCCTAGCCTCGATTCAAATATTCTTTAGATTTCTGCTGATAGTAAGGATCCAAATTCGGCGGTACCCGGCGCAATCGTTCCTTCTCTTGTTTTTGTTCTTGTTTCCATTTTAATAATTCAGGAGGAAAATCGATTGGGAATCCATCTGGTTTGCCGGACTCGCGCTGATCGTCCTGTTCCTGTTTGCGCTCCGCTTTTTCATGTTGTAGCAATCGAGTAAGAATTTCCTTTTGTCTCCACAAAGATTTATTTGTTAGCACTTTTTGAGCCCATTCTTTTTCTTGTTCATCCATCAACTTTTCCGCCTCAAACAAATTGGCAGCCATACCTGTTTCTCCATCTTTCAAGACCTCTTTTCTCAGCTCTGAAATCTTCCTTCTCAATTCTTCTTGCGAAAGAATCATTTCCACCAACTCTTTATCGGATAGACGCTGACTCTCTCCTTTCTTGCCTTTGTTCTTTCCTTGGTTACCTTTCGAATTTTTCCCTTCCCCTTGCTGTTGATTACTCTTCCCTCCTTTTTCTTTTCCTGCTTGCTTGCCCTGATTCATTTGCATTTGCTGTAACTTCTCACCAAGCTTTTTCTGCTGTTCAGACAACTTACTCCCCTTCCCTTTACTCGACTTGCCAGAGTTACCTTGTTGTTTTGGAGTATTGCATTGCTTACCACCTTTAGATTGCGAACTCTGTTGCATCTTTTGCTGAACATTTTTAAGGCTCTCCATGAGCATCACAGCCAGGTTATTGTAACCAGTCATGACATATTGCTCATACATGGATGCCTTCCGGACATTTCTAACTTTTAACTCATTAAAAGCGTTATTCATGTTTTCGTTGACATCACTAATCTCCCGGTTCACCATATCAGAAACCATGGGTTGTCGTGTGGCCAACGCGCGAAGGCTATCTTCTATGCCAGCCGACATATTCTTGATATTAACTTGTCTCTTGTTCAAATCCTTGACACGAGGATTTTCAGGGTCCAACGAACTGAGTTCCGTAAAAGTATTTTCTTGGGTATGAGAAACCTCGATTAAATTCTCAAGTAAGGCTCGAAGCGCTTGTAAATCTTCCGCATTTCTTTCACTCTTGGATTTCTCTAAACTTTCTTGCAGACCTTCCATTGCTTCTTGCATTTGCTGCTCAGCACTTTTTTGATTATCAACCGATTCCGAGGTTTCTCCCTGCTGCATCGATTCTTTTGCTTCAGTAGTTTTAGATGCGGCTTTTGAAGCTTTCTGCTCTCCTGTTTTTAGAGACATTGGGTTCTTTAACTCTTCATTTTGCTTTTTAATCGTTTCCGAGCGTTGCTTTAAATCTAAAGCCTTGTCTATTTGTTCCTGAAGCTCATTTTCTAACTTTTTCTTTTGACTTTCGCTATTTGCCGTTTTGGAATCTTCTTGAAGCTGTTTTTGCTTTTCAATCCAATCTGACATTTCTTGTAACTGCCGATCGATATTCTCCTCCATTCTGAGCTCTTTCAATTGCTCTTCAATAGAGGAAAGATCATCCTGCTGATTTTGCATTCTGCGATCTATTTGATCCATTTTTTGCTGAATCTCTTGTTTGGAAGATTGCTTTTCTAATAGCTCTTGCAATTCTTTCATCAAAGCTTCTAACTTGGGGTCTTTGGCTCGTTCCATGCGCTCCTGTAATTCTTCTCTTCTCTCTTTGAGCTCTTGATTGTTGCTTTCTATTTCTTTGTTTTGCTTTTCTATTGCCTTTTGCTTTTCAATGGCTTTTTCAAATTTATCGAGCTGCTTATTTTGTTGCTCCAGCCAATTTTGAACCTTTTGCTGGAGATCAAAGTCCATGCCGCGTTGTTGTAGAAATTGATTCTTTATTTTTTCAGATTGCCGCTTTAACTCCACTGCACGCTTACGACTTTCGTTAATAGATCTAGATAACGCTTCTTTGGAATTTTCCAAATTGTCTGCGTATTCCTCTTTTGTCCAGCGACTTAACTCCTTCCAGTCTGTGTAGGCAACTGCTCCTCCGGTTATACCATTATTGTCCACCGCTCCTATTCGGAACTGAACTTTTTCACCTGCTGCAAGATCCCAATCTTTTAAATTAATGGCCTGTAAAAAAGTCACTATCTCCCCCGGTTTTTCATCGAGCTTTAGATACTTAATTGCTCCCTGTTCAGTTTTTCTCCATTCTAGAAACACACGGTTCACAGAGTGGTCATCACTTGCTTCCCCTGCGATGTAATAAATATTCTCCTGACTACTATCCCTTATGGCTTCTGCTTTAATTCTTGGTTCTAAGTCAGGTACTATATTGATGTGTTGATTAAACGAATCATGATTTTGTTGCTTGCCGTATATGTGGCAATGCACGAATTCCGATTCTAAAAACTGTTGATCCCAAGAAAATGTATTTAACGTGGCGTTTTGAAACTTGGATTGATTTCCATTAAAATCAACCTTATCGGCATGCTTGATTTTTAGTTCCCAAGAAAGCTTCGTACCAAAAGGAATGGTAATGTTCTTACTGTAAGGTACGGTCCTTGATTTTTGATTGAGGTATTTTGGATACTGGGCTTTTATGGTTATTCCTTCCACAGAGATGGACCTTCTCATATTCAGCTGATACTCAGAACTTAGATAACCCGCTGCTTCAAATTGCAACTTTGTTTTATCTGAAGTCGGATTGAAAGTATAACGAAATGAACCACTCGTATTCGAGTTCATTAACCGATTACTTCCATTTATATTTACAAAAACCTGTTCAGGTATCTCATCACCGACCAACACAACATTCAGGTTTACAGGTTGGTTCAATTCAAACCAATCCTCGCTCTGCTCAAACACAAAATCAAACGGTGCGGGTTTAATAAATTGATTTTTATAATCTAAAATTCGCCGCGTGGATGCGTTAATATTTTCAGAGTCATACGCTCCCCATAATCCAAGTAACAGAATTAAGCTCGTGAATCGTAACATTTGCTTCTTGAATTTCTGGAGGTCTAGCGCATCAAAAAAGGTAAATGGTTTGAGCATTGCTGTTTTTTGCTCTATACTTTTAATCAATAAAGGATTCGCTTCACTCCCTTCTTTTGCTACCCCCTCTAGTTGCAGGTAATTTAAAAGTTTGTCTTCTACTTCATTGAAGTGTGAACCAATGATTTTAGCGGCTTCTTCTTCGGATAACTGACTTGAAGCGAATCCGTACATGCGCAACAAGGGTAATCCAACCTGATAAATAAACAAGGCTAAAACTACCACAACCCATCCGTAGAACATGAATCCACGCATACTGGTATCTAACCAAAGAAAATACTCCGTGTAATTGATTATGTAAAATAGGATGGTTGTTTCGAGCAAGGTTAATACCAGTCCTTGATAGGCTTGTATCTTGTGGTAACGCCTAATAAACTGACTTAATTTCTCCCTAACTGCTGACATCGGTCAAAACAAATATAGTGAAGTAAAAAAGTCGGTGTACTCATTTTATCGACGGCAATTATGGAATCATCAATCGATCTAATATAATTCCGGTAGAAACCGATAAGTTCAGGGATTCTGCCCCTCCTTTTTTAGGAATATGAACAAAGTTCGTTAGTGTTTTTCTTGTCTCTTCCCGCAAGCCGTGAGATTCAGATCCCATCACTAAGAAATAAGGCACTGTTGGAGCCTCAAAGGAATAAATACTATCACCTTTAAGGTCAGCACCAACCGCCGGTATATTATCCTGCCAAGGAAAGTCATGTGTGCGAATGCATTTAACTCTAAGGAAAGAACCCATGCTCGAAGCAATAACTTTAGGATTCGTTTCATCTACTGAATCTTCGGATAGCCAAATTTCTGTTAAACCATACCAATCGGCAATCCTCAATAAAGCGCCCAGATTTCCGGGGTCCGAAACCCCATCAATGAACAAGTTAGCACCTTGGATTTTTTCAGGGTGTTTTGGCTCTTCCCTCTTAACAACCACTGCAATACCTGGAGGGGTCGAATGATGAGAGATTTTCTTCATGTCCCGATCACTAATCACTACCGGGTTGCCAAAGGTTTCATTTTTATTTCTGTATTCCTCAGTAACCAGAAAGTGCTGAATTTCAAGGCCACTGTGGAATACTTCTTGTACCAACTTTCGCCCTTCCACCACGAATTGAGCATATTTTTGCCTGTACTTCGCCATAGAAAGCGAGGATATCCGTTTTATATCTGACTGAGATGCCATTCAACTGCCACAAAGATGCACGATTTTTATTCAAACCCATAGGGGTATTGATCGCCGTATTTTTCGCAGTAAGCAGTTGTGGTGTAAGAAAAGTAATCCCAAAAAATCAACACCTACTGGTTAAAAATAAAGTCGTGGTTGAGGGAGGCAACACCGTAAAACGGAACTCAACTGCACAGATACTTCACCGAACCAATAAGCGAGTACTTTTTAATCGACTCCCCATTTTCTTGTGGTTATACGCGTTAGGCACTAACAATACCAACCCTGAAAAATCTGATTCGATCTCTTGGCGTAGAAAATTTCGACAGGACTTTGGAGAAGCACCTGTTCTATTTAAACCATCCCTAGCCGAGGTTTCAGCCAACAACATCAAGTTTCATTTATTCAACCAAGGATACTTTGATGCCGAATGTGATTTCTCCGTAAAAAAATCAAAACGAAAAGCACGGGTTACCTATAAAGCAAAAACAAATCAACCATATGTATTACGGGAGGTAACTGTAAATAGTTCAGATAGCTTTACCAGCATGATTTTAAAAGACGTAGTGAATAATGATCCACGTTTCCGTCTTTGGTGGCCATGTAACTTGAATGCACTTGCTGCTGCACAAGAAAACATCGCGCTGAGCTTAAGAGACTCCGGCTATTTTACCGTTGGCAGTGATTTCATTCAGTTTGAAATTGATACAAACCAAACGGAAAAGACCGCCTCAATCAGTGTGATACTTAGACCATACAAAGAAGGAGTCGTTCACCAAAAATATAGCATCGGCCAACTAAACGTCAACGTAAGCACCAGCGAAGTATATAAAAAGAATAAATATCCAGATTCATTAAGATTACCTGGAAAATCAATCCGACTAAACCACTACCCTCTGCGAGAGTCAAAACTAGACCAGTTATTAACCTTGGATTCCGGTACTACTTTCAGCCAAACAAATTGGAGCAACAGTTACCGAAAGCTTATTGATTTGGGAGTTTTTAGCTTCGTTGATATTTCTGAAAAAGTAGACCACGAAAAACGAATCATCTACCCAACAATCAATCTTAAAACCTACCCAAGAATGGTATTCATGGTTGAGCCTCAGCTATTGTACTCTCCCCAAGGAAGTTCAGGTTTGAATTTCCAGTCCTCATCGCAACGGAGTTTTGGTTTAGCAGGAATATTATCTTTTAATAACAGAAATACATTTGGACGAGGTGAGTATTTCAAATTATCCTCCATTACCTCCTATGAGGCGATTTTCAAAAAATCAGACATAGGCGACTTCTTCACGGGTATTCAACAAGGTGTTGTTGCGAGTTTAAAATTGCCCAAATTTAGCTTCCTTAAAAATTTTCCGATACTCAACTCGTTTGAGAATCAACATACATTGGTAACTACTAGTTTTCAGTACGAGCAAAATCCGAACTTTCGTCGATCAAGCATACCTGCTAATATTACATTACAGTTTGCTAAGGAACGTTTCTCATGGTACTATACCCCGTTGGAAATCAGCTACAATCGAAACATCATCGATCCCGCATTCCTTCCCCAACTTCCTAAGCTCGATCAAGATTTTGTACTCCGAGTCTTTACCGATCAGATTACAACACCCGTAAAACTCGGTATGATCTATGCTGACAACCAGAACAAACCAGGTAGTGTCAGTCACTTTTTACGACTAGGATTTGAAACCAGTGGTAACTGGCATCATTACTACAGAAAACTCACAGAAGACAATTATTATCCCGACAGTGCTTATCAATTTTTTGGCGTTAATTATTTCCAATACACAAAACTCGAAGCAGAGTATCGCATCAAACGCAACATTGATGAATTAAACACCATTGCGATGCGCGTCAATACCGGTATTGCAATTCCATATGGAAACAGCAGTCTAGTTCCCTATGACAAACGATATTTCATCGGTGGTAGCAATAGTCTCAGGGGTTGGCAACCTAGAGGGTTAGGTCCGGGAAATACACCAAGAAGCGTTACATCTCTAATTGATCGATCAGGGGAATTTTTGATTGAAGCCAACTTGGAATATCGTTTCACATTGATACGCAAACTTCTAGAGAGCGCTATATTCTTCGATGCCGGAAATATTTGGAACCTTAGTGAAGAATCCACCGCAAACGCCAATTATGGTGTAATCAGCCGGGATAAATTCATTTCAGAAATTGCACTTAATACTGGAATAGGTTTACGTTTCGACCTGAGCATCTTCTTATTCAGGCTGGATTGGGGTATACCGTTGAGGGACCCGTCCCTTCCGAATACGCAACGTTGGATCCTAACAGAGAGCCTCAACAACAAGAATTTCGGTTCATTTTTACTCAACGAAACCTCCATTGCCATAGGTATTGGCTATCCGTTTTAGGATTTTATTCGCTTTCCTTATTTTTCGTGTCCTTGGTGCCTTTTACTGGAGGCTTCGCCACTGCTTTGGATTTTACGGATTTGATCTCCAAAACCTCTGAAGAGGCCTTATGATCAATTTTCAACTTATCACCTTCCTTCAATGTGCCTTCCAGTACCTTCTCAGCCAAAGGCTCCTCTAGATACTTTTGGAGCGCTCGTTGAAGTGGTCGAGCTCCAAAGTCGGCATCAAAACCTTTTTCAGCTAGGAATTCTTTGGCTTTAGTAGTGATCTGAATAGTATAACCTAAATCCTCAATTCTGCGCAGCATTCTTCGCATACGGATATCCAAAATATGAACAATATGTTCTTTGGATAAGGATTCGAAAATCACGATATCATCGATACGGTTCAAGAACTCAGGCGAAAAGAATTTTTTCAACTGTCCTTCAACTACCATTTTGGATTCTTTCTCTTTATTTGCCTCCTTGGTGTTGGTACCAAAACCAACGCCAGTGCCAAAATCCTTGAGTTGACGAGATCCAATATTTGAGGTCATGATGATTACCGTATTTCGAAAATCAATTTTTCTACCCGTGGAATCTGTCATGTAGCCCTCATCTAATGCTTGTAAAAGCAAATTGAATACATCTGGATGTGCCTTTTCTACTTCGTCGAAAAGAATCACCGAATAAGGCTTACGTCTTACTTTTTCTGTTAATAATCCCCCCTCTTCATATCCAACATAACCCGGAGGTGCCCCAACCATCCTGCTGACAGCAAATTTCTCCATGTATTCGCTCATATCCATGCGGATCAAAGCATCATCAGAATCAAATAAAAACTCTGATAATGTTTTCGCTAATTCTGTTTTACCCACTCCCGTAGGTCCTAAGAAAATAAAGGAACCAATAGGGCGATTGGGTTCTTTAAAACCTGCTCGAGTCCTCTGTATCGTTTTGGTCAACTTCTCAATGGCCTTGTCCTGTCCTACCACGCGTTGTTTCATTGTATCTGCCATATGCAGCAATCGCTGGCTTTCGTCCTCTGCCATTCGCTTGACTGGGATTCCTGTTATCATGGATATCACAGAAGCAATATCATCCTCGGTAACAGAATATCTCTCATCTTTTGAACGTGTTTCCCAATCTGCCTTAGCCTTTTCTAGGCTCGCTAATAATTTCTTTTCTTTATCTCTAAGTTTGGCCGCTTCTTCAAAATTTTGACTCTTCACCACCTTGTTCTTTTCTTCCTTAATTCCCTCTATTTGGGCTTCAAGTTCAAGAATTTCAGTGGGTACATGAATATTGGAAATATGCACGCGCGCACCAGCTTCATCAAGAATATCAATTGCCTTATCGGGCAGGTGACGATCGCTCATATACCTTTCACTCAAATCAACACAAGCTTTAATGGCGTCGTCGCTGTAATTCACTGCGTGATGATCTTCGTATTTCCCTTTGATATTATTTAAAATCTCAATGGTCTCATCTGGGCTAGCAGGCTGTATCAAAACCATTTGGAAGCGACGTTCAAGTGCACCGTCTTTTTCAATGTACTGTCGATACTCATCTAAAGTCGTAGCACCAATACATTGTATTTCACCTCTGGCTAGCGCCGGTTTGAACATATTAGAGGCATCTAGCGACCCAGAGGCACCTCCAGCACCTACGATAGTGTGAATCTCATCAATAAAGAGTATCACATCATCTGCTTTTTCTAATTCCATCATAAGGGCCTTCATCCTCTCTTCGAACTGTCCCCTATATTTTGTTCCTGCCACCATACTCGCCAAGTCCAGACTAACTACCCTTTTCCCAAAGAGCACCCTAGAAACTTTCCTTTGCACGATGCGCAAAGCAAGACCTTCGGCAATTGCTGTTTTACCAACGCCTGGTTCTCCTATCAGTACAGGATTATTCTTTTTTCTACGAGATAAAACTTGGCTTACCCGTTCAATTTCTTTTTCTCTCCCAACGATTGGGTCTAACTTACCTTCTTCAGCTGCTTTGGTTAGGTCTCTTCCGAAATTATCCAACACAGGAGTTTTCGATTTACCCTTCCCTTTTGATGCCATCTGGGCCTTTTTCTCTTCGCGATAATACTCCTCAGGTGTTTCCCCTTCATCATTTGGAAGTTCATCTTTCACAGCGTCTACACCTTCTTCTAATGCTGCTTTGAAAATATCATAAGTTACTCCGTACTGTGAAAGCACTTTGGATGCTACATTGTCTTCATCACGCAATATCGATAACAGTAAGTGTTCGGTACCGATCAAATCGGTTTTAAAAATCTTTGCTTCTAGATATGTGATTTTTAAGGCTTTTTCCGCCTGTTTTGTTAATGGTATATTCCCCAAATTTGAGGTTTTTGTAGCCGTACCTCTAATGGCGTCTTCTATGCTTTTCTTTAACCGAATAGCATCGATATCAAGCAGAGCGAGCGTTTGGAATGCTTTGCCTTCTCCCTCTCTGATTATACCAAGTAAAAGGTGCTCACACCCTATGTAATCATGCCCTAAACGAATCGCTTCTTCGCGGCTGTATTGGATTACCTCTTTAACTCGTGGTGAAAACTTTGCTTCCATAATGTCTTTTTCAAAGATAGATTTTCTATCTAGCAAAAACCACTACAGACGCTTGAATGACCTTTTTAAAAGACAAACTCTTAAACACCTGAAGCGATGCGAAAGGCATAACCTTGATAGGATGCTAAACAAGGTCGCCTATACAAGTCTTTAAGCAGATCATCGCTCTCGTTTAGTCGTCCTAATTTTCTGTAAAAATTCCCCTTACTCGCAATAAACATGGATGTTTCAACACAATGTGAAAGTGGAAATTTTACATTATCCGCCTTTAGCTCTACTTCGACTTGCTCTAAAGTTGACTCTATGATTTCATATTGATCTGAGTACTTCACCAAAATAGGTAAAGCTTCCATGGTGTAAAACAACTTTTGTCCGTCAGGTTGCTTTTTCACCATCTTGAGCCATTCTAACTGCAAATCCTTATCGATATACTCCTCTTGGGTAGCACCTTGAATAAAACGAGCAGCCCAGATACGACTATTGATAATAGGGAAATAAGACTTATCCGTTGGATAACGCGATAAAGCTTCACTCCATTTTATGATACTCACTCTATCCCCATTCAAATAATGCCCCATAAGTATCAGGGATTTTTTGAAGGTCTCTTCCTCCATAGTTTGAGGATCTAAGAGTTGTACTAATCTTCCGAAGTAGGCATCTGAACCCAGGGTTTCGTAATCAACGAATGAATTAAAGATATATACCTTCAAGATGGGTTGATTGGCAATTAAGAAAGCTTCTCGATCGGAAAGTTTTTTTGACCTGAGCAATGGCCCTAATTGATTCATGATGTAGCCACGAACAAAAAACTCTTGCCACTCATTCGATACGAGATTTAACTTCTCAAAAAACGGAATCCACTTCGTAACATCAGACTGACTGATATTCTCCTCCGTGAGTTTGGTTAATCTTTTTATGGCACCAATATTCAGTTCTAATGCAGCATTCCGTAAATTTTGCAGCTCATTTATAGTGAGTTCTTCAAAGCTCTTTTGAAGGTCTCCCCATTCCTCAGCAAAATCACCCTCTAAGAACACTTTATACGATTGAAACGATAAGTTACGGGTCATTCTGAAAGGCAATTTAGCATATCATATTAGGATTAAAAAGTGAAGTTCATCAATGCTTAAAAAGTTATTCACTGTTACATCACTGATGTTGACAAATATCGATTTAAGCGCTTCCATTGAGGCTCATTTTTATCTTACTTTGAAAGGCTATGGCCGAAAACAATTTGACAACCAACGAACCTTATAAAAAGAAAAAAACCGTCCCTACGTCATACACGGATGACCCCACGGGAAAGCTACCACCGCACTCGCGAGAGTTGGAAGAAGCCGTGC
>Ga0255752_10006727_pt1 | contig 10701 bp, 20 predicted proteins | sample 011ome_25_FD_179952 | JGI IMG/M metagenome (GOLD analysis project Ga0255752, IMG submission 179952) | Coastal salt marsh microbial communities from the Groves Creek Marsh, Skidaway Island, Georgia - 011512CT metaG (version 2) | ecosystem: Environmental > Aquatic > Marine > Intertidal zone >...
AACAAAATAAAACAATTTAAATTACCATTGGTCGTATGTAGATCAAAGTCTGGTGGTGCTCATGTATTTTTATTTACAGAAGATTATGTATCAGCAGGTTTAATGCAAGATAAATTAAATGAGATTAGATCAGTATTAGGTTATGGTGGATCAGAAGTTTTTCCAAAACAAAGAGAATTAAAATCTAAAGATGATACAGGAAACTTTTTAAATTTACCATACTTTAATTGTGGTCAGACAACAAGATACGCCTTTATGGAGGATGGCGAAGCTGCTAGTATAGATTCTTTTTTTGAACTCTATGAAAGATATAAACAATCAGACATCAGCACAATAGAAATTAAAAGACCGGAGACACCATACTCTGATGGACCACCATGCATAGAACTAATGGCACAAAATAAAATTGGTGAAGGTGGTAGAAACAATGCACTGTTTCATTATGGTGTGTATGCAAAATCTAAATGGCCAGATAATTGGAAATCAAAAGTAATAGTGTTTAATGAAACTGCAATGGAACAACCATTGTCAGACACAGAAGTAAATATAATTACAAAACAACATGAGAAAAAAGAATGGGGTTATAAATGTAGTGACCAACCAATGTGTAGTTTGTGTGATAAAAAATTATGTAAGAAAAGAAAATTTGGTATAGGTCAAGAACCAGTGTTTCCAAGTCTAACAGATTTACAAGTAGTCAACTTAGAAGAACCTTACTACTACCTAAATGTTGATGGTAATAGACTGTACCTAGACTCAGCAAAACATTTAGCTAATCAAGTTTTATTTCAAGAAGAATGTATTAAACAATTAAGGATAAATCCACCTAGTGTTAAGACAGGTGATTGGAAAAAAATTACTGGTGCATTATTAACTAACGCAGAAATTACAGAACCTGCAGAAGGTACAAGTACAAAAGATATATTAAATAATTATCTCGAAGATTATTGTGTAAATAGAATACAGAAAGATGACTACGAAGACTTACGTAATGGTGGTACTTATACAAAAGATGGCTTTCACCATTTTGTATTTGATAACTTCTTTAACAATTATCTATCAAGAAAACATTGGAGAGTTCCATATCAAAGAACATCACAGATGTTAAAAGATGATCTAAACTGCACAACTAAACGTGTAGGTAAAACAAAAATATCTGTATTTGTTGTAGCTAGATTTGATAAAAAAATAGAAACATACAAACCAAAAACATTTAAAAAGGATAATTATTAATGGAAGATATAGCTTTAATAACTGTTCTTTGTATAGCAGCTTACTTGGTACACACTATATGAAAATGTTAATTGATTTTAATTTAAAAGATGAAGGACCTATTCATCAAATTATGAAAAAATATATTTGGTATAAAATAAAACATAGTGAAAGCGGTGTAGTATTTACTAATGTTAATTGGGGTTATACAATTTTAGAATTAAAAAAATGTAAAGCTTACATGGAACGTGAAATTTATTTAAATGGAGAAAAAATAATTCCAGATATATTAATTTTAGATTCTAATGACAAACCCAAAACAGTTATAGAATATATAGAAACATCAAGGCCAAGTTTTAAAAAATATCAATGTTATATTAAAAGTAATATCAATATAATTTTTGTAGATAACACAACATCTCTTGGATGTTTAGAACGTGGTCAAGTAAAACCAAAAATAATGATAACAGAAAACATGCATTTTAATGATAGATTTAAAATTTTATTTAATGATTTTGTAAAATTACAAGATGAATTTAAGTTTATAGGAAAATTTGAAGATAATGATACATATTTTATATTTAATATTGATGACAAGAATAATATTAGGTTTATGAATTCAACTATGTATTCATATGGTGAATTTAGTAAAAAAAATTCTAAAAAAATACCTATTTTTTTAAAACAATATTTAGAAATATTTAGTAGAGATAAAAAATCTCTCACTAAAAAATTTTCTCTATATGTTCCGAGTTATGAATATAATAAGGGAATTAGAAGATATGAAAATAAAAAAATAAATTATTGGGATATATACTAATGCGTCATATAATATATGGACCACCTGGTACAGGTAAAACGCACACTTTGCTAGGACACATAGAAAAGTTTCTAGCTAACACACCACCAGATAAAATTGGTTATTTTACATTTAGTAAGAATGCTGCACAAGAAGGTAAACAAAGAGCAGTAGATAAATTTAAATTATCTTATAATGATGTACCATACTTTCAAACACTGCATGCATTTTGCTTTAATCAGCTTGGTATAAATAAAAACCAGGTGATGCAACCAAAACACTACAAAGAATTATCAGAGAAGATGCAAATAGAATTAGAAGGTGCAAAACAAGATGAAGACTACGAAGGTGTATTCTATTCTCCAGATCCATACATACAATTGATAAACTTAGCACGATCAAAAGAAATGGACCCAATAAAATTTTATCATCTAAATAACAATTCTAAAATACAATTAAGTAAATTAGAAATAATAGTTGAGGAGTTAGAAAACTATAAAGAACAAAATGGTTTGATAGATTTTCCAGACATGTTAGAAAAATTTATAGCAAGTGGTGAAGCACCTAAACTTAGAGTTATGTTTGTAGATGAAGCACAAGATTTAAGTTTAGTACAATGGAGATTAGTTAAGAAGATAGAAGAGAAAGCTCAAGACTCATACATATCAGGTGACGATGATCAAGCCATATATAGATGGAACGGTGCACATGTTAGTACATTTATAAATCTAGAAGGTGAAAGAACTGTGCTAGATCAATCGCAAAGGGTACCACAAGCACCTTTTGAATTAGCAAACAAGATAATAAAAAAAGTACATAACAGAGTAGAAAAAGAATGGTTACCAAAAGATCAAGAAGGATCTGTTAAATACTGTGGTGATCTTCATGAGGTAGATTTTTCACAAGGTAGATGGTTAGTGTTAGCACAAGCAAATTACATGCTGGCAGGTATTGGAAACATATTAGATGAAAAAGAATTATATTGGCAAAGAAGAAATGCAGTGCCAAGAGTAAAAAATATATATGAAATTATATTGAAATGGAATGACTTACGAAAAGGTATACCTTTACATTACAATGATGTTAAGAAGATTGCTGCAAAAATGACTAAAGATAATTGGGATCCAAAGTTATTTAAAACAATAATCAAAGATGGTTTTTATGACATAGATACTTTGAAAGAAAAGTATGGACTTAAAACAGAAGCTGAATGGGATGAAGCATTAAATGAAGTAGGTGATGAAGATATAAAGAAAATAAAAAAATTAATTAAGTCAGGAGAGGACTTAGATAAGAATCCTAGAATTAGTATATCAACAATACATGGCGTCAAAGGTAATGAACGAGAGAATGTAGTTGTAATAACAGACTTGGCTGGTGCAGCATTTATTGATTATGAAAAAGATCCAGATGACACACACAGATTATTTTATGTTGCCTGCACAAGAACAGAGAAGAACTTATATATAATAGAACCACAAACTAAAAAGGCATACAATCTATGACAAATAAAGATATCTTTAAGGATGCATTTCCTCAAGACAAGCAGATAGGCGGGAGTCACTACAAAGACTTTCACATTCAACCATACGAATTTATTTCAAAAAATGATCTTTCATTCTTTCAAGGCAACGTTGTGAAATATGTTTGTAGATATTTACACAAAAATGGTATAGAAGATCTGGAGAAGATTAAACACTATTGTGATTTAGAAATAAAAAAATTGAAAGACATGAAAAATGCCAAGACCAAGTAAGGTTGTAAAGACTATTAATATTGATAAGAAATATAAATTTAATTTAGAAATTTATTTAGGATTAAAAGATTTATCATGGGAAATATTTCCTCATGACTACAACGCAGCTTTATATGCATTTAGCAATAAAGATAAACTTAATAAGACTATAGAGAGTAAACATATTTATGAACCAAAACAAACCAATATTTAAACCACAGACAGAGTGGCTACCGCCAGAATCTTTTCCGGACTTATCTAAGTATGATGAGATTGCAATTGACTTAGAAACTAAAGACCCAGATTTAAAATCAACCGGGTCTGGTTCAGTTATTGGTAATGGTAATGTAGTTGGAATTGCAGTAGCTGTAGAAGGTTGGTCTGGATATTATCCTATTGCACACGAAGGTGGTGGTAACATGGATAAGAATATGGTCATAAAATGGTTCTCAGATGTACTAAAAACACCTGCAATCAAGATATTTCACAATGCAATGTATGATGTGTGTTGGATTAGGTCTATGGGGCTTAAAATAGAAGGCAGAATAGTAGATACCATGATTGCTGGCTCTCTCGTGGACGAGAATCGCTTTCGTTACGATTTAGGTAGTTTGGGTCGTGATTACGTCGGAATCGGCAAAAATGAGGCTGTATTGAAGGAAACTGCAGCGCATTGGGGCATCGATCACAAGGCAGAGATGTATAAACTACCAGCGATGTATGTTGGTGAATACGCTGAACAAGATGCGGTCTTAACTTTAAAATTATGGCAAGAGATGAAGAAACAAATTGAACATGAAGATGTACAATCTATCTTCGACCTTGAGACTGAATTGTTTCCTTGCCTCGTTGATATGAGATTTTTAGGTGTGCGTGTAGATACAGAAGCAGCTCACCAATTGAAGAAAAAATTAGTCGGAGAAGAACAATCAGCATTACTGAAAGTAAAAAAAGAAACAGGAATAGATATTCAGATATGGGCTGCAAGATCGATTGCCAAAGTTTTTGAAAAGTTAAATCTTCCTTATGATGTAACTGCGAAGACATCTGCTCCATCCTTTACTAAAAATTTTTTACAGAACCATCCTCATCCGATCGTTCAACAAATTGCACGTGCAAGAGAAATAAATAAATCACATACAACTTTTATTGATACCATACTAAAGCATTCACATAAAGGTCGAATACATGCTGAAATAAATCAGATAAGATCAGATCAAGGTGGGACTGTAACTGGTAGGTTCAGTTACAACAATCCAAACTTACAGCAGATACCAGCACGGAACAAGGAACTTGGACCAATGATCAGATCATTATTTATACCTGAAGAAGGTTGTACCTGGGGTTGCTTTGACTACTCACAACAAGAACCACGTCTAGTTACACACTACGCATCGCTTGATGGACTTTATGGTGTAGAAGAAGTTTTAGATGCATACAATGAGGGTGAAGCAGACTTTCATAGAATCGTAGCTGACATGGCTAACATACCAAGATCACAGGCTAAGACAATTAACCTTGGTTTGTTTTATGGTATGGGTAAAAATAAATTACAAGCAGAGCTAGGTGTATCTAAAGAAGATGCGGATGATCTATTTAGAACGTACCATGACAAAGTCCCTTTTGTAAAAATGTTAATGGAAAGTGTAATGCGTAGAGCACAAGACCGAGGTCGAGTTAGAACTTTACTAGGTCGAAGATGTAGATTTAATTTATGGGAGCCCAACCAGTTCGGGATTCATAAAGCATTACCTCACGAAGAGGCGCTCACGGAACACGGACCAGGAATCAAGCGTGCGTACACATACAAAGCACTTAATAAACTAATTCAAGGATCAGCAGCTGACATGACTAAGAAAGCTATGGTTGATCTATACAAAGAAGGAATTGTACCGCATATACAAGTACATGATGAATTGGATATATCGGTCGATGGCAATGCAGATAAAATAAAAGAAATTATGGAGTCTGCAGTTGAATTAGAAGTACCAAACAAAGTGGACTATGAATCTGGACCAAATTGGGGTACAATAAAATGAGGATAAATTATGGCTTACTTGAATGCAAACATACCACCAACTTATGCACAAATAAGAAAGGAGTATCTTTATGATCTTAAAAAACATAAGGGAGAAGTTGCTGACTGCATTATCTTTGGTCTTAGCGCTCTTACAGGTCGGGCTATATTATTTCATGCTATTATGGAAAACGGTGCAATATTTTATCGCTTACCAATTAGCGCGTTTATTCAACAGGGATTTGATGCATCCGGAGTGCCCACAAGACGACTTGATGAACTACAGCTCTGGAATTGTTTTTCTTATTATCCTGCTGTTCATCGTTGGGATATACTAGACGGACAAGCCGGTAAGTATATAGGAAAAGATAAAAAATGGCACCCTGGAAAATATTTATTTACAGTTGACTTTGCACATCCAGAGTCTAATATACTTGACACTGATCATTCAGAGATTCCGCACGAACACAAGTGCGCTCACATAATTGCTCTCGATGATGGCAATTTTGCAGCACAACCTAACAACAGATGTATATGGGACATACCTTCTTTCACGGTGAAAGATGATATTCCTGACTGGAAAGTGCAAACTTCTGAATGGAATGTTGAAGATAGTAGAGCATGGCGGACAGAAGATACCGACAAGTTCTTCTATGAAATCGAGGAGAAAAAAAATGATTGATAAAATAAAAAACATGGCTAACAAGCACTGGCACAATCACAAAGTATGTGTAATTATAATTGCAGTTCTTGTTGTAGCTTACATAGTGAAATAGAATTATGGAGATAGCCAGGATGAATTACTACGCAACAGGTTTATTGATTGTGATGTTAGTTGTCCTGGCTTTCTGTGGAGGTCCCAATGTCCAATAAACCACTCAACATCGGAGAAGAGGCAAAAGTTCAAATGCCAATGAAGACTGTTGCTAGTCTAATTTTTGTCGTTGCAGCAGGTGTCTTTGCATATACAGAGCTGACTGCAAGGTTGGTATCGTTAGAGACATCAAGAGAATTATTTCAAAATGATTTACTTAAAAAATCTGAACAAGTCCCCGTGGACCAGGAGCAAATATTTTTAATTGAAGATCTTTATAATACTGTAGAGAAAATGGAACAAACTCAAGAGATGAACATGACTAATAAAGTTAATATAGAATTTTTAAGAGAACAGTTAGACAAAGCTTTAAAAGATATTGAAGATCTAAAAGATAAAGTTAGACAAAATGGGAGTCATTAATGACAGAGTTAGTAATAGCCCTACTTATGATTGTTAACGGAGAAATCAAAGAACACAGAATACAAGAGTCGATGTCCGAATGTTTAAAAGGCAAACGTGTCGCAACGAGAACTAATAAAAATAATAATATTCAGTATCAGTGCATAAAAAATATGGCTGAATTAGAAAAAAATATAGATGGATCTTTGTCGATAAAAAAGCTAATATTGCAGTAATGAAAGTATCAGCAGAAATTGTAAAAGGAAGATGTCCTTCTTGCGAAGAAGATACAATGTTAGTTGGATTAACACCTATAGTATATAGATGTTTAAGTTGTGGTTCTGATTTAGAACAACATGTCAATGGTAAAATAAGTTATCTTCCGCACATATCAACACCACAAGATAAAGACATTCAACCTATTGTAAAAGAGTGGGAAGATGGCTAAACAAAGCTTCAAGTTTTTTACACCCCGCGATAAGCCTAAAAAAAGAGGCGCACGTCAACACAAAAAAAATAAAAATAAATCAGAGAAAAGGCAACAAAAACAAAGAAGATATAAGGGCCAAGGAAAGGGTTGACATCAATCCCGATAAATCCTATATTAAAATTAACCTTCTTATAGAGGTTAATTTTTTTGATTACCTAGCCTTACGAAAGTTTGGCTAGGTTAAAAAAGAAAGGACAATATGAAAGAAAAAACAATAACAATTACAGTAGATGGTACTAATCCTGGTCAATGGTCTAACCTTTTACTGGAACTAAATATAATGAAAAAAGCATGGAGACCTTTTGGGGTAAACATGAATTTGAAAGCACCAGGTATCAAAAACATAATAGAGTGGGGAACTAGAAATAATGAATACGTCAGACCTAGACAAAATAGCAAGCGAATACAACCAAAACAAAGATAAATATACATATGATCTTTGGTTTGAAAAAGTAAAGGAGTGGGCTAATGGACCTCATAATATTAAACGACGGGGTTTATCATCTGGTAGAAGTAACAAAACAGATGACGGAAAATATAAAGTTATTAAGTGAGGTAGATTGTTTTAGTCTTTGTGACATACTAAGACTAAAACTTTCAGAATATATGGATGTTCCATTTAATCAGCATGTCATGAAAGATGGCAGCGGTTATTTTTACGGATGTATTTGTAAATAGACAGACCTATCCCTTAGAGGGGAAATATTGTGGGATAGGTTCTTGGTGAGAAGATTAAAGTCCACTAACATTTATTAAGTATATAGTCAAATTATATTTTCAGCAGTACAAGTAAATTTCATAAACACATTGTATTCGTTCACTTCTTTTCTACCTATTTCTATAGTTTTATTCATGGATTCTTCATATCCAAACAACAAACAATCATACTGACTATCAAATGTTTCGGGCCATTGATATGGCTCTAAACAAGTGTTGGCTACCTGTGAACAAATAATTAAACTCAATACAATTTTTATCATTGACAATCCTATATTATCACCTATATAAATGATTCAACTATGAAAGGAAACACATATGACAGATATGACTAAGTACAAAAATGTTTCTCTAACTAAAGAAACATACGCTACTTTAGATAAGTTATCAAAGGTAATATTGCCTGATGCGAAACTAAGTGTAGCAAAAACAATTGAAGCAATAGCAAACGAGAAAGCGAAAAAACTAAATGGCAAATTCAAAAAAAGTTAAGAAAGTATACATTTGTCCTACCTGTAAGGGTAATGGCTATGTAAAGGTCGCATGCATTATGGAGAAAGAAGATATGATTCATCAATGCTGGGACTGTGACTCTCAAGGAGAACTTTATGATTATGGCGATGAAGATTTTTCTGATCTTGAGGGAGAAGGGATGTCAATACATTAATGGAAGATGTTGACAAAGCTTATATTGCTGGCTTATTTGATGGAGAAGGTTCTATTCATATAAGACGAGGGGTAGAGAAGAAGAAAAAACACAAAGGTAAACCAGGCTACCGGTTATCTAATTCTATGCGTATTAGTATGGAAATTACGATGACCGATAGATCAGTTTTAATTTGGGTTCACGAAGTATTGGGTGTTGGAACTCTAACACCTAAGAAAGTAAAAGGTAATAGAAGCGATGGCACGCCTTATCTTAAACAATATAGGTGGAGATGTACATTTAGGGACGCATACTACGTGTGCTGCCTTCTATGGCCGTTTGCGCATACTAAATTACCTAAGATACAACAAGTAATACAACACTATACAACTAAAGCATTTAAGGATAATGTTATATCTTTAGAAGAGTATAAGGAGGTTAGAAAAAATGTTGGACAAGATAGTATATAACAGTTTGCATTTTATAATGAAATGGGCTGGAACATTAAATGCCTGGGCATGGCGTAAACATGCAAAAATTATAGAAGATAAACGTCAAAAAGAAAATGAAGAATATGTTAAGGAGTTAAAAAAGAAGTTATGAGTAAAAAAGAAAAGTTTGATGGCATAACTAGACCATCTAATGATCTATACCGTAAGAACTTTGATGAAATATTTGGTAAGAAAGACAAGACTTTACATGAAGAACTGATGGAAGGTTTTGAAGAAGAAAAGAAGATAAATGAAGAAGAGTGATAAATACAATTATCTAGAGGGTAAACAAATCACGGACCCAGATACTGGAAAACGTGTCTATGAGATAAGTTCTTATAGACTTCCTTCTGTTACTACTATATTAGGGGCTACCAAAAATACAGAATTTTTAACTAAATGGAAGGCCAAGGTCGGTGAAGAAAACGCAGAGCGAATCAAAAATATATCTAGTGCACGGGGTACCAGTATGCACAAATTCCTCGAGTCATATGTTACGGGTGTTGGCTATGATGATCTTACAGAACTCGGATGCCAGGCGCGTCCCATGGCCAATAAAATTATGGAGATCGGTCTTGCGCCAGTATCAGAGTATTACGGGTCAGAAGTTACGTTACATTATCCGGGCCTATACGCAGGCCAAACAGACCTTGTCTGTTTACACAATGATCTTGAAACTGTTGTTGACTTCAAGCAAGCCAACCGTCCGAAGAAGAAAGAATGGATCGAAGATTATTATCTTCAAATCGCAGCGTACGCCATGGCACACGACTATGTCTACGGCTCCAGTATACGCCAAGGAGTTATCATGGTTTGCACGCCTGACTTATATTACCAAGAATTCAAAGTCGAAGGACCTGAGTTAAGGTCTTGGAAACATAAGTTTTTAAAAAGATTAGATATGTATCATGACCTAATTCATGATGAGAAAGAAAAGACTAAACCTATGAAAGCTGAGGATTTTGTCAAATGAATTGTTGGCACTGCGGACATCAGTTGATATGGGGTGGAGATCACGATACCGAAGATAATGAGGATTATGATATAGTTAGTAATCTTTCGTGTCCTAAGTGTCATTCAGCGGTGGATGTGTGGCATCCATCAGAGAAATTAATAGAGGAGTATAAAAAACATGACAGATCAGACGAGGTGGGGGATCCACGAAGTACAGACCAGGAATAAGGCTATAAAATACAGAAGGGATCTTGTTGCACGGGCCATGGAACATGTGGTCAAGCTTGACGAAACAGGGATCACGGACCTTATGTTGCAGATTGAGGCAGAATATGAGCGTAAATATGGCAAGAATGTGGCAAATAAGGACACAAAAACCGTACTATAGTATTCTGTGACAGATTTTATTTTTTTTTTTTTTTTT
>Ga0255752_10006729_pt1 | contig 10697 bp, 26 predicted proteins | sample 011ome_25_FD_179952 | JGI IMG/M metagenome (GOLD analysis project Ga0255752, IMG submission 179952) | Coastal salt marsh microbial communities from the Groves Creek Marsh, Skidaway Island, Georgia - 011512CT metaG (version 2) | ecosystem: Environmental > Aquatic > Marine > Intertidal zone >...
CCGTGTCGCTAGACACAAAGGCACGATACACACGTAAAAAACTGCCGGTGGTCGTTGCGGTCCCCGATGCATTTAAAGTTACTGTTTCAGATAACTCATTGTAACTTGCGTCCACACCTTGAATGGTTACTTCGACATCTTCGTCTGTGGCACCCGAACTACTGGTCGCTGTCATGGTAACAGCACTAGCTGGGTAAGCATACAGGCCGCCCACATCCCAAATAGTTTCTTCTGAGTCGTCAATGTCGCCGTTGTATCCAAACTTAAATACACGTTTGTGTCCGGCAATTAAACCACGAGATACCTGCAGGAAATATGGGTAGTCGCCTACTCCACCACCAAACGTCACTACTTCTGGATAATGTGTGATGCTCACTTGTTATTCCAGTCTAATACTTTACGGTGCAACTTCCAAAACCAATTGCCAATACGGGTAAAGGGCTTGCCCATGTTAAGCAAACCCCAACCCAAATACTTAACCAAAGTAGGTTTTAACTTTGTATTGCTTATTAGGTTTCTTGCTATGTCTACCGGGGCGAGTAATGCGTTTCTTATAAACAGATGCAATTGATCCAATAGTTTGTTTAGCCATTTCATGTTACTTCTTCTTTGCCATTCCACCACGCATCATTTTCTTCTTTGATGCCATCTTAGCCATGCCACCGCCACGCATCTTCTTGGCTGCTACACCGCCACCACGCATCTTTTTAGCAGCCATCTTTGCCATACCGCCGCCACGCATTTTTTTCTTAGCTACCATGTCTAAGTTCCCTTCTATCTAATACTAAACTCTGATACACTTCCTCTGGAAAGTGCTTATAGTATCCAGACTTCTGCAAACTCAATGCTGCATCGTCTAGTGTGGATAGCCTCTGTACAAACACCATGCAGTACACTAGGCTGTCATCTGTTGCATCTTCATCAATTAAAAAGTCCAGACCTGCCTCTTCAGCATCATAGTCTGGATGGAATACCATGAGGTGCATGTCTTTGCCAGCAATGGACATGGCCTGATTTACACCATCGCACCACCCATCTAGGTAGTGCATCTCTGGTAGCATTTCACTAGCCCACACAACTATATCATAGTCATGGTACTCAAACTGTGCTACTTCTTTAGCTAGTCCATCTACCCCTGTATTTATGCTGAATGTTACTTTATTGTCTAGCCACGCTTGCTTTGCGTAGGGGCAGGGTGGTAATCCATTAAGTTTTGCATTAGGTACTTCAAGAAACTCATGTGACCACTTACGTATGTCAGCTTCTATTTTATGCACGTGCGTTGCGCTTACCCGCATTACGTTTACGAGGATATGATCTATTCTGTGATGCCTTCACGACTTTAGTGGCACCATTTTTATCCAATGCATTGCCATTTACGTGATGCACATCCTTGCCATCACCTTTTTGTACAAGACCAGCCCTCATAGCACGTCTACGTGCCAAGTTACGATTAGCACGTTTCTTTTTTACATGCGGCTGTGAATCATATGCCTGCTCTTTTTTGTAATTACGTTTAGGAGCAGGTTTAGCAGCCGGTCTTTTAGGCGCACGAGGTGCCATATTACTTACCTGTGATTTTGTTATAAACTTCTGGGCTTGCAGCTTTCAGTGCCTTTAAACCCTTATTCATTTGTACTGAACCACCTGCAACATACATATGCTCTTTTCCATATGCCATGCCGCCTCTAGCCATTGCTGTTTTCTTCTCACGTTCTTTTTTAGTTGGCTTTGATTTAGGTAAGTCCATTGTATCAGGCTCACGTTTACGTCCACCAAGAATTAAAGTTACACTGTAGCCCATATCGCCTTCACGCTTCTCTAACTCTTTAAATGCCGCTTTAGCAGCTTGCTTAGAAGCACCGCTATCTTTCTGGATCATTTTCTTTAGATCAGAAGTATCCATCCCAGAATAGTCACGTACAATTTTCTTTTTACCTGACATTACTTTTTTCCTTTTCCAGATTTTTTGTTAAGATATTCTCTAAGATTTTTAGAGCCAGATTTTTTAACTTCAGTTTTAGTTACTGCGGCATACTTCTTGCCTTTCCACGTAAACTCTTTTTTATTTGCCTTACGTGCTGCAGCAAATGCCTGTTTAAAAGTCATGCTAGTATCTTTTTTAGCTGCAGGTGGTGCTTTCTTTGGCGCAGGTGCTTTCTTTGCCGTTGTTGTTTTTTTAGCTGGCTCTTTCTTCTTTGCAGCAGAAGATGCAAATACACCTTGACCTGTGGCCTTACCTGTTTTAGATTCAATCTCTTTCATAATAGATGGTTTTACTTGCGTAGTAGGTTTTTTATTTGCAGCAGCTTTCCTAGCACGTGTGCGAGTTGCCGCAAGTTCTTTGTTCTCTGCAGCTTTCTTTTTAAGTTTGGCTTCCATCTCAGCTACAGTCATTTTACCACTCATCATAGATGGTCTAGATTGATTTGCTGAACCTTTTAGCGCATCTTTAATTTTAGGACGACCTATTTTAGCACGACCACCCATTTCCTCTAGCATTGAAGGTGTGTTTTGTTTACCCGGTTTTTTGTTAGCTGCTGCCCTACGAATACGTTGACGCAGTTTTTCAAGCATTTCATTTTCTTTATCTTTAGCCATTGTCTAGTTCCTTACCACTTAACTTTATGTGACCAATACTTCGCTGACAGCTTGCTGGTCGGTTTCCCCTGCGCATCGTGACGTGCGTAGTACGATTTCTTACGTGCCTTATCCTTTGCAGATGTAGGGTTCTTCCCAGCACCTTGTACGCCTTGCTGTCCAAAGCGAATGAATTTATATGTGTCACCTTCTTTTGCCATTACGCAGTGTGACTTAGTAGGATGCTTTGGAGTACGCTTCGGCTTATTAACGCCAGACAGCCCCTCTTCCTTCATCTTATTTGCTACTCGTGTAGGTATAGCCATGTTACGTCTTCAGTCCTTCTGGTATACTAAGTGGGAGTTCTGTTGTTAGGCACGTAGCTGACCAGTCCACAATCTCGCCACTAGCCATTCTAGGTCTATGCATCTCACGTACAACCTCTAAAGTAGGACACTCAACTACATTACGTGCGTAAGACTTTAGTTCCCCATCCGGCATTACGATCACGGAGAAGAACACAAAAAAGGTATAAAGTTCCATCACTCATTTCCTTCACTCCACCCCTCTAAACGCATATAGTCTTCTGTTTGTTTAAGTGTAAAGGTACGTGGGGCAAACTTAGCCTCCAATGCACTGCGCACGTAGAATACGTCACTGTGAGGAATATGAAGACGGTCTAATGAATTAGTACGTATGGCTTCATAGAAAGCATCAAGTACATTATCTGTGTATAGTTTTACGGATTTCTTTGCCAAAGTCAAGAACTTTCTTTATAAAAACACAAATAACTACACTATACTGTACACTATAGTGTTACACTTAAGTGTTATTAACAAAGAATATTTAGGGATTGTTTAAGTGAGCATTTAGGTGTTATTAACAATCTTAATTAATAGACACTTTAGTGTATCACTTATAGTGTAGTGTAGTTATACCAATTATAGCAAACTATGTCAACCCCTGTCAACATCTTTTTTGTAAAAAACATCTAAATGGTCCATATGCCCCCTATAGTTGCCTATTTTTTAGGCATGTTGCACATTACTTGTGCATATACAGATATCAATTACCAGTGTGGTTAACAGTCAATTTACCTGATCTGTGTATTTCTGTGTATATATACTACGTATACCCCCCGTGTGCCCACGCCCGGAGGGGCTACCTATGACCGATTTCGTGTGTTAACACGCTAAAACACCCGCAAAAATGCTAATGTTTCCGCTGATAATGCTAGTAAATGCGCCAGTTATAGCAATAAGCCGTCAATTGATATGCTATCACTTGCCGATTGCGTTGTTGTGATTGCTGGCACGGTTTTACAGATTGCATATCGCAAGGCATAACGGGTGCATATAATGGCAGAATATACCACCCCCATAAAAACAATGGTCATATGCTGCAAAATGTAACGGCGTTACAAAATAAAATTAGTTTAGATTAATTGTATCAAAACTCTTGCGTTTATCTAAAAATAGGCGCAAGATAACAAGGTCAATAAGACATAACCAAATAGAAAAGGAATAGACAAATGACTGTATCAAATCAAATCAAAATTGCCGCTTCAATCTTTCAATCAGTAAAAGATAATGCTAATGATTTTGACGATAAAATGCGAGCAAATCCGCTAGCATTAAAGGCAACGATTGCAGTTATGGCAAAAGCTGAAAAGGCAAAAGCAGACGCTGAAAAAGACAAAGGCAAAGCTTTTTACGCTGCAATGACAAAAGGTGGTCTTGGTGTCTTTTTTGATAATGACGCAAAACAAGAACGATCACTCGCAATGGAGCTTGGCGGCATGCGTAAATGTGCAAAGAATGATTTGCACGTTTTATCTGATACTGATTTTAAGGCAATGATCAAAAACCATGCAAAGGCAATCACTAGTGTTCGTCAATTTGCCGCTGATCATTTTAAGACAGCCAGCACAAAAACCGAAAGCGGCAATGATGGTACTGAAACCGAAAGCGGCAATGACGATGCCTTGCTTGACAGGCCGCAAAGCGAAAAATCAATTGCTGATCAATACGCTGATTTTATTAAATCTGCATTTGCTGGCAATCCTAAAGCATTTTGGAAGTGGATTGAAAAAGGCAATAATGAAGCAATCGAAGCAGGATTGACAAACGCCAAGCGCAAGGCAAAGCCTGAATTACCTAAACTAAAATCCCTTGCGGCATAATTGAAACCTAATTGATAAGCTGGCATTTGCTGGCTTATCTTTTTTTATGAAAGGCAATATCATGACATATAATATTGACGAAATGACATTATCCGAAATGATCGCATTTTATAATGCCTTGCCTATAGAAGAACGCCCTAATCATTGGCTTTTGAGATTGCATATTGAAGCCATGCTATAATGTAACGGCGTTACAAAATATCTCAACAATGCCTCGCTTCACAGCGGGGTATTTTTTTGTGCCTATTTTCTGCCCATCATACCTACGGTCATCACATGGGGTTGGCTGATGGGGTTGGCTGATGCTCATTACGGTCATAGGTCGGGGTTATGGGGTTGGGGGGTTGGCGATATTGACACCACATGGGGTTTGTGCTACTATTAATAACAGTCGAGATGTGGCTGATTTCTAACAACAAAATGTAACGGCGTTACAAATTATGGGGTACAAACAAAATGAAAGTAGCATGGGAAAATGATCGGCCTGTTGTAGTGGGCAAGGATATACGTTCAAGCTGGGTGGATATGCCTAATCAAGAACGCAATAGGCAAGAGTGGCTTTATCCTGTATTGCGTACAGGTCAAGCGGATAGCGCAATGAAAACCTATCTGGAAAACCAGTGGATGGAGGAATTACAACGGCGTAAACATATTATTGCAAGGCAACAGGCTAGGCTGGCTGCATTGACACAAGACTAGGTTTGTGCTAACTTTAATCATGGTCAGGGTTTGACCAGTGTCCAACAACAAAATGTAACGAGGTTACAAAATGGAAAATGAATTGTTCATCGTAAACTATGCTCACCCAAAAGCAATGGATAATTGGGGTTGCCAGTTAGCTACACACTCTTTGCATGTTGCAACAGAAAACGCACAAGAATTGCGGGATATGGGGTATAGTGTCTGTGTTCAATCTGTATTGATTACGGATGAAGGTAAAATCAAACTGTAAAATGTAACGGCGTTACAAAATGGAGAATGACTATGTATAATCGTGATTGTAAAAAGATTGCCAAGTTTGCAATGAAGAACCCGGACAACTTGGCTCGTGTGACCACTTTCGTGCTTACCACCATTCAGGCGGGTCTATCCACCACACCAATGCAGATGGATGACATTGACACCAATGGTGCTGCCAGCAAGTATTTGTGGGGCAACAAGCGTGATGGCTACATCTATATGCAGGAACACAAACGTGTCATCTATGCGGCTATCAAGGAAGCTGTTAAAACTGGTGATGCAGTGGCTGCCATTGACGTTCTCACCAATGTGCCTAATCTGGGCATTGTCAAAGCGGCATTTGTGGCGCAAATGTGTGGGCTAGACGTGGCGTGTATTGACAGCCATAATTGTGACAGGCTAGGCTTGCCTCGTACTTCCCTGAAGTTCCCCAAGGGCGTGAAGCCGGAAACTAAGCGCAAGAAGATAGCCGACTATGTGGCGTTTACTCGCAAGACTGGCGGCTCTGAGTATTGGTGGAACACTTGGTGCGAGTATGTTGCTGGCAATCGTGCCAACAAGAAACTGACAACAGGTGATGAAGTGTCTATGTTTCATGTCGTTGCAGTCATGGGGTAAAAATGTAACGGCGTTACAAATTGGAGAATGAAAATGTCAAATAAACTAACACTCATGGTAATTGCACTAGGTATGTGCATCGTGTGGTTCTTTACCAGCTTTGTGCTGATGTATGGTGGTCACATGACAAGTTCAGGGGTTGCGCTGTTATTCTCTGCCATGTGTATGACAGCCTTTATTATAACTTTTGCAGTGGAGAAATAGATATGTTACCGGATACACAACACAATCGTGAACAAGCCTTTGAACACATGTACGGTATGCCTAAAGAGTGGCTAGATGAATTGGTCGATGACTGGCAAGAGCCTTTGATGGGTGGCTTGACTATGCTGGCAATGTCCATGCTATCTGATGCACAAGAGTGCATTGCCATAGGTCAAGACAATACAGCTAGGCAGTACATCAATCGTGCTAAGTATGTAATCAAACAGATGGAGAAGTAACATGAAACATTTTGTATCACACTGGGAATTGTTGGCAGGCACAAAGAACGTGTGGCGTGGTGTCAATTCTCTTGGCACAAACCATGTAACAGTGGTCAAGGACATTGGGTGCTGGACATTGGATATTGATTATACCAATGGCAAGTCACATGTGTCATCACATAACACTCGTGATGAGGCTATGCGTTATGCTGAGTACCTTTCATCTTGGGCAGTGGAATTTGCGTAGGGTACTTGACAATGAGAATCAAACCCAATATAGTTAATCCAGTGGCGAGGGCAATGGCACTCTCTCGCCGCAGGTCACAGGCAGTGCCAGACAAAACAAAATACAATCGAAAGAAGGAGAAAAACCTTGCAGATCAAAATCGAAAAGATGAAGAACCTGAAAACCCCAAAGGCTGATGGTAAGCGTGACCATTGGCGTAGACACAACAAGGTGAAGACCACTCAGCGTAAGGCAGCTAGGTTTGCCAAGCGCATGGTGCAAGCCTCTTGACTTACTGCCCTGAGTATGGCATAAAACTACTCACCTTAACCAACCAACATAAAGGAGAATTAATCATGTTTGTAAAAGTAAAAGCTATCAATATCCTCAACGCCCTGACAGGTACAAAGCCAACCATTGATCGCCAGAATGTTCGCTCATTCAACCGCATGGGCAGATACTATGTAGGTGCATCAGCCAGTGGCAAGTTCTTACAGGTAAATGATGGCAAGCACATTCGCTACTACGGCAACCCATTCTGGAACCTGTACCGTGTAGTATCTAAGAATGGCAATGACTTTGTAATTCATCAAGCTAAGTAAGGTGGGTAACCAGAGTGACAGTGCAGGTGAGAACTACCTGACCACCAAAAGTGCCAAACTAACACTGTCACTCACAATTTTTTGAGATTTTATTATGTACACAGTAGATGACTACAACGTGACCATTAAACGTGGCGATATGCACAACGGCTTGAAGCTGTGGGGTATCCGCAGATACAACGGCAAGAAAATGCTTGACTGGCGTGATCCTGATACATGGAAAAAAGACGATGAAACAAAGAAACGAGGCAGTAGACTGCGACATGAAAAAACCAGAGCAAGAGTGAATGAAATCAAAGAGTCCAGAGGTTGTGAGGTATGTGGTCTTAGTCAATACCATTGGGCTAAGATGGGTAAGAAATTTATGGATGGCTTCCATTGTTACTTACAGTTTGACCACATTGATCCTTCAGAAAAACAGCATAATGTGTGTGACATGACAGGCAGGGCATGGAAAGCAATACAGAGAGAGATTGACAAATGCCGTGTTGTCTGTTTTAAGTGTCATGTCAAACATTCAGCAGATCAAAGAAGAGGAGAGAGGAGATGAACCGATGAAACCAATACGAGGTGATGTTCGTGCCGATGGCAAACGATACGATGGTTACACTTGGCGTGACGTAGGTGTATCACATCACATGAATGACAAGGGTTTAGTGTACTACAAAAACCAGTACCGCACATTGGATGGATACCTACAGCAAGGTGGCTCTATTGATCGTGTTGTGTTTAGAAATGCCAAGATCAATAACATCCACAAGCTAGTAGAAGCCCTGTACGACAAGGAAGAAGCAGGTGATGTGTATGCAGTCTGGAATCCCAACTTCTATGACTGGATCAAAGTGGGTAAGGCTGTCGATGCGTACCACAGATGTGAAGGCTACCAAACGTCATCACCCTTTCGTGATTACAGTGTCGTGGCTGTAGTCTATTCAGATAACAGAGCAAAGAAAGAGAAAGAGATGCACAAAATCTTTGAACACTTTGCTGAAGAACGTAGGGGTGAATGGTTTAAGATTGACAAGATCAAAGCAATCAAGCTATTCAATTACCAAGTACAATGTGCAGATAAGGTGAACCATGATAATGAATTGCAACACACTGCTATGTGTGCAGAATCAAATGCCTGAGATACTTCCAGAGGATGTGTTCATTGTGACATATCTTTTGGTAGGTCTGCTGTTACTATTATATTTTGTAACAACAGCATTAAAGGAGAAGTAACATGGAAACAGCTAAAAAGAAAATCACAGTACGTTTTGTAGTTGAGCAGGACTTTGAAGTAGAGGTCAGAGATAGTGACCTTGAGATGGGTAGCTTCTATGCTATCGGAGATGTCATGGTGTCTAGTGGCTTTGACCAATGGGATTTGTTGACACATGAGAATGTTTTTGATAATCCTGTAGGTGACATGAGGCCAGTGCATGACAGCCATCTGTTTGACGCTAACCTGTACAATCTAGGACTACACAGTGAGTACATTCAGCCGTGGTTGTTTGAAGGACAAACAGACAAAGACCCTTACGCAGATGAAGAAGAAGAGGAGATTAACGATGCCTAATCATACAGACAATAGAGTAATCCTGTCACACGATGACAGCCAACAGATTGACATGATTTACAACGTAATGAACACAGAAGGTACAGAACTGTGTCATCACTTGATACCAGAGCCTCGTGATGACGAGAATGAACCCACATCAGGCTGGTATGACTGGCGGCTAGAGAACTGGGGTACAAAGTGGGATGTGTATGAAACACAATGCACTCGCATTAATGCTAACACAATGCAACTGTATTTCTACACTGCATGGTCACCACCTATCCCTATCTATGATAAGCTGGTAGACATGGGCTTTGAAATCAATGCACGTTACCTTGATGAAGGCTGGGGCTATATCGGTGAGTACACTGATGGTGATGACTGGTCTACTACTGATGTGGAAAGTGTAGTGGAAGATTACCCTGACCTTGACCTTGAGTTTGGTATTGGTGAGCGTATAGCTGAGTATGCAGAGGAGCAAGACGATGACGCAGCATGAATGTCTTAACTGCAACCATGTAGAGATGCACGAAACAGTGCATGAGCAATGCCCTAACTGTAACTTCTTGTGTTACTACACCAAAGACGTTATAGATGAACTGGATGAGGAGATTGACCTATGAAATACATAGTTGAACTGCTGCTCACATACGAAGTGGATGCACCAGACCTGCGCCAAGCACAGATTACTGCGTACAGACGAGCAATAGACCTATGCGATAGCGAGGATGATTTGTTCAAGCACATAGACAAAGACATGAAGTGTGTGTCATCTATGGTGCGAGATATATCTTTAGTAGATGAGGAGATTGACACATGAACTGCTGGCACTGTAACACCAAGCTAATCTGGGGCAATGACCATGACCTAGATGTAGGCTATGACGCACGAGGTGATGAGTTCAGCATGGTAACGATACTGTCTTGCCCTAAGTGTGACAGCATGGTTGAGGTATATTATCCACGAAAGGAGATTGATGATGGAAGAACTACCACTTGACCATGAGCCTAGCCTTGACCACTGGGCAAAATGTATTGCTGATGATGACATAGCCACAGGCTATCATACTGATTGGGATTATGCCTATGAACTGGCATGGCATCAGCTTGATGCTGAGTACAATTATGATTACGAATACCAATGGTGTTAAAGGAGAATGACGATGACGTATGAAAAAATATTTGCTAGAATGTCTGGACACTTCCTATGTCAACATTTGCCTGATGATTGGGCAGACTGGCCTGAAGAAAAGTTAGATAAGTTTTTTGAGGACAACGCATGGGAACCGCTAGAGTATTGGGACATCAATGATGTATATGGTATGATTGATGCACTAACTGTGGATGTTATAGACTTAATGAGTAAGGAGACAAACAATGATTAAGTTTGACCCCGACAAAGCATACACGATAGGTGTGTGGGATATGCCTATGTATGTGTATGACCACGATGAGAATGACTATGTGCGTAATGAAGATGGCACTCTTGCCTTATTCAATATTCCTGACTACGACTATTCATACATTGGTGATGATGTTGATGTAGACACACTTGAGTTGCG
>Ga0255752_10006734_pt1 | contig 10691 bp, 11 predicted proteins | sample 011ome_25_FD_179952 | JGI IMG/M metagenome (GOLD analysis project Ga0255752, IMG submission 179952) | Coastal salt marsh microbial communities from the Groves Creek Marsh, Skidaway Island, Georgia - 011512CT metaG (version 2) | ecosystem: Environmental > Aquatic > Marine > Intertidal zone >...
TGTAAGTGAAGTTGCGATCAACGTTACTGCCGTCTGAATCCAGCACGTCAAGATCAAAACCACTAGCCGTCACGTTGCTGACGTTGACCCGTTCACCGTTGCCAAGATTCTGCACCGTGATGCCAATGCTGGGCAGGAAGTTATTGAGGTTGCCTAGCGCCGACGTGCCAACAAAGAAGGCATTGTCAAAGGTCACCGACTTAGTGCTAGTGCCTGATGCGATGGGCTGGCTGATCTCCTCCCTGCGTTGGAAGCTGGTTTCATATCCCAGCTGGTCAATCAAGATGTTCTGCGCGATGTCAGCACTGGTTAGCTCAGCCTTGAATTGGAACGCACGGCCTTGGAACGTGCCAGCCACGAACTCCTGCCAAGCCGTATAAGTCGGAGACCCTGAAGGATCGTCGTCTGTTCTTCGCATGTAGAGCTTGGCGTTAACAGCATCAGCCTCTGTGCCGTCAAAGTCGTTCCAAGTGTCAATCAACGCAGTGCGGGCGTCGATGGTGTCATTAGGGAAGAAAGCCCTGGTGACAAACCGCCGCTTGATGTCCAGCGCAAAGCGTGCCCCAAGATCCAGCGTGTTGTTGAACTGATACTCAGCAGAGCTAAGGATGTCCCCAAGGAAGTCAAAGGACGTGATGGCGTCAACGTCGGTCACATCATCGATGTTGTCGTCACCGTCAATCACCAGCGCATCAAGGTCGTCGCTGTAGAAGCAGTCAGTCTTGGTGCCTTGGTACGGCGGGGTGTCCTGATCTTCCCTGCGGGTCTGAACCGTGATCCTGCCAACAGCATCAGGGAAGTCCATCAGCACGCTGGTGGCGTTCGTGCTCTTGTTCCCCAGCTCGTCCTCAAACTTGACCAGGATCTCGCCTTCAACCAGCGGCACGATGGCCTCAGTCGAGTTACCAGCAACAGCAGGGATCAGGTCAACAGAGTTAGGCCAAGTTGCAGAGCCATCAGTCAGGTTGCTGTGCTTAACGTGAACAAGGCCATTCACCTTCACGTCAAGGTCAACAGTCTGATCCCAGCGCAAGCGAGCACTGTTGGCGCTGATCGGTTCAATCGACAGGTTCTGCACATCGCCAGGCACTGCCGTCTTGCCGAGCAACGTGAACGTTGCTGTTGCAGTTGCGCTCTGCTTGCCAAGGTAGTTTTTGGCGCGGATCTGAACAGTGAGAGTGCCAGCCTTCAGATTCCGCAGAGTTACAGACGGATTTGAAGTGTCCAGCTCAATGAAGTTGTCATTATCAAGCTTGTATTTGACGCGGAACTCATTGACATTGACCCTGTCGTGCTGCCAGCTCAGATCAAAGCCTGTGTGAACAGTTTGCCCCTCTTGATAAAGGAACTCAGTGCCACTCAAACCTTCTGGCGCAGTTGGCGTGCCGTTCAGATTGCTGATGTCTCGCGTTGTTAGTGCAATGTCTTGTTCAACAGCTGCATAGATTGATTCGTTGTAAGCAACAGCAGTGACGCCCACGGTGCCATCACCACCTTCAGCAACAGACACCACACGATATTGCTGCGATTGAATGTCACTGGTTTGAATCAGGTAAATCGCTTGCGCCTGTGGCGCTTGGCTGAAAGCCTCGCTGACAGTAATGGCAGCACCTGAGATGCTGCTGATTGTTTTTGTCTCAACCAAACCTGTTGGCAGCAGCACTGACAACGTCGGACTTGCCGCCAAATTCACAGACAGATCCGTGTCGCTGTCAATCGTGACGACGGTTGTCGTTGCAGAGCTGACCCTGCCGCTGCGGCGTGTGCCAGCACGCAACGGATCAGCAATGTCGATCACGATGCCTGGGGTTACAGCAATGCCGGCATCAATAGAAACAGCAAAGCTGACTGTTTCTGACAGCAGCCTTTCGCTAGTCAGCAACCACTTGCCCAGCCTGTGCGCTTGGCCCTGGCTGTAGCAGCCGATTGCCTTTACGTCCTTATTAACGATGCCGTACTTTGCAACGGCCTCGTGATCCTCAACGTATTCATATTCAACCTCACCAAGCGTGTCATAACTTTGCCAAGCCACTGTGGCGCAGGTGTGTCGCGCCTTCTCAGCTGTGCCGCTGTAAGTGAACAAGCCATCAACAACGTTGCTAGGGCCGAGCAGATATTGCGAATCAGCGGGCTTGTCTTGACGCAGAACAAGTGAGCCAGCGCCGTAATAACTAATGCCCCTGAAAATGCTAGTTAGCTGCTGAATGACGTTGTAGACCTCATCACGGGTGTTGAGCAGCAGGTTGAGGCTGAAACGTGGCTCTTGCCCGCCTTTGCCATCATCGACAAGTTCCGAGCAATATCTTGAAATTTCATAGAAGTCGAACAGGTCCAATGATGCTTCTGGAACGCCGCACCCATAGCGGGTGTCTGTGAGCAGGTCAAAAAGACACCAGGCAGGGTCATTCGTCCACGTCGCAGCAGACAGCGTGCCATCAAAAAGCCCTGAATAAGTAATGCGGCCCAGGTGTGTTGTGGTGTCAACAGTGCCGTTGCTAGGGATCCTGACCTTTGTGCCACGAATCAGATATTTGCGGAGTGGGATGTTTTGGAACTGCTTTGAGCTAAAACGCAGGCCAGCTAATGCAGTGTTTGGATAGGCCAGCTTCTCGTCTTGAATCTCTGTGTAGCTGCTGAAAAATGTTGAGCTTGCGCGTTTTGTGCTGGTTTCGTCTGCGCTTGTGCGAACAACACGCAAATCGACAGGGAAGCTACCAGTCAGATTGACTAGATAGTCCCGCTGATAGCGGCTGCTGCTTTTGCCGCTAATCGTGTCACTAAGAACGTCGTTATATCCACCGCCGTCATATTGAACCTGAATTTTTATACTGACTGAATTGCCAACAATGTCGCCGTCATCTTCAACCGCCTGAAGTGATGGCACTGTAATCGTCACACGCACGCGATCAATATCTGAGTCAGTGATTGATCGTGTAACTGAAGCTGCATTTGTTACCTCAACGTTTACTGCCCTTTCATTCTGAATCCCACCTGAAGGGTTGGGAATGTGCGGCTGTGCTTGCGTGCCATGCGCAAAAGTTCCGGTAAAGTTGTCGAAATTTACAGATCCGTCGCTGTTTTGAACTGGCGTGTCATCTATAAAAATACTTTTAGCGCCGTCATCTAATCCTTCAATCTCGCCTTCACAAAGCACCTCAAGGATGTTGACAAACTGTTCCGACTTGAGGCTGTCATCCTCCTCCGTCGGAGTTCTGCTGCTGCCGCCGCCGCCTTTGCCACCGCCAGCACCTTGAATCAGCTTTTCGTCAATCATCAGAGAGGGAACCCGGCAGCGTCTGCAGTTTCAAATACCAAGCCATACTTTTTGCGCATACTGAATGGCAAGCCAACAAGCCGTGGGTCAACAGTTTCCCTAGCAGAGTGATCAACATCAAAACCGCTGCTAATCACAGCCGAGCCAATAACAACACGCCCATAGGCTATTGGCACCGCCAAACCCTGCTGGCTGGTGTTGGTGATGCCGCTGAAGCTGAAGTTCTGAATTCGGTTGGCCTCTTTCAACTCAAGCCCTGAGGGTGGCGTGGGCGAAATCATTTGAGAAACACCACCCAAAACCAAGGATGCACCAACAGCAGACAACGCCGTGCCGACGGTCGTCAGTGCTCCAATCGTGCCTGGGGCTAGCGGACCGAAAACACCAAACGCCGAGCTTCCAAACAAGCCAGCGCCAGGGAACAAAAACGATGCGCCGATCAGCAAGGTGCCAAAAATAGCCCGGCCAACACCACCAGAACCGGCAACAACAGGCGTGATGCTGAAGACCTCACGCTCTGACCAAGGCAAGCCCAGCACGCTCACGTCACTAGGTGTCGCCTCTTCTTTGCCAACCCTCACCCGATAAGCAACGCCATCCTGCTCGCTATCAATCAGCCACTTGTCTAGGCCAGGAAAATTCACGCACAGAGCCTTGATCGCCTGCGCTGGTGTTGCCACGTTCAGCTCAAACCGGCACTGCCCTAATCGCTCCCGCAGAGCGCCGTAGACCTTAACGACTTTCATGACGTATCGCCCGGTCTGTGGCCTTCAAATAATAGCCACCCAGTAAATCCCTAGAACTCAAGCGGCCCTGCACATGATGCAAAATCTGCTGCTCGCCAAGGTAAATGGCAGCGTGGTTTGGGACAGGTGACTGCAGGTTCATCAGCAGCAGATCACCGCGCTGCAGCTGCTCAACTGGCACCCGTGAAAACCCTTCCTTGGCAAAGTTCTCCACATACATGTTCTCCCCGTTGTGCCACCACTGATCACGGCGGTGATAGTCGCTCAACGTGATGTCGTACTCACGCTGAAAGAAGTCACGCACCAACGTGTAGCAGTCCACAATGCCGTGGACAAACTCACGGCCTACATATTGCAGCTCAAAGCCCTCAGGCTCGCAGTAGCCCCAGCCCTCAGTTTTTGGGTTGACGATGAACCAAGGCAAGCCGGACTTTTCACAGGCAACACGGTCAGCTTCTGACGGCTTGGGGTTCGTCACAGGGTGACTGTGAACGATCGCCACCACCTCGCCCTTGTCCTCCACCTCATGCCAGCCATCGAGCACAAAATGCTCATCAGGCGTCTGGGCAATGTTGCGACAAGGAAAATAACGACGCCTGCCCTTCACAACAGCAACTAGCCCGCAGGCTTCTTTGGGGAACTCATCCTTAGCGTGCTGCAGGATTTCCGCTTGCATCGTCGCAGTCAACTTCATCGCGTCAGACCAGCTCCGGGGAATGATCCAAACGGCAGCGTTCCGTTTTCACCAAATCGCAGCTTGCAAGATGCAAGACGCTTGCCGCACACATCCTCAGCCAACGTGCTGACGCTATTGCCATTCACATCAAAATAATCAGTTCCCGTATAGCTGCACTCGCTGCTCCTGTAGATCCATTGGCAGGTGTTAGCCACAATTTGCCGCTTAGGCAGTTTCTGCCCGACAAGGTCAAACTCACTGGCAAGCTCAAAGGTGACAACGTCGCGGGTCTCTGTTGCCTTGCGATTGATGCGCCAAATCTCCGTGGGGAACCTGGCGTTCGGGTCCGCTGTTGATTCACCGTCTAGATAACGCTTGAGGGTGCGGATCCGCTTGACCGTCGCGCCCGTCAGATCATTGCCCGTTGTTGTGGCATTGACCAGCGCCAGCAGCGTGGTCATCGTCCCGTCAAGGTTGGCAATGCTTAGCGTCGGTTGCGGAAGCGTGCCACCAGAGCGCATCTCAAAACCATCAGCCTGAACAGGGAAGCGCGTGTAGGCGTTGCCATCAAACACGATGTTGCCTGTCACGTTTGCATTGCTGCCAGCGTGAAACCGATAAACGTCAGAGCTGCCGTGCAGCGTGCTGTCTAAGTGCAGCTCAAACAGCTCGATGATCGCGCTAGGCGCAAGAACAGAAACATCCTCGTAAACGCTGCTGATCGCAGTCCAGACAACAGTGTTATCAGTGATCGTGCTGTTGATGTCTGTCGGCCAGCTCGGCTCACTGGCAGCAGAGGTGCCAGCTGTTGTGCACCGAAACCACAGGCCACTTGCTTGGCTCGTGGTGGCCCTGCGTATATCACCAACAGAGAAGGCGGTGCTGGCTGCCCAGGCTGCTACTGCTGCCATTACGGTTCAAAGACTTGGCGGAAGGTGGCGTTGATTGTTGCCAAGTTTGCGTATGGGATCGTTTTTGTCCAGCTGGGGCAGACCCACTTGTAAGAAGTAGAGGAGCCTGGCGGTTGCCAATCAAACGACGCACCATCATCAGCGCGAGCATCCAGAAACGTTTCAATCGTGTCTGAGTCAGTCTCTGAGATGTTCTGAAAGATCAGCGTCCATTCTTTTGGGTTCTGATTCAGGCCGTAATTCAGACGCAGCTCATAGCCATCACCGAACTGCACACGCCGCAGCCTTGGTGCGCTGTTCTTCTGCGCGTTGTAATCAGGATCAATAGAAGGGAAGGTGGCCATAATCAGACTGTTGCAAGCAGACCGCCAGGACGCTTCTGCTTCAAGATTTCAGTTTGAACAGCAACGCCAATAGCTTTGCCCAGCTGTGACGCCTGTGCGCTGTCACCCTGCACTGAAGAACCTGAAGCATCAACACTGACATTCACGGTAGTGGCCCCGCTGCCAGACGCCTCAACACCGAGGCGACCGCTGCGACCACGACGCAAGGGAAGGATGCCCTCTGGCCCGGCCTCCCCCATTAACCCCATTCCATTGGCCATCGGGAACAGCGTTGACTTGTTTACAACCCCGCCATAAGCAAACGGCGTGACCTGACCGCCTTGTAAAACACCGCCTTTGGCGAAAGGCAAGATCGATCGCAAGCCAAAGTTGATGAACAGCGATGCAGCCTGTTTGAGCAGGCCGCTCATCACACTTGCAAGTGATTTGCCTTGAACGATTGCATCAGTCAAACCGTTCACTAATCCTTCCCTAATTGTGGCTTTTATGTTTTCAAATAACTGCTGAGATTCTGTCAACTTGCTGTTTAATTCATCTTGCTTGTTCAACTGCTCAGCCAGTGCTGCACCTGCAGCAAATTGCTCAGCCTCAAGCTGATCTGCAGCAGCCACTGACGCCTCAAGGTCTGCTAAGAAAATTGCAAGATCAACAGACATTTCCTTAGTTGCACTAGCTGCACCACTTGTGCCACCAGTGACGATGGGGCTGAATTGCGTTTCTGGCAAAGTAACTGCACCCAGCCCAGTGCCAGCGCCGCCTGCTCCTAGCCCAGCAAATCGTTCTTCAATACTTTTGAAAAGCTCGCCAATAAGCTGCTGTGAACCCGCAATAGCTGCAGCACCAGCGCCAACACCAAGCACTGCGCCAATCTTGCCGCCTTTACCCAGTGACGCACTGGCGGCCTGTAAGGCAATAATGCCTTGCTGAATAACAAGCCTCGCCTTTTCAAGGTTAAAGAGCGTGCGAGTTATCTTCACAACTGTGTTGAGGTTGGTGATTAACGCTGTGAACGCCTTGCCAGCAGCAACACCAACCATCGCGCTGCCAAACAAAATGGCAGCTTTTGTCATGAAGCCAAAAGCCTCAAGAATCACAGGCAAGTTATTAGTTACATTCTCCAAGAAAGTCTTAAAGCCTAGAGCTACAGCATTTAATGCAGGCAGCATGGCGTCAAGCAATACTGCGCCAACCTCAGCAAATTTGATTCCTATTTCTGTAATTTGATCGTTAAAAAGCTCAGCATTTTTCGCAAAATTCTCGCTTACATTAACGCTAAATTTTTCAAGGGATTCAGAGCCACCATTCAGCAACGTGATCAGCTTTGCACCAGAGCGGCCAAAGATGTCCATTGCAACAGCTGCCTTTTCTGGCCCGTCAGGCAGTTGCGCAAACTTGTCAGCAATTTCACCGAGCAACTTGTCAGATGGCTTAAGACTGCCATCTGCTTTCTTGACGCTGATGCCCAGCTTGCCGTAAGCGTCAGCGTAAGTTTTGACGCCCTCAGCAGCCTCAACCTGTGTCTGGGCCAACTTGCGCAGGCCAGTTTCAATCTCGCTTTGACTTACATCCGCGAGCTTGCCTGCGTTGACGTAAGCCATCAACGTGCCTGAGGCAATGCCTGTGCGAACGCTCAGCTTGCCAAAGGCATCAGCAGTGTCTAAAAGGCTTTTGCCCAGAGCCGCAATACCACCAACAGCAGCAACAGCCAGCAAGCCTTTGAAAGCTGCGCCGACGCCACGCACGGCCATGCCAAGATTCTTGGCCTTGCCTTCAACGCCCTGCATGGAGTTGCCAAGGCGCTTGATATTATTTTCGCCCTTGGTTTTGGCGTCGATTAACAGACCAAACTTGGCAGCCATTTACTTGCTCTCCTTGTTCAGGATCTTGACCGCCGCAGCCTCCATGACTTGCAAATTCTCAAGCACGGTCGGCTGATCCTCAACTTCATACAGTCTAAACAGCCATTCAACAGCTGAATAGTCCAGCCCACAAACGCCTGACATCGTCGTGCGCCATTGCGTCTGACAACGCAGGAACATCTCAACAGCAGGCCAATTATCAGGCCACACCTCAAAATGCTCAGGCGCATTAGGCTCAGGCAACGCCAAGCCAAACGCTTGGGCATCAGCCATCAGCTCTGACTTGTCATCAGGGCCGCTGAATAGATACTCAACGGCCTCCTCTAGTTTTTTCTCTTGGCTCCCTGCTTGCTTTCCAGATAAGCGCCAGCAATCGCGCTGGCCATCATCGGCACGTCCAGCAGCTCGTCACGCTTGGTGATGCTGTAAGGCAGTTCCTTGCCGTCCTCATCCTCAACGCCTGCCCAGCCTGTCATCACCTCGCGGGCGATCTCAACGTCAGAGAGATTGCCTTCACCGCTTAGCTCAGCAATCTCCAGCAGACGGCTTTGCGTCAGGTCTTTGAACTCAACATCAAAAGTGACCCGCTCGTGTTTGCCCCCATCAACAGGGACATCCACAGAGACAGGCCACTTGTAGGTGTTGGACTTCTTAAGGACGAATCCCATAAAAGGAAAAATTCATCCCAAAACTAGCGCATCAAGTCAAGGCCAAACTATATTCGTCGTTCCCAGATGTTGTCGGGGTTGCTGTGTAGTCAAAGTTCAGCATCTGAACGCCGTCAGAATCTGAGTAGCTAACAGCAGACAAATCAGTCTGAGGTGCGCTGAAGGTGAAGATGTTGCCAGCAGTTTGGCCATGCTGGAACGTGTTGTTTCCAGTGGAAGTGCCAGTAATGTCGCTGAAGTAGTTGTGCGTCGCCATCAGCTCAGCCTCAAGGACAATGCTGCCGCCAGGGCGACGGTCAGTGATCAGCACTTCCTTGCTGCCACCAACCAGCTCGCGGTAAACGCTCTGATTGTTTTGATCAAAGCTGAACGACTGCACAGCGCCGGCATAGCTGAACAGCTGCTGGCTGGTGGTGTTGCCGTTCTTGAACAGCACCGGCTTGGCTTGGTTTTGGTACGTCGGCGTTGCGTTTGAAACGTCTGTCGGCTCGTTATAGATGCCAACCATCGTGAAGCTGATGGTGGGGATTTGGCCGATCTCTGCGGAGATAGAGAACGAGCCACGAGCGCCAGTCACTTTCTGGCGGACGCCATCTTGGAAAAAGTAAATGGTGACAGAGTCAAAGCTACTGCTCACCGGCGCATAGGTGACTGAGGTGCTGGCCACGATTGTTTCGCTGTTGCCGCAAGCCTTGAGCAGCGGACCGAAAGCAGGGGCGGTGCCGGCTGAGCCGGAGCCGACCATTTCAACCTCAAAGGTCACCTCAACACGCTGAAATGCGTGAAGCACTTCATAGTTGCCCATATAACCGCGAATCAGCTCACGCTCAACAGCGTCAGACTGAAAAGGGCTGATCTCAAGACTGCGAACAAGGATCGCATCTGCAGAGCCTGTTGGCGTTGGATCGGTTCCGTAAGTTGACTCCTCTTTCGCCAACAAGAGGCGTTGACTTGTTCTAAGTGCCATTGGTCAAAACCTCAGTTGGAGACAGGAAGTTGACTATCAGAACCCATAATAGTCACGGGCCTTGAGTCAGGTCAGCGAGCCGGGTGCGGTAACGCACTAGATATTCAACACCAATCACACCAGCTGGCTGGTCAGCGTCAACCATCTCAAATGTTGTCGTTCCTGGCTGCACGTCGATTGCGTAACCGCCGAGCGTCAGATCAGCCATGATTTTGCTGTGCAGACTCTCAACAATCGGGTCTGCAACCTCATCAGGCGTGTCGCCTCGCACGATCACAGACACACGCACTGTGAGCGACCAGTCCAGCGTTGGAAGGCTGGTGTTTTGCTCTGGTGTATCGCTGATTGCCTCAACAACCAATGCAGGGCTTTCACCACGCTGCAACGGCACTACACGGCTTCTATAGATGCGCGTGCCAACGTCGGTCGTTCCGCTCAGGCTGCTGACGATGTCATCAAGAATGTTTTCCCGCAGCGTCGTCATGTCAATTCACCGAAAGCCAAGCTTGCATTGCTTCTGACCCACCAACGCCAGAAACAGTCACGCGAACATATCGGCAGTTGGCGCGGTAGTGCGATGCAGTCGTTCCGCTGCTGTGTGCTCTGCCATTGCCATGCACGCCATCGTCATCGTCATCAGCGGCCTGGGCCTCAGCGTGCGGTTGCTCTTTTAATGGCCACCAAATCGTTCCATCTAGCGAGCCTTCATCAGTGATCGTCACAGTCCCGTTGCTGACCTTGTGGACGATCGTGAAAAAGGTGCTTGAGATTTGCGCTGCAGGTGTGCTGCCGTTTGCAGTCAGCTCATCCCAGCCGTGATGGTTGAAGTCGTTGTCAACGTAATGACCGAGAGGGCTCATGTCTTCTGCAGCGAGATTTCACAAAGCAGTCCGTCATCAATTAAGCGCGTCTCGCGCACTGTGTAAGCAACAGAATCGACGGTGATGCTGGTGCCAGCTGTAAGGGTGCCAAAGTCAGAAGCCTTGGCGGTGATTTGGTAGTCAGTGCTGAGCACCATGTCACCAGCCAAGACTTGACTGGGCTGATCGAGAATGACATTCGCCGTCGTTGCGCCTGACGTTGCAGACACATTGAAGTCACCTAGGAAAACTCCCAGATCATCAGCGAGCGCATCAAATGCCATCAGCCGTACTTAGGAAAAGCAATGCCCTTGACGCTAACTGCGCCGGTTCCAGTACCACCAGCAACAGTGATGACAGCTCGCACATAACGGCGACAGTCATCA
>Ga0255752_10006743_pt1 | contig 10682 bp, 4 predicted proteins | sample 011ome_25_FD_179952 | JGI IMG/M metagenome (GOLD analysis project Ga0255752, IMG submission 179952) | Coastal salt marsh microbial communities from the Groves Creek Marsh, Skidaway Island, Georgia - 011512CT metaG (version 2) | ecosystem: Environmental > Aquatic > Marine > Intertidal zone > Salt...
ATACCGTCGTCGTCGATGTCCGTGCAAATTGTTTGATCGCAGTCCTCCCATCCTTCAGGAATGTAGGTGCACGTGATGTTGTTGCTCAAAGTGGCCGTGTCGTCGTAGTTACACGCAGTCTGGTCCGTGCAACCTGCACATGAAGTGAATTCACATGACCCATCGTTTTCGGTGGTACCTGCTTCGTAGTTGCATGCCGTCACGACGGTGCAGCCGAACACCTCTTCTTGGTCACATACGCCATCTTCGTCTTCATCAATTAAGCAATTGCCTGCACAATCGACGAAGTCACTCGCTGGATATGTGCAGCTCGCGTCTTCATCCGTTGCTGTAGCGCTGTAATTACATGCATCCGAATCCGTGCAACCGGGAATTTCGAATTCATCGCAAACTCCATCGTCATCAGCGTCATTTATGCAAGTACCTGCACAGTCATATCCAGCATCTGGATAATCGCAATCAAGTAATTGGTTCAGGGTCGCAGTCGGATCAAAGTTGCACGCGGTGGTATCCATGCAACCCACACAAGAAGTAAAGTCACAGCCTTGATTCTCGGTTGCATTTTCGTCGTAGTTACAAGCGTCATCGTTTGTACAACCAACAATTTCGTTTGCATCACAAACTCCATCACCATCCGTATCAACACCTGATCCTCCGCAAACTCCACACGCATCCGTGGTCAAACACGTACCGTCATCATCTGTTGCACTGGAGTTGTAATTGCAGGCATTGCTGTTGGTGCAGCCGTCCACTTCGTTGATGTCACAGACACCATCGTTGTCGCTATCACCATCCAGTACTGTACCTGTACCGTCAGTTGCTCCTGAACACGTGTCGCAAGCCCCTGTTGCATAAACGCATTGGAGCAATTCATTCAAAGTAGCACTGGCATCATAATTACACGCATTGCTGTCCATGCAGCCAACACAAGAGGTGAAGTCGCATCCAGCATTTTCTGTGGCAGTAGCGTCGTAGTTACAAGCGTCATCGATAGTGCATCCAAAGATCTCGGCTGTGTCACAAACGCCGTCTCCGTCGGTGTCAACTCCCGTTCCTCCGCAAACTCCGCAAGCATCGGTATATAGACATGAGTCGTCATCATCCGTAGCTGAACTGTTATAGTTGCAAGCAGAATTGTCTGTGCACCCATCAACTTCATTGATATCGCAAACACCATCATTGTCAGAGTCGCCGTCTACAACATAACCTGTTCCATCTGCCTCGCCTGAGCAAATGTCACAACCAGTTGCGTAAACGCATTGAAGAAGTTCATTCAACGTGGCGGTATTATCATAGTTGCAAGCTGTTGGTTCCATGCAACCCACGCAAGAGGTGAAATCACATGAACCGTCATCATCTGTTGCCGCATTGTTGTAGTTGCAAGCATCGTCATTTGTGCATCCAGAAATAATGCATGAACCATCATCCAAAGTGGCTGTGCCGTCGTAGTTATCTGCAGCTGCATTGGTACAACCGTAGCAATCAAAAGTGCAAGTCGCGGGTTGCGTAGCATTCTCGTCGTAGTTGCAAGCTTCATCGTTCATGCAGCCCACACAAGATGTGAATTCGCAAGTACCTTCCTGATCGAAATTACAGGCCCATGGTAATTGGCATGTAGTAATCAAACCAAGAGGTGCTGGGCTTCCTCCCACATCACCTGTGCATGGATCGCCACACGTAGAATTGTCTGTGTCTGCGTACGGCCCGTAGTTACAATATGTAATGGGGTCGTTGCATTGGCCAGTATCCGGATCAAAAGAATTACAATAGTTACATCCAGATCCTGAGAGAACAAAGGCACATGACCCATCGTCTTCTGTAGCTGAAGGTGAGAAGTTTACAGCACTCGAATCAGTGCAGCCTAAAATTTCAGCTCCATTACAGACTCCATCGTTGTCAGTATCTCCGTCGACTACGACACCTGTTCCATCTGTAGCACCAGAGCACGTGTCGCAACCTGAAGCATACACACAAATAGGTTGGCTAAAGATTGCGTCCTCATCATAATTGCATGCTTGAACTACAGTACAGCCTGAACAAGAACTTGTTTCACAAGCCTCGTTAGCTGGGTCTGCGTAGTTACATGTGGCAGTGTTCGTACAGTTATCTGCATCGTCGCAAATTCCGTCACCATCTACGTCAGCTGCACAACTTCCTCCACAAATACCAAGAGCATCCAGAGACTGGCATGACCCGTCATTATCTGTGGCAAGCGAGTTGTAGTTGCATGCTGAAGCAACGGTGCAACCAGCAATCTCGTTGACATCGCATACACCGTCGTTGTCAGAGTCGCCATCAATCACCGTTCCGGTTCCGTTTGTAGCGCCACTGCATGTGTCACATCCCGTTGCGAATTCACAATTAGCATTCGCACTGATCGTGGCCGCAGCATCGTAGTTGCAAGCTTGTACAATGGTGCAACCAGAGCATGAGGCCGTTTCGCAGGCAACATTTGAGGGGTCGCTGTAATTACACGCCGAAGTGTTTGTGCAATTGTCCGCATCATCACAAATGCCATCACCATCGGCATCTGTTGAGCAAGGTCCTCCACATACACCAAGTGCGTCGAGGGACAAGCAAGAATTGTCTTCTTCTGTCGCGCTTGCATTGTAATTGCAAGCAGCTGAATCCGTGCAACCCAAAACTTCATCGGCATCACATGTGCCATCGTTGTCCGTGTCTCCATCGACTACAGTGCCTGACCCGTCCGTCTCTCCTGAGCAAAAATCACAGCCGTCTGCGTAGATGCATGTAGATAAGTCAGAGATGGTTTTGGAAGCGTCGTAGTTGCAGGCGTTTACCACCGTACAACCCGCACAGGAAGCATAATCACAAGTACCATCATCTTCCGTGGCTGTCCCGTTGTAGTTACAAGCTGAAGCATTGGTGCAACCGTTGATTTCCAATTCATCACATACACCATCACTATCAGCGTCGTTTAAACAGTTTCCTGCACAGTCATAATGTGTCGCTGGGTAAGTACAGGATCCAGCGTCCGTAGCAGCGGAATTAAAGTTGCAAGCTGTATTATCCTGGCATCCGGTGATTTCTGCCTCGTCGCATACCCCATCATCGTCAGCGTCGTTCAAACATACTCCATCACAATCTACATAGGTAACCCCATACAAGTCCACGGGATAATCGCAAGATTCTGTATCTGCAATGGTGGCCGTAGCATTGTAGTTACAAGCTTCAGCCACGGTGCAACCAGAACAAGAAGTGTATTCGCAACCGCTGTTTGTAGTGGCATTGCAGTCATAATTACACGCTGCTTTAATGGTGCACCCGATAACTTCATTATCATCATAAATGCCGTCACCATCGGCATCGGCAACCGCGTCTCCACTAGCTGTAGTACTTGATTGCACGTAAACCGTGATTTCGTTCCACATTCTGCGCGTACCACAATTGTTCAGGACCTCGATCGCAAAGGTGTAATAACCTTCTACTGTAGCATCAAAACCGGTTCCTGCCGGATTCAAATTTGCGATTTCCACAGAACCCATGTTGGTGTTGATACCGAATGACGAGAAATCCTCAGCTTGTGTGAAAGGATTGCTGTCAAAAGCTTCGCCGATATTGATTGAATACATGTCGTCTTCATTGTACCCGTAACACGGGTCAAAATCAATATGCAACACAACTTCTACGCTATCGAATGCGCCACCATCGATTCCGGCGTACATCAGAATGTTCCAAGTAGCCTCTGGACCACTGCCAGTGGGTCCGTTTTGCGTTGCCGGGCTGAAACCTGGCTCCACGAAATATTGATTGCCCGCACTCGGGGGATTGTCATTGGGTGCGGTGGTGTTGCGCAGCTTCACTCCCAAAAAGGTTGTGATTTGGCTGTTTTCTTTGATGCAGAGATTATTATCGCTGATCCCAGATCCCAACGACCAATAGGATGAATTATTTAATCCATCGAGGTAATCTGCATCACCGAAAAAATCAGCTTGTGTCTGCTGTGGCCCAAAACCAGCGTAGCTAACAGGGGATGGCTCTGAACACAGTTGTCCGAAAGCTAATGCAGGCATGAAGAGAATGAAGGACAAAAGAAATCGCATGGCGCTAATTGTGATAATTCTAAATAAAGATACAAAAAAACATCGACGAAATACCAAATCCTAAAATTTTATTGGAAAATTGGCACGACTAAAACGGTTATGGCTCGTTTTTTCAATAAGATCCTTTTACAGATTTGAATCATTTACGGGTTCAAGCCAAAAAGGTTTCAGTTTTAGACTAGTAAATAGATTCCTAAGGTTTTAAGGCTTACTTTTGTTCTTTAAATCTTTTACGTGTGAACATATTTGTAGGAAATCTCGCATGGGGTGTTGACGACATCGCCCTTCGAGAAGCGTTCGAAGCTCATGGAGTGGTCGAACGAGCTAAAGTCATCCACGATCGGGAAACTGGCAGAAGCCGTGGTTTCGGATTTGTTGAGATGCCGAACCAAGAAGAAGCCGAAAATGCCCTCGAGGCAATGGAGGGCAAAGACCTCATGGGACGCAACATTCGATGCAACGAAAGCGAGGCTCGAGAGCGTCGCTAAAGCAAACTTTCTTAATGAAAAAAGGAGGCTCATGGCCTCCTTTTTTTATGCTCCGAGTTGAGGATTTTTTTTATTTAAAGTGGTCAAAATTTGCGCTGCTCTCTTTCATCCCACAGTCCCCAAAAGGCCCCTACACTCCCTTCAGCTCCGACCTTCCACGACTCATCGAAAGCTGAGAAGTAGAACATTTCTACCCCTTCTTTTTTTGACCAGTTTTGAGCATTGATAAAATATTTCAACGCATTTTCATGTCCTGGTTCGGCAGCCCCCAAGGCATCACCCTGACTAGGCCAACCTGTCTCGGTTATGATGATTCGTTTGCCGGGTGCTGCTTGCTGGGCTTGGTAATACATTTGCTTCATGTAAAGCAGCGAATAGTCAATGTGACAACCTTCCCAATAGGGATAGCAATTGGCCAAAATAACATCGCAAGCTTCTGTAATCATGGGCCTGTTAGAGAATTCATAATAGGCATCTACATATCCTACTGGAATTTTCGGGATTTGCTTTTTTACCCTGAGGATGTATGCGATCAATTCTTCTTCTTCCATCTCTTCGCGGTACATCACTTCGTTTCCAACCGCCGCTACATCAACGAAACCGTTGTTGGCGAGTTCCACCAGGGCATTGATTTCCAACACGTTTTTGTCACGCTCCTCTCCTAGCCATGCTCCGACAAGGGTCTGAAATCCATATTCCTTGGCCAATCTTGGAATGATTTCATTTCCTTCCGTACAAGAAAAGACACGAATCCAGTCTGCATAGGGTCGCAACAATTCGAGTTTTCTTCTGACTTGGGTTTCGGTTATGGGGTCACCCGGTTTTTGGCTTCCTTCATACGGGCTGAAGCAAATGCCGTGCATTTTATCTTCTAAAAGCTGTGCGCTGTGATTTTTTAATTCACTGCGGTTGAGTTTGCTGACTTCAGTCCCAGTAAGGGAGAGTACTTTCTCTTGCCGATACGACATAACGTAAAATCTCTACTTATTATTGTTTATTAATTACTAGTCTTTCTAAGGACTGCAAGTTGCTTCTTGATTTCTTCCGCCTTTTCCTCTGTAATGTCATAATACTTCATGATCCAGATAGCACCTATAACACCTGCAATTGGTAAAAAAGTGTAGAACATTCGCATGCCGTTTACGGCCGACTCAGTCACATTTTCAGCCTCAAACCCGACCACTGAAAGGATGAAACCACCGAGCAATGCAGCAATACCAAAGCCCAATTTCACCATCCACCAATAGACCGCCCCCAAAACACCTTCTCTTCTTTTACCAGTCTGCAATTCGTCCAAATCGCAAACATCCGCAGTCATACTCATCATGATCGTAAACAGGCTGCCAATTCCGAACGAATGAAATGGAAGAGCGAATAGAAACAAATAGGGCTTTCCTGGAACGAATAAGAACCAAAACAAAATATAACCTATGATGGAAATGAGCTGCGAGATAATAAAGGCCTTTTTCTTACCAAATGCTTTGGACATCCGAGCAACGATGGGTATAACCAGGAAGGTTGTAATTAAGGCACCTACTGAACCGTGCAATGCAGGCCAGTTACCAGCGCTTGCAGGGTCACTATTGAATAAGTAGTGAACAATGATCAAAAACGTATATGCGGCGATAACGTTGAAAGAGTTGAATATCAAGAAGGTTGCACCGGCGATTTGGCGAAATTGCTTGATTCGAAAGGCTTCAAACGCGCCGACAAAAATCTCCTTGACGCTTCGAACGATATGGCTGGCGCTGATGGGCATAAAATCAGTCCGATCTAGCGTGGATTTAGTCTTTATGAATAAAGCGGGAATCAAGGCAAACAGCGTGCAAGGAATCGCGACCCACACCGACATTTCACGAACCCCATGGTCCGCTCCTTCCGGAAACCAACTTGGATCGTAGAGAATGACCCAAAACCAAGGGGCAATCACCCAAGCCCATTGTCCAATAAACTGAGAGACGGCCATGATTTGGGTTCGCTCATGAAAGTCTTCACTGATTTCATAACCCATGGCCACGTATGGCACGCTAAAAATCGTTAGCCCTAAATAGAACACGAGGGACCAACTCAAGAAGTAAATGAAATTGTAAACCAGCCCATCCCCCTTGTGAAGTTGCCACATGGCCACGTATGCTAACCCCATGATGATGGCACCGATAAAAACGTACTGTCTCCTGCGCCCCCATTTGGAGCGGGTGTTGTCAGAAATGAAGCCCATGATGGGATCGGTGACCGCATCAAAAATGCGCGGCAGAAATTGGATGATTCCCCACAGCAGTGCACCAAATCCGAGGTCTTGCACCAAGACTATGATGAACACCCCCAAGGCCGCAGGAAACATCTGATTGGCCAACATCCCAAAACCAAAGGCAATTTTTTGGCCCATGGGTACAGCTTGATTTGAAGTCGAGTTTTGAATATCCATGGTATGTCCGTTTTCAGGAATTGGTTGGTTGAAGAACGATGGTCTGAAGGGCTTGGCCATCGAGAATGATATCAATGTCCGCACCTATTCCTTTGATGCGAAGCGTTCTCGCGGTTTCTCCCGGGTTGAAACACACCACGACATAAGAATCGTCTTCGCTTGCGGTGGCCACCACCATCACTTCGCTATCCTCACATTCACTGGCCAACACCGTTGAGCCGGGTCGAATGAACTTGCTGAAATGGCACATCACATCGTAAAGAGGCGTGAAATACACTTCGTCCAATGCGGGATCGACAATTACAGGCGCTATGCACCAATTTTTAAACCAATTCGGACCCCCTTGGCGATCGAGCACCATATTCCAATCGACCCAGCCGTTCACCCAATGGTTTAAGCAACCAATAATGTCACGTGCATAACGGTGAACCGGGGCGTATTTCGGATGTAGGTATTTCTTGTCCGCTTCACGCCAGGTGTAACCCCAGTCCGTAGCTTCCTTTTGCCAGTACCAATCGTCGTCTTGCCACACGGGAACCTCGGCATCAATGCAACCCTCAGTTTCAATCAGTAATTTATCGGGTGCAGCGGCGTGCGCTCGGTCCAGGGCTTCTGGGAAATAATCGTAAGTGCTTTCGTACCAATGGATAGCTGTTCCATCGAAGTACTTCGCACTGGCGGAGTCACGGTACATAGCGGCGACCCATTCGTCCAGGCCTTCCCGGTTTTGGTCGTATCCCAAGACAATCAGTGATTCGAGTCCGCTAGATTCCAATGCCGGGCCCAAATGCTCTTGCACGAATTCTGTCATTTCTTCAGGCGAGTACAGCATGCTCTCCCAGTTGTTCCCGTTTCCATGAGGCTCATTTTCTACCGTAAAGCCCCAAAGTGGTATGCCTTCCGCCTTACATGCCTGCGCGTACTTGACGAAAAATTGAGCCCAGGTGGGTTGCATTTCCTTTCTCAAACGCCCGCCAACCCAATCATTGTTATCCTTCATCCATGGTGGCGCTGTCCATGGAGACGCGATGAGATTGAACCCTTCCTTTGAGATCTCCTGGGCTTCCTTGATCATCGGAAAAAGGAACTCCAAGTCTTGCTGGATGTCAAAATGCGCCAAGTCCAAATCGCCTTCAACGGGTGCATAACTGTATTGGAACCTCGAAAAGTCGCATGAATTCATGTGCGTGCGCGTCAGGCTGTAGTTTGCGCCATGTTCGGCGAAATAGGCCTCCATGATTCTTTTGCGATTCTCAGGGCTCATTTGATGAACGAGGTAAGCTGAAGCGTCCGTGAATGAGCCGCCAAATCCCTCGATTCGTTGTTTCCGCAATTGAGGATGCACACGAATTTCAATTTCTTCAGAATTCGGCACTTCTTTACGATTCAATTCAGCCTGGGAAACTTCATGAAACCGGCCTCCATTGCGAGAAGTTTCATAAACAGTTTTTTGGAAAGTCTGATCTTTCATACTCGTGCGGTTTCGTGAAGTAAAAAGCGATTTCACAACTTCAAACGCTTCTTTCGGATTGCGGTGGATGTCAACGAGCCCCCAATATTCTTCATTGGCCGTTCCATCAAACGGCACACCGCTGCTTCCCGGTGCCCACCCCCCCACATCTTGTTGGTTCGGTTCACCGGCTTTCCACCAACCGTCGGTAAATGAGAAGATAGCCGCACCTGCTGCATCACAAGAGTCCGAAAAAATGGGCTCGAGTAAGTTTCGTGTAGCATCGGCTTGAGCACGTTGGTTCTCGCCTTCGTCGTAGCCAGATTTCGCTGCAGTCATGAAACTGTCCGCTCCGAGTTCTGAGAAATACATTGGCTTATCACTCAGCTTGGCAAAGTCAATGGCTGCGGTATAGGACACATCCCATCGGTACACATTGAGTCCCCACACATCAATTTCGGTCATCTGGGCGAGCAACGTTGAATCTGGAACTTCACCATGCGCAGTCGATACCGGATGTCCTGGATCTTCCTGATGAATGGCTTTTGCACCTTCACCCAATGTTTGATACCACACATGAATCGAGTCGCCAAACCACTCCGGATGGTAATTGTATTCATTCCCCAATTCCCACATCAAAATTGCAGGATGGTCCTTGAATTCCTTGACATAATCAATAAATGATCCTGAAGCCATATCAAATATGCCATTCTGATTGTATCCGAATCCGATAATGACCTTCAAGCCCGCTTCCCCAATTTCGTCCAACACCTCCTTGGATCGAATGGGTTCATAAACCCGAATCGTGTTCACTCCCATATCCTGCATGAGCTGGAGATCGCTCGTCAAAGAGTCAAAGCTGCGCGTTGATGAACCCGCGTTCACGGGATGGTAACATACGCCTTTGATGAAGTAAGGACCATCACTCGTGTGTAGTTGCAGACCCTCGGTCCACACCATTCTTTTCTCCGCAGGACGGCACGCCGAAACGACCAGTAAGACGAGCATCACCAAAAACCCGATGTAATTGGCGCGGCCAGTTCCGGCTTGCAAGACCCTTCGTCTTAAGCTCATCATAATCATGGTTCTAAAACGTGACGATCGAGCAACTCCTTTTGTCCTGAGTAAGTGCATTCGATCGGATGGCCGCCTCTGGTCAAGCCATGGAAAACGCCCTTCTTCACCAACGGCCAAAGTGCAAATTTCGCTAAACCTTGCGCGGTGAATAATCCAAAATGATTCTCCGAATCGGTTGGATTCGCGGCACTTTTCCAAGGTTCGTCGAACGCTTCGAAGTAAAAGCAACTGATGCCAGATGATTGGGTCCAATCCCGCATTCCTTGATAGAAGAGGGCTTGCTTGTACTCGTCAGCTGCTCTCGATCCCTCAGGACCGTATAGGCCATCCGAAATGCTCGCCCATCCCGTCTCGCCGATATGGACTTCCTTGGTTGAATCAATTCGATGAACGTAGTCCACGACTTGCTGGTATTGCGATTGGCTATATGACAAAGCACGTTGCATCGCTTTTTCAATTTCACCGACCTGCTCATCCATCACTACATCGGAGCCTTCAGGGCTTTGGCGCCAAAAGACGGGATTGTAATGGGTGTCATGGAAGGGATATGTGTGCATGGAAACGAAATCAACCGAACGAATCAAGGCATTCAGATCGTCTTTGTGGTACTCTGAGCCGCCACCGCCCCATGAAGCGAAATTATCAGAACTGGTCACCCACAAATCCGGTGAAAGGGAACCCTCAGATTTCAACCCTTGCAAATGGTTGACCCAATGCAAAATCACTTTCGGCTCGACAAAATAAGACGCCGCCCAGTGGACCATGGCCTCATTTCCCACAGCGATGATTTTTACAATTTCCGGGTATGTCTGAGCCAAGGTTACTGCTCGCTTAATCTCAGCTTGATTCGCTTCAAAGTCACCCGACTGATGATCAGGCGTGTCGGTCCATGCGCCTGTACAATCGATCCACGCGCCGAGCATGACGTACATTTCAAATTCACCTTGTTCCTGTTTCAATGCTGAAATAGCTTTCAGCACATTCGATGCATGAGGCAATTGCACATTATAAGTCCTCAATATTCGGATCCCCATCGCATGCATGATCCGCAAATCCTCCTTTAACTGGGCAAGGGTTGGCTGCTCTGAACGGCTCAATCCACGATAGCCACCGTATGAGATCGCAGGATAGTTCGGATTTCCGAGTAATTCTCTGGCTGTTTTGCTCGACATAACATG
>Ga0255752_10006767_pt1 | contig 10667 bp, 4 predicted proteins | sample 011ome_25_FD_179952 | JGI IMG/M metagenome (GOLD analysis project Ga0255752, IMG submission 179952) | Coastal salt marsh microbial communities from the Groves Creek Marsh, Skidaway Island, Georgia - 011512CT metaG (version 2) | ecosystem: Environmental > Aquatic > Marine > Intertidal zone > Salt...
GATGGCGTGGACGATGATGATGATGCGGGTGGCGTGCGTGCGTGCCGACGCGCGGCGCGGCGACGCCATGGCGCGCGTCGTGGGCGTTTTTTCACGGCGTGCACGCATCGATGCGTCGCATTCGAGCGTCGACAGTGCGCGACGCGAGTGGCGGTGGGATGGACGAGGCGCGCGCGTCGCGGGCGCATGCGCCGCGCGGCGATGGCGATGGCGGTGGTGGCGGCGTCGGCGGCGTTGGCGGCGGCGGCGGCGGCGCGCGCGAGGCGAGTGACGTGTTGGTGGTGCTCTGCGGTGTTCCAGGAAGCGGCAAAACGACGTTCGCGCGCGCGGTGTGCGCGATGATTGACGCCGGCGAGGCGGTGATGCCATCGATGTCGTGTGTGTCGTCGTTTGAGGCGCATCATGTGAGCGTGGATGCGCACGAGCGCGCGCTGCGTGACGCCGCGGGCGCGCGTCCCGAGGACGCGTTCGACGCCGAGGCGTGGAAGTCGGCGCGGGCGCAAGCGCGCGCGCGCGCGGCGGAGCTCCTGCGCGATGAGGATGGTGGTGATGATGGTGGTGGAGCGTCGACGAGTCGGCGTCGGCGTCGCGTGCGCCGCGTGGTGTTCGCGGACGATAATAACTATTACGCGTCGATGCGCTGGGAATGGTTTCAAATCGCGCGCGAGCGCGGCGCCGCGTGCGTGTGCGCGTACGTCGTCGCCGGGGATGACGAGAATGGTCACATTCCTGCCGGCGGTGTCGATATCGCGCGCGAGCGAAACGCGAGGCGCGCGAGCGATCGGGTTCCAGATGAAGCGTTTTCGCGCGCCAGACGGACATTTGAAGCGCCGCCGACGCGTTTGCGGCTCGATGACGGATCTTCCCTGTCATTGTCGTCGTTTCCCACCGTGCGCATCGATACACACGCATGCGGTTACGACGTTGCCGTCGCGTGGGCATCCATCGTCGCCGCGTGGGGCGCGGCGCCGAAGAAATTGCGTACGGCGGAGGAATTGGAGTCGGCGCGCGAAGAGACGCGCCGAAACGCCGCGCACGCCGTCGACGTGCGGTCGCGTAAAGCCGTATCGCTCGCCATCGCGCGCGCCGACGCATCATCGCGCGCACACGTGGCGGCAATCGTGAACGACGCGCGTCGTGAGCTTGTAGCGCGCGTACGAAAAGCGAAAAGCGCGGATGAACTCGAAGCGCTGGAGCGCGCGTTTTACGCCCGCGTCGACGCGTAGACCTAGCAGTAGCCACCATAGCCTCGTCGTCGCTGAGCGATACATTTCCATATACATGTGCATCACATATACCACGTCGTTTTATGCGTCAAATGCGTCGTATCATCCGGCGCTTTGAGGCTGAGCCTCAGAGCGCGACGCGCCCGTAGCCAACATGTACCTCGCCCGCGCGTGGGCGCGCGCGAGCGCCATCGGCGACGTCCGCGAGCGCGAACGCACCGACGTCTTCGCCGCACGCATCGCCGACGCCGACGCGTCCACCACCGCGGCGTCGGCGCGCGATGACGACGACGAAAAGTCCCGACCGAATCAACAGTCATCAGCAGCAGCACCATCACCGTCGTCGCGTCGTCGCGACGCGCGCCACGGATGCGCTGCGCACCGCGAAGGCGCCTTCATCGCCGCCTTCTCCGGTCCCGTCATCGCATTCCGCGAGCTCGGCCCGCGCGGTTGCGCGATTGGCGAGTGGCGCGCGGACGCCGACGACGCCTACGTCGCGCTCGCGTGGCAAGAAGACGCCCCCGACGACGACGTCGACGATCTGCGTCGCCTGCGCCGCGCCGCATCGGCACCGTCGCCATCGTATGCGCGCACCGCCGCGCGCGACGTCGAGGAGCGCGTGATGGCGCGCGCTTGCGCGGTGACGGAGAAGGGCGAGGCGCACGCGTTTCGAGCGACGTCGAGCCGAGCTCCGTTGAACGGCGACGTCACTGGCGACGTCGAGCTCGAGCGCGTGCTCGCACTCGATGACGGTGAACGTGCGACGTGCGTGGCGTCGGATGAGCTCGAATTCGTGCTCGGAACCGATCGCGGGCGCGTGGTGTTTATCGACTGGAGCCGCGGGACGGAGACGCGAGCGGCGGACGTCAGACGTCGGGAATCGGATGGCGGAGCGACGAGCGTGGATTGGTGCGCGAGCACGTCCACGTGTGTGGTTCGTTTTGACTCGGGTGCGGTGTGTGCGGCGGAAATTGATGGCGACGGGGGCGTGCGCGCGATGAATTGGATTGACGCGTTTCCGTGTCCGTCGACGTGCGCGGCGTTTCATCGACGGACGCGTGCGTTGGCGCTTGGCACCGCGGATGGTGAAATACGCATGTATGACGATGCGATGACCGCCGAGGCGAGTAAACCGAGACGTGTGTTGAACGTGCGCGCGTTTGGGTTCGGAGTGGAGGACACGGGCGCGGTGGCGCATATGAAATGGTCCAACGACGGAGTCGCGCTCGCGGCGGGATGGCGTCGGCGAGGCATCGGCGTGTGGAGCAATTCTGGATGCTTATTAATGTGTTCGCTCCATCACGGCGCTGCTGCTGGTGCTCATGGAAACCCGCGACGAAACGTGACGTTTGCGGACGACCTCAAAGGCAATGACGGCGACGACGACGAGGATGAGCCGCGCGTTGGCGCGTGTCTCGGCGTCCCGGCGTGGGGTGTCGGCGGATTGAGCCTCTTCTTCGTATGTCTCGTCGACGACCAGCACCACACCGGCGGCGTCGCCAAGCTTTTGGAGTACTCGCTCGTGAGAAATATTTCAGCGCCACAAATTTGCGCGCGAAGCAGCGTCACAGACGACACGAATGCGCAGATATCTGACGGCGAAGCGCACGTCTTGCTCGCCGACGACAGAGCGTTCGTCATTCGCGCCAACGCGAACGGTCAACTCCATATCCATCAAGCGATATGTCCAGCGGCATACGTAGACGCGCAATGGCCCATGCGGTTAGCGTGCGCCAGCGCCGATGGCAGTCGCATCGCCGTCGCTGGCGCGCGCGGATGCGTCGCGTACAACGCCAGGGATGAAAAGTGGACCATGTTTGGCAGCGTCGCCGAAGAACACGAATTCGAAGCGCTCGCATTGACGTGGATCGACGTCCCGCGCGGCAACGCGCGTAGTCCAATTTTAGCCGTCGCCGCGAGGTTTGGCAAGCCTCGGTTGTTTAGCACATCGCTCAAGGTGTCGCACCGCGTGCAGTTTTATTCGCGGGATCGCTTGGGCGGTTCGGCGACGTTGGGGTCGCTGCCTCTTCCAGCCGAGCCCACGCACTTGAGCGCGTGTGGATCGCATTTCGTGGTGGGTTTTGAAAGTGGTGAAATGGCGGTGTATAAGTTCGACATGCACGGAGACGAAGGCGCGGTGCATCCGGTGCGAGAGTCGTCGGGGCAGCGGCGAATGACGACGACGCGAAACGGTCGCGCGCTCGTCGCGTGCGCTCTGACGCCGGATATTGCGGGTGACGCTCCGAGTGAGGCGCTCGTGCTCACGAATGCACGAGAGCTGCTGCTCGTGGATTTAACGGACAATCACGCGCCGGTGACAATATTACGAGACGTGACGGACTTTTGGGTGTCGCCTCGAGCGCGGGAATCGAGCGCCGCGGGCCAGAATCGGGACGACGGCGACGAAAGTAGCAGTGGATTTGAGAGCGCGGAGGATCTGAGCAATGGCGCCTCGGTGTCATTGGAAAACCCCGTCGACCGCGGGTGCGTGTTTGCGTACGGTGCCGACGGCATGCGCATTTGCTATTTTCCGCGCGACGGCGCGCGGCAAATCTTTCGCCTGGGCGCGGTGTGCGTCGACGTCGACCGTTCGACGAAGAATCCCGAACTCGAGTTCGATCGCGAGCTCTACCCGGTGCATGTAAGTGTGCGTCTCAGTCGTATCGTCGGCGTCGCACAAAAGCTATCGTTTTCCGATGCTCATGGAGAGTCGCCGTATTTTTCCATAGCGCCAAAGTCGCACACCATTGTCCCGTGCGTGTTGCGCAAATTATTGAGCGCTGGAAGTCACGATGCGGCGTTGCGATTCGCTCGAGCTGAGAGACGACAGACGCCATACTTCACGCACGCGCTTGAATGGTTGCTGTTCACCGCACTCGAGAGCGCCAATCGTGACGCGATGACGCACGCGGCGTTGAAACAGTCGTTGGCGTTGTTGCGAGAGCTTCCAAATTATCTCGAGATTGTCGTCTCCGTGGCGCGTAAAACGGACAACACGCGTTGGGAAGCGTTATTTACCGCCGCTGGGTCGCCAAGTGATTTGTGTCGTCACGCATTGAGGGCTGATAGATTGCGAATCGCCGCATGTTACATTCTCGTCGTTGATAAACTCGAAGGTGAAGTCGCCGGCCGCGCCGTCGCGATTGAAGTCATGCGCGAGGCACTCGCGGCGCACGATTACCGCCTAGTCGAGGATGTCATCAAGTTCTTGTTGAGACCCGTGCGCGTGACGGCGAGTGGAGAAGAAGACGTCAAGCCTGGTTTAATTGGGCGCGTATTAAATATCATCGTGCCGCCGCCGAATAGCGTACTGGCGCTCGGCGCTCGAGCGGACCGCGAGCTCACGCTTGACGTCACGGAGCAAGGGATTTTAAAGGCCCACTTAGACGCATTAGCGCGAGAGAAGGATATTTTCAACATGGGGGCGTTCGTCTCCGACACCTCGTTCGATGGCATCGGGTATTTTACGCATGAAACCACTGCGGGCGGCTCGGCGTACATTGACAACTTTTCCACGGCGCTCGAAGCCGCGGTGATGTCTTTACGACGCCGCGTAGCCGAGCGGCGAGAAAAAGCCACAGCGAGTGCTGCGCAACGGCGCAGAAATGAAAGTAAAGATAGCCTGCTCGCGGGAGACGTGTTCGATTTGTCGACATCGAGTACGGATACGGCGCGAGCGAACGCGTTGCTCGACGTCGCGCGAACGGCCCGGTGCACGGATTGGTCGCTCTTGATCGCCACCACGCTCGGCCGCGTCGATGTGCTCGTCGACATGTTTCGAGCCGAGCGCGTGTTAGTAAAACCATGGCGAGACGTGTGTGAGAAATGCGCCGCGCGTTCGGGTGATCAAGAGTTCAAAGAGTTTCTGAAAAAGACTGTCGACGAGGTCGACGCCGCGTGCGGACGAGGATGAACTCTCGCTCTAGCATCGTAAAATTTAGTAGTCGCAAATCATGCGGTAGGTTCTTACATTTTAATTGTCCAACACATCCGAAACGTATTGTTTGATTTCGTTCTTGCGTTCGGAAAGAGAAACCGCAAATTGGGTCTCGAGAGACTGACGAATGGTTTTCATCGAGACTTCCTCCATGTTTGCATCTTTGAGCAAGCTCTTGATGGCGTCTTTGATGGCTTCGCTCGACGGTTGCTGTGGTGCTGGCGTAGGTGCGGGCGCTGGAGCCGGCGCCGCGGGCTTTGGCGCTGGGGCTGGCGACACAGGCTTTGGCGCTGGGGCTGGCGACGCGGGCTTCGGCGCGGGCTTTGGCGCGGGTTTCGGCGTCGGCGCCGCCTTGGCCCGGGGCGCCTGTTTCGGCTTTTTCGCTGAAGCCTTAAATTCTTCATCGGAATCAGATTCGTCTTCGTCTTCGTCCTCGTCCTCGTCCTCGTCCTCGTCCTCGTCGTCGTCGTCGTCTTCTTCTTCTTCTTCTTCGTCGTCGTCTTCCTCCTCATCGTCACCTTCGGCTTTGGGTTCCTTTTCGCCCGTCAATTTGGCGATTTTTGCCTTTAACGCTGCGTTCTCCGCCTTGAGCTTCTTAATCAAAGCCGCCTGTTTATCCGATCCACCGCTCGCACGCTTCGGTGCCTTGGCTTTCTTCGCTTCAGTGCGCGCACGTTTACGATCTCTCGCCGCCTTCTTCTTCTCTTCCACCTCGGCGAGCGATTTCTTCCCGCTCGCGCTCGGTGCGTCCAAAAACGCGGCTAAACGCTCCACTTGCGCCTCCTTCTTCCCATCCGCACCCGTCCCGCGCGCAAGCTCAAACAAATCCAACAACTCATGCAATGTATCCTTATACGCACGAGTGAGCAAATCAATCTTCATCTCGCGCTCACCATCCGCTTCAAACACCCACCCGCTAAACTCGCCGATGCGCGCCTTCACCGTTTGCTGCTTCGGCACCCCCTTATACAAGATGCGGTACAAAAACTTCAAGATATCCTCCTTGCGAGAAATCTTCGACAGCTTAAACGCAACGTTCGGGATATCGGCGAGCTTCGTCCCGCGTCCGCGCTTGATGTCGAGCTCCTTCTTCTCTTCCACGACCGGGGCGAAGACTTCTACTTTTTTGCGCTCACGCTTCGCTGGGGCGGTGCTGGTCGTCGTCGGCGTCGTCGTCGTCGGCGTCGGCTTCGCGGGCGCGGGCGCGAATTCCATCGGCGCCGTCGTGTTCGTCGTATCCATCATCGTGTGCTCCATCGTCGTCGTCGTGCGGCGCAAGGCTGCGTCATTCAATGCGGTCGTTGAACTTTAATTTTTAAACTTCAAACGACAGCTCACCGCACGCGGGTATCACCGCACGCGTGTTCGCGCACGTGCGACGTCGGGAGACGAGTGAAATGGTATTTCGCGCCATCATAAACGCTATAAAGACGTACCGCGCGCAGACGCGGGCGTTGGAGCACATTCGCGCGGAGCGGGCGGCGATACAGCGCACGGCGGATGAACTCGCGGCGATGGAGCGCACGAATCGCGCCGCCGAGGCTGACCTCGCAGAGTTCCTGAAGTTTTCAAAGGAAGAGATGGAGGCGAACTCGGCAGCGCTGGAGGAGGCGGACCGGGTGTCGACGGAGTTGGCGAATCGATTGGGCGAGCTCGGGGAGATGCAGATTCGGGACACGTACGAGGCTGAACACGCGTTGGCGGATGCTGTGGAGGGTGCGTCGAGCGCGGCGCGCGTGAAGGAAGTTATGGATCGCATCGTGCGTGGACATGCCTCGGGTGGAGGTGATGGGAAGTCGTCGCCGTAGACGCCTCACGGATTTGGTTGGAGTCAGTCGACTCGAGCGATATAGAACGAAATAGTTAGAAGAAGCGGCGTGTCGCGTCGGCGTTGACGTGTACACATGTATTAATATGTCATAAGAATTTATTTATTGCAACAGTTGTCTTTTGAGACGATCATTCCGTCGATGACGGGGGCGGATTTTGTTGAACGCGCATCGCTGGCTTGGACAAAAGTCGGCCCGTGCCGCGTCGAATACCTTCCAATTCTGGGCGGCGAGACAGTACTGGCCGGGTGCTGGTATCGGATTTCGCTGGACTTTCGAATCGCATGTGCTTTTTTAGCGGTTGTCCGGCGTCTGTGGATGGGCTACCAGGCGCAGCGGCGGCGTTCACAGCGCTTAAAATGCGCCGCGCCGTGCCCATTGTGCCGGGCGTTTTCCCTGGCGTTCTGCCCGGCGCCGGGCGTTTCAACGCTGGCGTGCGCGACGGCGTCCTTGATGCCATCACCGGTGGATCGATACCTTTGAGTTGAGCAATCTCCGTCTTCGCCGCGTGCAAAGCGACTTCTAGAGACTCGATGCGCGCGTGCGCCGCGGATGATTTGGTTTTGGATGCCGCGGCAGCCTTTTGAGCATCTTCAACATCATTCATGAGCGCAGTCATCTTCGCCTCCATGTCTGCCGCCCGCTCTTCAGCACGCTTTCTCGCTGCCTTTGCTACTTCTAATCTCGCATCTGCTCTAGACTGCGCATCTGCGGCCCACGAAGCGTCCTCACCGGTAGTGTCTGAATCGCTTCTCGACGCCGACGCCAACCTCCGCTCCAAATTTTTCAATTCATCATCCTTGGCTTCGAGGTCGGCTTGAAGCTGGCGAATTTGCATTTGTGCGTGGCCCGCGGCGGTGAACTCAGCCGCGGCTGCGGTTTTTGCTTTGTTCACTTCTTCTTTCGCCATGGCGAGCTTCTTCTCCGCATTGCGAATATCCGCCGCAAACGCCGCGCTGAGCGTACTCTTTTGTTCCTCGAGGGCAATCTCATGATCCGCACGAACGTCTTCGAGTACCTTGTTCGACTCCTCCGTGATTTTCACTCGCAAAGATTCTTCGACATCAACTTGCGTCTCATCCATGGCTGCCATTTGAGAGCGGAGCTCATCAATCTCACGTGCGTGAGTCGCCTTCATCTCCTCGACGCGTGCCGTTAAGCGCATCTCTGCGTCTTGGCGCTGTTCGAGAGTGTGCTCCAGCGCAGCGATTTGAGCCTTGTACTCGTTCTCAAGCGTCTCAAGCGCTTCGTCGTGCTGTGTCTTCACAGCTGCGAGCTCAGCAAAATGTTCTTTGCAATTCATCGTGTCCTCGGCTACGTCGCGCGCTTCGGCAATCGCCAGTCGTTCCTTGAAAGCAGCCATTTCACCCGCATGCTTGACTTCGAGCGCTTCAATCGCCGATGCGTGCGTGGCATTGATTTTCTCGATTTGTTCCGCGAACGCTTCGGCCTGGGCCGAAAACTTTGACGCGTGCGCGTCAACCAATTCCGCCTGCGCGGCGCGCATGTCTGCGCGGATTTTGGCTTCGGCTTCGACATGCTCGCTGTGTAGCGCCGCGAGAGAAGCTTCGTGCGCGGTTTGAACATCAGTCAACTGCTTGGCAAATTTGGCTTCGAGCTCAGCCGCTTGCGCGCTCAACGCCACAGCGTGCGCCGCGCGCTCGGCGTCAAATGCGCTCTCAGCGTCCTCCTTGGCTTTATTCACGGCTTCGGCTTGGGCGTTAACCACGGCTGCGATCTCGGCATCGCGGGAGGACTCGAGTGCGCGTAGTGCGCTTTGATGTGCGCTAGACATCGCCGCAAGCTTGGCTTGGTGTTCAGCCACGTGCGCGGACAAGGCTTTTTCGTGCTCGGCGCGTTGCTCGTCGAGCGCCGCGTCGATGTCAGCCTTGGATTGTTCGAGTTGCTTGCGCGCCGCAGCGAGTGCCGCGGTGGTTTCTTCGAACGATGAGCTCGCACCTGCGGCTTTTGCCGTCGCTTCGGCGACGAGGATTTCGAGTTCAGCCTTTTCGCGATCAGCTTGTACCTTGTACGCCATCAACGTTTCTAGCTTACCAAACATTTCCTCCATGACTTCCTTATTCTCGGCAAAAGTCGCTTCGATGCGCGCGCGATCAGCCTCGGCGGCTTGTTTGTTCATCTTATGTTCGTGTTCGAGTACTTCAGCAGCAGCTTGCGCCGTACGTGCAGACTCAGCGGCTTCCTCGCTCTCCACCGCGCGTCGTTCGGCGGCTTCGATGGCGGCTTCCAAAATTTTGTTACGTTGCTCGATTTGCGCGTGTGCCGCCAACGCCTCAGCTTTTTCGTCCAGTGCCTTGGCCGTGAGTTCGCCTTCGGCGACGACAAGCTTACGCAAGTCCTTCAATTCTGCTTCTGCAGTGGCTAATCGACCACGGTTTGCCGAACGCTCGTTCTCTGCTTGCAACGCGTCGGCGCGCTCTTGCAACGCCGCGAGCTCCATGCGCACGCGCACGACTTCGGGAGGATGTTCGACTTGCTTCCGAAGTTCAGCGTGCTCAGCGTCGAGCAACTCGGGCGTGAGCGCCTTTTTCTTCAACGCTTCGTCGCGCAAACGAATCACCATCTTAGCTGACTGCAAATTTTTATCCAAGCACGTGCACAGCTCCTTGGCGTCCGCGAGCTTGGCTTTGAGCTTTTCGAGTTCGCCTTCGCTATCTTTCGCCGCCGCACTTGCCGCTCGATTGGCTTTGGCCATAATCGCCTCGAGTTCTAAGATTTTGACCTTGGTGTTCATGCCACCATCACCGCCGCCTTCGGCGAGCAACGCGCGCAGTCGACTCACCTCGGCGGCGAGCTCGCTAGAAGAACCAACGGCTTCTTCATTCGCCACGGCGCGAACCTTCACCAACTTGGCGCGCTGCGCAAACTTTAAAGTCGACAAAGTTTCTTCCACGTTAACATGTGCGGGAGAAACACACGCGAGAAGCGAACATCGTGCGCGCCCGCCGAGCGCGTCTTTGAGTAAAAACGTCAGCTTGGAATCGCGATACGGCACGTGTCGCTCTTTACCGTCAGCCAAGTCCACCAACGCCTTGATCACGTTCCCCAGCGCCGAAAGCGACTTGTTGATCGCGCTCGCTTCTTTCAAACGCTCTCCCGCGGCATCGGTGCTCTTTTGTCGCTCACTCCCGGCTAAATCCACCAAGTGCAACAACGCGCTCTTCTTCGTCACCGGCGCCGTGGGATTCGCCTTGGTGCGACTCTCCACGGAAATTGTAAACACGCTGTGCGAACGAGATGAATCAGCATTCATATTCGTCTGCCCAACCCGTCGATTCGCGGCGCCGCGTAAGAATGTCTCGTACGTTTGCTCAGCGCCCACCACGCGCTCCTCCAACAAATTCTCCACAAACGTCCCGCGCTTGTTATCCTCGCGAATATTAGGCGCCGGACCATCGTACTCGGAATTCATCAACAAATCCCTCAACGTTTCGTTATAAATCTCCAAGTACGAACACTTGACGTCAAATTCCGCGTCACCACCCGCCTCGGCGACGCGCGCGCGTTCGCTCTCCACGCGCGCGAATAACCGACGCAACACGCGCGGAATCAACCCGGCGTGCGCGGCGTTCAAATCCACCTCACCGCCACCACCCATGGCGACATCGCCGCCATCACCACACCCATCGTCGTCATCACGCCCATCGTCGTCGT
>Ga0255752_10006769_pt1 | contig 10666 bp, 11 predicted proteins | sample 011ome_25_FD_179952 | JGI IMG/M metagenome (GOLD analysis project Ga0255752, IMG submission 179952) | Coastal salt marsh microbial communities from the Groves Creek Marsh, Skidaway Island, Georgia - 011512CT metaG (version 2) | ecosystem: Environmental > Aquatic > Marine > Intertidal zone >...
ATGGGTCTTGTAACTATCACGAATATAAAGAACCTTCTTGGGTTGAATGACAAGATAATTTTTACCCTCTTCAACATCTCCTTTCTTCTTAACAACAAAAACGTCAACGTCCATGTTCCGGACGCCGTATTCTTTCATCATGTAGTTTACAATATATTTCCTATACTCTTCCTTGTCGAATGCTTCCCCCATCTTGGTTTCAAACTCCGGCAGGGTGGGTAGTTTATCCCCAAGGTCATTCATCGTCTTTATGTTCTTGGTCTGTCTGTCTGCACGAATTACGGATCGCAGTTCCTTTAACTTATCGGTGGGTAGTTTCAATTCAGTTCGTAGAATAATAACAACGTTCAAGAGGTCAAGTTGTGTCGCCGGTTTATCATACTTTGCGAGAAACTCCTTAACGTATGCCTGTTTCTCCACCTTCTTAACAGGGAACTTGAACCCATCTTTAATCAGGCGAGAGAGAATACTAATATAAACCTTCTTTGACTTTTCGCCAATATCTTTGTCCTTAATTAGTTGTACGTAAGTATCCATTATAATAAGTATGAAGAAAATAATTTCCTATATCACGCAAATAAAAGTGTTTTTTTTGAAGACGCTTACATCCCTGATTATCGTGTCTTGGGTTATGATATAAACATCGTAATCGTTATTGAAATCGTAACAACAACATAAGTCAGGAATATCTTGTTTTATTTTGGTTGATGTTGCCTCATCAACACAATATATTTTCTTTCCTTCTTTGAGTTTCTCTCTTAATGTCGCATATTGTGGCGGTTCAGTATCGGGGGCGAAATCGTCTTCCATCTATACTAATGAATAAGAAAACTTTTTAGAAATTAAAACTTCCCCCGAGATATTCCAGATAAATAAAAGACCCAACCGTTGATACTACTGAACCAATCCCCGTGGTGCCGAAGTTTGAGCCCGGTTGATTAGCTGCTTGGTAAGCGACCGTCACTTCCTCACCAGCCTCAAAAAAAATAGTATTAGTAAGAGAAGTATTAGCATACCGTGTGTTACCATTCATAAAAGCCGTCCCTGAAAACGTCGCCCCTCTATCTGGACGCCAAGAATTATTAATGATAAAATAATTTCTAATTGATTGTGTGTTTGACCCGCTGACTTTGCGATATTGAACGTGTGCAGAACACTTATACCAAGCGGAAACGTTAACAAGAAATCCGACGCCAATTCTTCCAAATACTCCCCCTGATTTATCCCATACTGCAAGGTCAAAGTTTATAGGTTGTGTGCCGTTTCCGCCTGGTTGGGGGCCTTCCCCCGACACTTGCCAAAATAGAGATGACGGGTTATACTGTATTCTATTAGTTATTGTAGTTCTTGTTATTGTCGCATTATTACCGACTGTTAAATCGTCGCCGCATATTACATCACCGTTAGACTGCACCGTCTCGCCTAATACTATTTGACCTTCAACTTTATTTATTGCTGTTATATCTTCGGCATCAATATTCAAATCAACGGATATGTTTGAAGCGTTGAGTTGTGAGATATTGAGGGGATCTGCTACACCTCCACCCAACGAAGAGATGGTCGGTTTCCCACCTACGCTCGTAATGGTAATCCCTGTCCCAGCAACTAAATTAGGGGTCAGGTCACAAGTCAAGGTTGCCGTTGATGTGTTCCCAAAAACGGTGGCGTTGTCTGCCGTTAATATTCCACCGCTTACATGTAAATCTTCGGCGGTGATGTCACTTGCGTTCATAATACTAATGTTTGCGAGTGGTGCTTCTATACGAACCGTTGATAGAATAGACCCTCCGCCAATACTCGTGAAATTGGCGAACGACCCAACCGCATTACCAAACATCGTGCCTGTTGTTAAGTTTATGTCGCCGTTAAATGTCGCTGTGTTTGCGATGATGTTGTCCGTTTCTACTTCATTAATGGCGGATATGTTGAAAAACTCTAAATTACCAGCAGACGTAATATTGCCTACCTCAACTATGTCCCCTCCTATACTGACATTTTGGACGACGGATAGATTATTTACAGTCAGGGAAGGAAGACTGACTGATGTATCAACAGTTAAATCACTTACATTCAGGGTGGATATGTTAGATAGTGCAGACGAGAAATTGTCTGCGGTTAGGATAGGGATTTCAACCGATGAGTTCGTGCCGCCTCTTACTATGATTCCCTTGTCTGGATTCGACGGATCGTTGCCGATATTAAAATCTACTGATGCGAGATTACCCAGTTGAAATGCTGTCGAGTTCCAAAAAAAGTCTTGGGTCTGTGATACTGGATTCATCACGGCGAATGAGCTTTTAAATAGTCCTAATCCTGTCGCTGTTATTTGGTTGGTATTCACGATGTTTGTTGCGGTTATGTTTGTTGCGGTTATGTCTGTTGCGGCTATGTCTGTGGCGTTGACATCTACGGAATTAACGGCATTGACTGTTATATCCCCTACGATATTTATGTTGCCGTCAAATGATGCGTTGCCCTCTGCGTCAAGGTTTCGTATGGTGGTTTCGTCTGCGACTGGGTTTACGTTTATATATTCTGTTGCTCCACCTGTTAAGAGGATATTTTCTGTTGCCCCTGCCGCTATGGATAGGGTGGTTGTGTTTGCCGATATTACGGCGACCGTCGCCCCTCCGCTTCTGTACGTGGTGTTTTGGTCTATGAATTGAAACGATGACGTGATGTTTGGGATTTGAGTTTGTCCGTTTATTGTGGTTGTTCCATCTATCGCCACGTTTATTGATGGGGTCGCCGTATTGCTTAAATTATATGGGGTAATATTTATTTGTCCTACTTTCTCAACCGCCCCCACCATGTTTCCTCCTGCTATGGTGAGTATCCCCCCGTTGCGTTGAATCTCGCTTTCTTCGCCGGTGAATGCTGGGTCTATGTCCGGTAATTGCAGTAGTTCTATTTCTGCCGTACCAACGGAAATGCTTTCAATATCAAGGGTTGTGATTTCAAGATCTGCTATGAAAGCAGTATCCGCCGTAATGGTGCTGGTGTTGATGTCGCTTATGTTCCCAGTTGAAGCATTTAAAATGTTTGTTGTCAGGGTTGTTGTTGTGATTGCTGCTGGGTTAAATGTTGTCGTGATTAGATTTGTTATGGTCGCCGTGTCGCTGACTGAAAGATTATCAAACGATGCGTTGTCGCTCGACACATTAGTTGTTGAGAATATAAAATCATTATTGGGTACACAACCGAAAATTTGGTTATTGAAACTCATTATATATAGTGTTAAGATTTTATAATCCGTTCTAATACGGCGTGGTTATGGGGCGTGATAAGTTTTGTTAATTGTTTGATTAGTTCTTCATATGGTGGGAAGTCTTCATTATCATTCTCAAAATCAAAATCTTCTATACTTTCTGTTATAGTTACAAATGTTTCATAAAAATCCTTGGTTTCCTTGTCTGTGTTGGAATGGGACACCACACGACACCCACACGATAAGGCGTTATTGATTGCGTACGTATTGAATGACCCATCGTCCACGTTGATAAAATATTTTGCATTCATAAACTTTTCTTTCAGCTCTTGTGGGGATTTGAGATCACCCCATAAAACATGATTGATGATTTTATCAGGGTACTTGTTTTGTAACTTTGATGATAATTCCATTTTAGATTTAGATATGATGACGATGTCATTTGGTCTTGATGCTGGTTCAACTTTCATAAAATCATAAAAGAAGTGGGACAGGGTGTTTACCCCATGTTCCTTTTTCAGGTGGTCGGTTACTCTTTGTTCGCTGTTGAAGACGGGGTTTGATTTCAAAAGGGTCAGGTAATATTTATCCCTAAACTCTATGGCGGAATTATAGATGATGTATCCCACCTTTACTTTTTTTTGAAGATTGATAAGATTTGCGGATTGGTATTGACCCCCAAGAACGATGTAAATGTCGCCGTCTTTTGGTTCAACATTCCCTTTTAATAGTTTGACGTTTAGTCTTTCTGCTAATACGATTGCGTATTCATTCATGGACGAATCACACGACATAACCGACACTTTATCCATATATTCTATAATTAGATAATAAAATATTTAATTATACGATTTACATTCCCATATCACGGCGAACACCGGAAATGCCGCCCCGTCCTCTTACGAATCCGTTTAGGGTATTGACTGGGATTGGTGCTGTTCCTACTGGGTTTTGTCCTGAAAGGTGATATTCTTTTGCACTCATTCCGGATCTCGCCCATGCCTCGACGATTGCGTCCCTTTCATCTGCTGAATAATTAACGCTTCCCGCTGGTCTACCCGCTCCACGCATAACCGGTGGATCTCTTATGGTTTCCGCTGCCCCACCTTCCATAACTACTGCCTGTGCCTCTGGGATATTGGGGTCTAATCCGTGAACTTGTGGTTTGGCGGGTTCCGCCATCGTGAACCCCGCAAGAGAACCGGTATTTGATGAAAGGTCGCTCATATCATCTCGTCTTGCCGCTTCTTCGTCTGCCTCTGCCGCCATATCAACCGCCATTCCTTCATAAAAGTTGCGTTCCATATCCCGCATTCTACCAAAAATAGCTGCTTCCCTTTCAACCCCTCGTTGAAGATTCGCCTGTGATCGTTCGTCCGCTTCTTGCCGTGTCATAAGTGTTCTTGGGTCAAGTGCATTTTCACTTTGTCCGCCTTGCTCCTGTCCTCTTAATGTCTGCTGGGCGGGGGACGTTCTCAACTTCTCAATAATGCCCCTTAACTCCTTGGATTGGGCGAGAACATCTTGTGTCATGCTTGGTGCTTGTACTTGCTGTGCGAGTCCGGGTGGCGGTGGTGGTGGTGGAAGTCCTCCTCCGCCTCGTGCCGCCGGTGGTTTACGTGGTGCTGCTCGTCGCCGTGGTTTGGGTTTGATTTCCCCAATATTAATCTTGACGACTTGGGACACCTTCTGTTTTTGTTGGACGCTGTCCTTTACGACCTTTGATTTTTCACTTTTGGGTTTCTTCTTGGATTTCTTCTTCTTTTGAAGGGGCATCTTCTATATTATACAAAGATTAAAATTCCAGCTGATTAAAATTTTTGAAATACCGAAACTTTGACGATTTTTTAAGGGACATATCCACGAATAAAAATGAGTACCTGTCGTTCTTCTCGTCCTTTTCAAATACGTAATTGAATATCTCGTCTGTGTCATCTCGTTTGAATGGGAATAATTCCGTCATAATTGCCTCACGTTCTGGAATATTTTTTGGGCGAAACGAAATGAAGTGGGACATGTTGTTCCTAATACCTGTCGGTAAATCCCTAAACTTCTGCACGAGGAAAATTGTAGAACAAAAAAGATGGCGTCTATTTTGTACCAATTGAACCAGTTTTTTTTCAACTGCTGCCGACTTTCTCAATTGTGACCCCACATCATCAAATATTATTACGCTGTGTTCGTCTTCATCTCGGTTGTGTTTGAGTTTATCTTCCAACTCGTCAAGGGTTACTCGGTCAAGTTCACGGTAAATCTGGTCTTCTGGTAATTTTGAGAATTCGTCCCCTTTAATGCTTTTGCCCCCTATGGTAGGGGATACAATATATATGTGATCGAATACCCCTCTGTATGACTGGCGAACCCCTTTCACCTTCTTTCGCAACATCAGGGAATATAACAGGGTGGTTTTCCCACTGCCCGATGACCCACTAATTACCATGTTGTAACCTGAATACGAAGGCAACGGATCGCTAATTTTTGTGATTTGCTGGTCTAAATTGTTATTGGTATTCCTGACGGATAATTTATCTTGTGTGTGTTCTTTAATGTCAAGAGGCATATTATAGTATATATGAAGATAAATTATTCAATTTGGGAACATTTCAACCACTTCACCAGGGGCAGGGATTGGAATGTCGGTGGCGTTATGAAAATCAACCCAGTCGTCATAATGAATGTAAATCATGTCGCTATGTGTATCGCCATACCTAAACATACAAAGCGTGTTGTCGTCCCTCACATATTCAAAAGATGGTAGGCGACTATATTTACAGAATAGCTGGTGGAATCTGGCGTATGCATTATTATGGATACGGATTGTTAGGGGATTGCTTGGGGTGATAGTCATTTTATATATGAATATAAAATAAATCATTTACATTTTACGCTTTTTCTTCTCCGGTTCATCGTCTTCATCAACGATAAAGTCATCTTCGTCGCTGTCCTCCTCGTCTTCGGTTTCCTCTTCGTCATCGGTTTCCTCAATATCTTCTGCCTCATCTTCATCATCTAACATATCACAGATTAGGTCATAATTGTCGTCATCTACATAACAAGTCGCTTCAAGTACCTTCCCATCTTTAACCGCCGTCCAGTGCAGCGTCCCAGCACAATCACGCCACACCTCATAGTCAGGCAACTCGGCGAATTGTTCCTTAATGAGTTCTGCGATCTGGATTTGAAGGGCGGCCATTCTACTATATCCCTATATTATAATTTTGACTGGAAGACCGAGAATGTTTCTTTGTCGCAGTATACGCCGTGTTTCTTACCATTCGCCGTCTGGAATACGTAAATATCGCCTATTGCCGGTGTCATCGTCCCCCTTCCGTCCATGATGTTCGGTTCAATTTTATCCCAGTTCTTCATCATTTTCTTCAATTGAAATTTTTGTTCGCTATTTAATTTCTCCATTTCCTATATATATTACCCCAAGATAATATATTTAAGTAAAAATACGCATTATTCAATTTTCTTCGCCGTCATCATCTTTACGAACATAACCTGTAATATAGGGGGTTTGAATCCTCACACCATTTATAGTCCCCCGTTCTCCTTTGTAATTTCTACGCAAGACGACGTGGTTTATAATCATCGCATCAAACCATTTTTTATTCTGCTGTCGTCTTGCTGCCTTGTTTAGCAACATAAAGTATTCGCTCTGCTTGTAGTCATCATAAATGTCCTTTGTTAAAACGTATGCGTTGGGGTCGGTTGACACCTCAAATAGTTCGTTGAACCACACATACCATTCATCGCTATTCATCGCATAATCTTTCGTCAGTCGGCGGATACATTCAGGGACATAGAGTTTCTTTTCTGCATTATCAAGAATATATTTGAATAGGGCGGAATAATGCTCGTCCCTGAACTGCTGGGTCTTGTACTCTGGGTTCGCCATGAACCGCCTATTTTTCTTATCAACATCTTCTTCACTCGACATAAATGACGCACGAAATGGGACTTCAATAAGGCGTTCAATAATACTGTTGTCAATACGACTATTCAATTGAGGTTTCTTATTACATTCAAGAAATAGGGTCATATTCAGGGAAACTTTCGTGTTTGCTTGATAAAGACCACGGGCGGATATTTCAGCACCGCCAGTCAGTTCCTTCACGATTCCCATTTGAAGTTTTACCCCATCTTCTGGTTCTGTCGCCACGACCATTCGCTTTTTGTGAAGGTTCGCCAACTCGGGATTTGCACCTGTCCTCTTGGTTTCCTTTGTGAGAATATCAACCGACAACTTGTAAGCGTAGTTCCCCAGCAACTCAAACATCAGTTCATTTAATAGACCCTTACCATTACGACCACCGCCATTTGCGATCACGAACTTTTCCGGATTGTGACCGGTCAGGGAAAGGTAAAGCAACGACAAATAACATTTACGCTCTTCCTCTACTGGAAAGATGGAACACATAAGGGTTTCAATTGTCGCCATCGCCTCTTTTGTTGGGGGCGTGTAATCCTTGCCCGTTGTCTGGGAAATGTAATCCTCCTTCTTCACCTCATATTTTTCACGTGTCGCCAGATTGAATGCCGTATTCTTGAATACGATAATGTCCGGTTTCTTATCGAAAATGTCCTCGCTGTCAATATGTTTGGATATGTTGAAGTCAAGAACACATCGTGTAATATTACTGATCCATGTAATTTTCCCCATCATATTCAGGTAAGTCATTACTCGTTTTAGTTTCTCTTCTATTTCCTCTTTGTTCTCGTCGTTCAATTGATTCGTAAGACGTTTACGCAACGCAATAAAGTAGGTCTTCAACGTAGATGACACGAAAAAACGTAGAACGGCTGGGGATTTAGTATCTATCTTTCGCCACGCATTCTTGAAATATAAATAGAACTCGCCATTCTCTACGATGCAACAATCACCTTCCAGTTTATTAAATAGGTCGGCGTAATCACTCTCGGTCGCCGCCACTTTCAAAAAGTCAGGGACTGTAATTCTCGCATATTCCGTTGGATTACTCAATTTGGCGTAATACCGGATTGTCCCTTCGGTACATTTGATTTGGTCTGGGTCTTTATACGTTTCCCAAGCGGCGGTGAATCCCTCCTGTGTTGCCCCTGGTCGCCACATGTACCACGCCTCGACATCTGCTTCACCGAACCCACACTTCTTCATCGCCCACAAAATCTTAATCCTGATGTCACGGTCATTTACATATTTATCATCAATAATCTTAACAAGGTCGCTGATAAGGGTTAGTTCGCTCATTTCTCGTGGTTCTACTTCTGTTTCAGGGTTTGAATCTGCCGCCATAAACTTTGAAGATATTAAAATATCGTCAATATCCGCCATACTAATTGTGGCGATGGTGTCCTCGCTCCATTCCTTATCCACCTTTTCCCATACGTGACCGCATAAGAGGTCGCCAGTGCATACCGACATACAATCAATAATGTTCTTGTCCTTGGGTTTCTCATCGGGAAGAAATTTCACCCATACATGGAATCCCTTTGAGTTTCCCCTACAATAGGTAGATGAAAGCCCCAGAGTTGCGAACATATCATCAACATCATAATCATTCGTGTCAATATCAATCACAGCATAATCGCTCTTGGATAGGTCATAAACGGCGGCGATGTGGTAATCAGGGGATAGGTTCTGTTTGGCGGTTGTCCTTCCCCAACCCTTCTTGAACCCATACGGTTTCCCTTCCTTACCACTATTGGGGCGGCAAATATATTCAACGAGTAGTTTTTGGATTTCATCGGGGACAGTAGACATTATATAATATAGTACTATATAATATCTTTAAGTAAATTACGCATTAAATCATTTAAGTAAATACCGACGGTTCGATCCTGAGAAATTCCTTTACAATCATTTTCCACCTATAATTCTTCATCACATATTCAACATTCTTCCTTTTGTAACTTTCACATGTCCTCCGTTCCTTTCTCCATTCTCGCATATATGCTGCTGCATCTTCTTTCGTTTTGAATACCATTTATACCTTATAGTTACAAAATATTTAAGTTATTTGAACTATTTAAGTTATTCCTATAATATGGGGGGTAGAAATGGTTGTTTTTTGCCCCTGATTCGTAAAGTAATTTATTTTTCCTCTTATAGGGGACTTTTGTTTTTTGGGGCAATTTTTAACCATTTCTACCTCCCCCTTTTTCAGGGGTTTCCTTATAATTCTTATAATTCCTCCTAAATCAGCAAAAAAAATAAAAATAGAATAGTTTTATTTTTCAGTTTTTAATAAAGAACATGAGAGACTACGTCCCCGTCAATACGCCGTGCATCACCGCCAGTCATTTAAGTAAATAAAATACTACTTAAACAAAAAATATTTCTATATTATAGATATGACAACCATAAAAGCACGTGAAGCAATTGCTCGTAAGATTATTACTGAATGTTTTGAAGACGACACACCAGTTACAAAAGACCATAAACATTTTGAGTATCTGCATAAACTCATCAAGAACATTCCCATTTACAAAAATCCAAGCCTGAACCCAGAACAAAGGGATTTGATTGAGAACACAATTGAGTTTTTAGTCCGCCCACATAATGTGAGTGCTGGTCTTATCCTCTGCCTTCGAACAAGTGAAGAGGGTGAATGGAACACCGTATCATGGAAGATGGGGTGTGGTGGTAAACCGCCTGACCCACTCACAAAAGTTATGCGTGATATTGTCTTTTGCGACCAAAAAGAGTTTAAACAACAGAATCAACACGATCTTATATGCTCTCATTGTAGGCGTTCTGGGTTGGAATGGAATGAGTACCACGCAGACCATAAAGTCCCATTTAAACTCTTGAAAATAAACTTCTTGAAGCAGTATAAGGGCAAAGTTCCCACACGGTTTAAATATCGTATGAGTGAGAACTACTCCCTATATGATGAAGACGAACAATTCAGCAAAGATTGGTATGACTACCACAAAGAACACGTATTTTTTCAAATTCTATGTAAGCGGTGTAATTTGAGTAAGGGTTCTAAAATTTGCGTATGTCTTCCAGTTTAAATCTCTTCAAATATGACTTGATCGCCTTTTGTAACTCTGTATGAGTTCCCCAAAGGATAAATCTTGATAAGGAAGCAGGATTTATTTTAGTCCAGTCCTCATTCACCCTATGCCTTGCGATATAGTTGTAACGTTTGGATTTATCTTTATGGTCTAAATATGTTGAACTACCTTCCGCCCCAAAGTGGTAAATCTTACCATTTATCTTTGTCATATATTTTTTCCCTGCTCTGTCGCTTTCACGGAAGAATTCCATTATATAATATAGAACGATAATATATAATGTTTACGAACCAAGATGACACCGATAATTATGAAACTGACGCTAATGGGTGGCTTATGATCGAACAATTTATCCCCAAAGATAAAAAGATTTGGTCGCCCTTCTTCTGCACTGGGAAGCAAAAAGAGATTTTTAAATATATGGGACACGACATCATACACGAAGACCGAGAT
>Ga0255752_10006779_pt1 | contig 10648 bp, 9 predicted proteins | sample 011ome_25_FD_179952 | JGI IMG/M metagenome (GOLD analysis project Ga0255752, IMG submission 179952) | Coastal salt marsh microbial communities from the Groves Creek Marsh, Skidaway Island, Georgia - 011512CT metaG (version 2) | ecosystem: Environmental > Aquatic > Marine > Intertidal zone > Salt...
TTTGCCTTTTTGAAGCTTAGCCATCTCAGTAGCTACAAGTTCTTTACGCTTAGCTGTAAACTCCTCACCTGATTTGCCACGAGCAACAACAGTAGATGGCTTAACGCCAGCACCCTTCTTGTCTTTAACAACAACTTGATCAAGTTCAACAGCAGCTCCATTCTGAGCCTTAGGCATTTTGCCGCCCATCATGTACTTCATCATGGCTTCCTTGGTCATCTTGCCGCCAGACGTATATTTCTTTTTAGCTTTCATGTCTTATCATTTGTATTACAAAGTTAAGGCTTTTTTGGTTTTGGTTTTTGACGAGCAGCCTGTGACTCTTGCCATGCCATACGGCGTTCTTTCTCTACGTCAGAACCCCCAGCTTGGTGGTAATTAAACCAAAAGTCTTCTGCCGATTGCTTACCGTTTACGTAGTTGCTAAAGTTGGCATTGGGATGCTGTAGGTAATTACCCAAGAATAAGAACCGCTGTTGCTCCGGCGTAAGCCTAGAGAAGTCTACGCTCTTCTGTGCATACAAAGAATTGAGCCAAGATGGAACAGCCATGCCGGCATCTTTCAGCTCTTTGACTGTTCTGTTTACAGCAGTAACCCCGCCCATGTCGTCGCCAATCTCAAACATAAACATACCACGTCCAGCTCCAATAGGCTGTAGCTTCCCGTCTTTAGTGACGAGCTGTATAGCATTTGGATTCATACGCTGCTGAGCTCCAGTCTCATGATATGCGATGCTGTTCATTAGATCAAGGTACTGTTCAGGCTTACCGCCCTTCTTTTTGATCGTGTAGTCTAGCATCTGCTGGAAGCCCATATCTTCAGCAACAGTCCCTCCGTTTTGAAACGATGGGATGCGCTTAGCGCGTAAGCCAGAAGTGGGTTTATATTTTCTTACAGCTTTAGGCATGGCGTTTAAGATCCGCAGCTATCGCATTCTGGGTTGTCAATCGTACAAGCTGTTGGTTGGTCTTGTGTTTCCAGATCATTAACCCAATTAGCGAAATCGTCAGACATAGTGTTTGATGTTTAATAGTTAAAAAAATGATTACTTACCCTGAGCCATGTACGGCTTAGTGTAATTTTTGCTGTTCTTGTTCTTGGACATTTTGGTCTTGGCGTGAACGCCGGGACGCTTGACCTTGGGCTTCTTCTTGAAAGCCACCATGTTTTGAATCTTAGCCATGACTTACCACTTTGCTTGCATTGGATATTTACAGCTCACCATTTTTCACGATTCGCCCAGTAGGCGGCTGACATTTTTCCCAGTGCGATGTTATTTGCGTGACGAGCTTTGAATGATCTACGACGAGCCGCATACGACTCGGACTCGCCAGACTTCTTAGGCGATCCTGAAACTCCTTGTTGTCCAAAACGAATAAGCTTTAATCTGTCTCCTTCTTTTGCCAATACCATGTGTGATTTGGTAGCATGGCTTGGGGTACGTTTAGCCTTATTCACCCCGGATAACCCGTAGCGCTTGAGCATATTCCTAACCTTGTCTTTCGTCACAGCCATGACACAAATCTACAAAAAAGAAAGGGGCACATAAGCACCCCTTCCGTCCAACCAATGTAACGAATTCGTTACTCCTCAACAACCTCTGCTGTCTCAGCAGGAGTGAATTCTCCGCTTTCAAGATCAAGGGTTCCATCACCGTATTCCTCGCGGATCTTAGTGCTGGTTTCTTGAACCTTCTGCTCTTCTGCCTTGTAAGCAGCAAGCAATGCTTCCTTGCGGATTTCTACCAAAGCGATTGCACCAAGCTCAGACTGGATAGCCTTCATGGTTGCTTGTGCATTCTTAACCGTGTCAATGTACTCTTGATTTACAGTTGCCATAATGAATTGAAGTTATTTGATTTATTCAGCTTCCGGAGTGGGCTCCACGATGGAGCGAGTCACCGTTGTCGGAGTGATCTTTTCTGCGATCTGAGAATCCAAAGATGCGTGTAGCTCAGCAACGCGCTCTGCGCCCATAGCTGTCTCTACCCATCCGATCACGTCTTCGTGAACGAGATCCTCAAAAGAAACAAACGCTGATGCGTCCATATCTTCAACGCTAACCGTTTGTGTACCAATTACTGTAGCGCTGTGTTCTCCGGTCCCGTCTGTTCCGGTCAAGCGCCAGTGTACGTTGTAGACTACGTCAGAGAACTCACCGCTTGAAGGGTAAGTGTCTACGGTCTTGCAGTCCCAAGAATATGTGTTCATAGCTTATAGTTTGTTTTACAAAGATAATAAAAATTACTAGCAGGTCTGTACGCCTTCAATGAAACATTCACCGGCATCGTCAACTAAGTATACCGAATAAACCGTAGATGATCCATTAGGCTGGTACGCGTACCATTGATCAAATCCAGAAGATGGTTGATATGCTGTTGTTCTTGCAGAATCAGAATAGAAGTATTCGCTGGTAGATGGGGCTTGGTTACTACCGCTTTTATAGACTGTGTATGCAAGATCAAACGCACAGGCTTCTGATGCCTCTCCACCAGCGGCGCTTTCTGAGATCATTCCATAAGGAACAGATATACAGTCTTGGATATTCTCAACATAACCCTCTCCTGTTATAAGGTATGCTTTTACGCACGACTTAGATGAATACCACAAGTTGTTGCCGTTAAATGGCGTGCTCTTAGCTGCGTCTGTGTACACGTATTCGTTGGTTGTCAAGCAGGCTGGAGATCCAGAACCATAATACAGCGTTAGGTTGTCGTTATAAAACAGATTACAGGCTTCACTGTTTTCATTGAATCCAGTGCTGTAAACCGTAAATGAAGATGAGCTAGATGCAGTATGGTTGTAGCTATACCATTCGCTCATGGATGCAGGGTTCCCGGATGAAGGATAAGAAGGTGATGCTGTGTTGATCGTTGCATAGCCTCCGTTCTCAGCAGTATCCAAAGAGATGGTAGCGGTACTAGACCGCCCCAGCTCTGTGTTTATCTCAGACATCTTTATAGTCCCACTACTTTGCAGTGCCATTGATTTTGTTTTCTAGTTCTTCAATACGTGCAGACAGCTCCTTATTGGATTCAATCAGTAGGGCAATGATTTTCTCATACTTAACTGCCTTGTATCCATCTTCTTTGGTTGTCACAAGTTCTGGGAGTACAGCCTCTACTTCTTGAGCCATTACACCGTAGTCGTGACCCTTATAGATTTCTTGCTTGGTTTCGTCCCAATCAAACTCATAACCGCCAAGCTTCTTAACCTTTTCTGTGGCTGAAGCAATTGGCTTAATGTTAAGCTTTAGACGCTGGTCAGAAGTGTAGTATGCGATGACATCACCAGATGCTCTTATAGTTCCAGATACGTCTAGGGCTACACCCGGATTAGTCAAGCCAATACCTACGTTGCCATCATTTAAAATAGTTACTCGGTCTGGGTTAGATACTTGACCAAGTTTAATAGGGTCTCCATCTGTGGCTACAATTCTAAAAGCTCCTCCTTGATAGTTTATATATCCTCTATCGGTGTTAGCGCTTCTTTCAATAACAAAGCCTTGATTTAAAGCCGTGTCGCTTTGTGTTTTAATGTGAAGAACTGAAGCAGGACTAGCAGTACCAATACCAACATTGCTGTTGAAGATTCCGTTCCCATCAACAGTCAGCTGACCACCCATGTCTACGTTACCACCAGCTTGGGTCATGTCAATGTTACCTCCGCTAGAGATAAAGAACACGTCTTGATCTGTTGGTGTAGTCAGTCTCAAGTCTCCGTCAGAAGCAATAGCCAGTTCATTGGTTGAGTCTTCGTAGGTGATGAAGCTGTCTCCTGTGGTTGTGCTAAGATGTACAATGCTGTTGCCACCTGAGTTGCTCAGGGTGAAGAAGTCAGAAGCAGAACCGTACTCCCCGCTTTGGAAGTGGAAGTCAGTAGTTGCTGAAGACAGCGCATTGTTGAAGTAGGTCTCTCCGGTAGCGTTGTTGTAGGTGATAACAGTTCCCTGTCCGGTGGGTGAGTTCTCATCACGAAGCTCAAGCACTACGTTAGAGGAAGCGTTAGAAGAGCCTACACGTAGACGGGTTTCTGCTGTTCCTACTACGTGGAGTTTGGTTGATGGAGTTGTTGTGCCAACGCCCACATTAGCTATAGTAAATAATCCAGCACTTGCTCCTGTTACTTGGTCTAATGAAGCTTCAACTAAGCCATTATTAAATACAAGTTTTCTGTCTCCCCCTTGAACCCTAATGTTTCCATTTACATCTAAGGCGTGACCCGGACCCGTAGTGCCAATACCTACGTTACCGGTATTGGTAATGCGCATCCGTTCAGTGTATGCTCCATTACCTGATTCAAAAGATATATAGCTTAATTGGTGCTTGGTGCCAATGTTAATAGAAGCATCACTGCCATTATACATTTGAAGGTATGTATACTCAGTACCGCTATTTCCATAATACTGTCCTGTAATTTTTACATTACTATCTACATCAATTCTATCGCCAGTAACACGAACACTACCTGCAACGTGAAGTTTTGCAGATGGACTATCAGTACCAATACCTAGATTACCACTTCCATCAAGAATCATTTCAATAGGACCAGCAGCTGTTCTAAATTTTAAAGAAGCATTAGCAAGAAGCTTTCTTATGCTGTCATTAGTCCAGAATGTCTCAGATAATACACCTGTTGCGTCAATGTTTCCAACTACTTGCAGTTTATATGTTGGATTCGTCGTACCAATACCTACGTTGCCAGTTCCCGATGGGATGATTGCTATATCTGTATTTGTGCTGACCGCTTCTAGAGTTATTAACCCTGATGTTCCATAACTCAAAGCTCCCCTAGATGCAGATGCATTTCCGTATGAAATAACTCCAGTTACGTTTGCGCTACTAGACGTTATATTCATAGTTGTACCTCCAGACATACCAATATTTACATTACCCTGATAGGATGTAATAAGCATTGGCTTGGCTGAACCTGATTCTATTCTAAAATTTGAACCATCCCAGAACCCTATAGCGCCATCTTCATTAGCCGTACCTGTGTTAAGCAAGTATCTAGTTGATGTGCGCACATCACCTGCTACGTCAAGCTTAACTCCCGGATTCGTAGTACCAATACCGACGTTACCACCATCTCCGTTTAATACAAGGGTATTACCCGTTCCTCCCGCTATAGACTGTATAGAACTTTTGTATACTCCACCCGATAAAAAATAACCTATACGAAGATTGTAGAATGAGTTTGAAGAAGATTCCCCTATAGTCAATTGATTTGCATCCGTTGGAGTTGTCGGATTTGAAGACGGAATGATGTTTAATTTACCATATGGACTAGTAGTACCAATACCTACGTTGCCGTCTGTATCAATAACTAATCTTCTAGAGCCATCATCTTGAATACTAAATCTATTACCTTCATTTACAAAGTCTATGTTCCCTATTGTGCTGCTTCCCTTGGAAAGTCTTATTACAGCATCTGCTGAACTATTGTCAACATGAAGTTTAGCACCCGGACTTGTAGTACCAATACCTACGTTGCCGCTATTGGTTGTTACAAGTCTGTACGTGCCAGCAGTTCTATCATATATACCAAAAAAATCAAGACCAGCGGCGTCTCCAGAGGCGTATAGTTGCCAAACGTTTGCGTAAGAGCCAGTTCCATTTAAAGTAATTCCAACATATCCTGTTGATGACTCTAATGTAAGTGGGGTTCCTTCGCCACTTCTAGGACTAGTAGTACCAATACCTACGTTGCCACCAGCGGTGATACGCATCCTCTCCAAGCTACTTGTAGCGAAAATGGTATCATATGCATCTGTTCCTACCAAGTAGAAGTTACGACCAGTACTCTGTATTCTGTTAGTGGTTGTGTCCCACTGACCAAACTGCATATTTCCAGATACAGAAGACTGGATTCTAAACGCAGGCTGACTTCCGTATATATGTAGTTCACCAGTTGGACTCGTAGTACCAATACCTACGTAGCCACCTTGAGGATTTAAAATCAATGGCTCGGTGCCATAGTTCACTCCTCCGTTATCATAAGAAGCTTGAATCCAAGCACCATAACTTCCATTGTTATATGTGCCAAGTTGCATTCTAACAAAAGCATCTGTTCCAGCTAAAACAAGATGAGCGTTGTTTGCTTGGTCATCAAAAGAGATATATCCTTCGTTTATTCCGGGACGGCTAACATTTAGTTTCCCAAATGGACTAGTAGTACCAATACCCACGTTACCAGATGAATTAATCATCATTGGATATGTAGACTGTCCTACGTTATGGAAGAAAAGTGAGTCTGTATTTGTGTAAATGTTGAACTCACCAGTCGCAGACGTGGTTCTCTTTAATTTGAGTTGTGTGTTAGAAGTGGATACCTCAATGTTTAGACCGCCTGTCATAGTATCCCCAGTAACAGCTACAAAGTCCGTAGCAGCACTTGAAGCAGCAGTTCCTAGAGTCGGTAGGTTAGTGATGTCTGTATCGTAGTCTACCTGACCTAGAGTAATCTCCTGACCGCTTAGGGTTAGGTAATCATAAGAACCAGCTAACGTAACATTCGTGGAGTTATCAGTTCCTACAGGGTCAAAGTCTGTTCCTGATACTGGAATCGTAGGAGTGTTGGAAATATCCGTAGAGTAGTCAACCTGACCCAAGGTAATTTCCTGACCGCTTAGCGTTAGGTAGTCGTATGAGCCAGCTAGGGTGACGTTGGTTGAATTGTCTGTACCTACAGGGTCAAAGTCTGTTCCTGATACCGGGATAGTAGGGGTGTTGGTTAGGTCGCCATAGTCACCTGAGAAGGTTGAATATGACGTGGTGTCTACGGATACTACACCGCTGGCGTTGGTTTGTAGAAGACCGGCTCCGTAGTTTGATAGAGTTACGGTTCCTGAAGAACTTAACGTACCAATACTAGATAAATTGATTACTGTCTCTGCATTAGTGGTATCTCTTGTTGCCCAAGAAATCCACCCATTTCCAGCCTTGTTTAATGTGTTGTGATTTCCACTATTATAAAATAATGGGGTAGCAACATAATTACCTGCTGCAATCCAACCTGTAGAGTTTATGTTTCCATCAACATCTAATTTTTGTGAAGGATTAGTGTTGCCAATACCTAGATTTCCGGCAGAACTGATACGCATTCTTTCAGCGCCACCATTGGTTGACCAAAATCTTAAAGCTCCAGTTGAAACTCCATTATCGTAATCTATTCTTCCGTTCGTTTGAGCTAAGATGATATCATCGCTGATCTTCATCTTGCCAACCACATCTAGCTTTTGTGCTGGGTTCGCAGTGCCAATACCAACATTGCTACTCCTCATCGTAAGGGTCTGCGTCGCAGTCCCACCTGTCATTGTTTCAAAGGTCAATGAACCATCTTCAGTGCCGTCTGTAACATCTTCAGCTTTTGCTTTAAGGATTACATATCTAGTGGTCTCGCTTGCATCGTTATAACCGGCAAAATCTAAAATGGTTAGCTCTTCTCCATCTGCTGGAACTGCATTGTGTTTGAGCTGTAGATATGCCCTGTCGCTTGACGCTCCGCCAAATACCATTTGCGAGTTCCCGTCTGTGACATCTAATCTGTCATCCGGACTAGTGGTTCCAATTCCTACGTTGCCATCGCTGGCTATCCGCATCACTTCAGCTGGAGTTACACCAGCCCTAAAAGTTACGTTAAGTCCTGAAAGTGTTACACCAACGCCAGACTGATCATATACTGACGCGGTAGCATCACTTGGATTGGCTGGGTTCCCGTTGAAGTTATAATATGTACTTGTTCTAATGTTGCCTGATACATCAAGCTTTGCACCCGGACTAGTAGTACCAATACCTACGTTGCCATCAGTATGAATACGCATACGCTCTGTGTAAGCGCCTCCACCCATAAACTTAACAGCTCCAGCACCTGACCATCCGTATTCTAAATCATTAGTAGAGCCGTTTACTCTAGCAATAGTTCTAACGTTGCCACCGGTATCTTTTGAGCGAATCTCAATCCCATTATTTAAAAGCAGATGACCCCCTGCTATATGCAACCTAGCTTCTGGACCTGTGCCAATACCTACGTTTTGAGAATTGTCTATTGTAATAGCAGCAATACTATTTGTAGCTAACTTCAATTCCCCATTACCTGAAGAAGCGTTTATCTGATGACCTGCGTGTTCGCTCGCAGTATCATAAGAAGAGAATCTAAGCTGTCTTATATTTCCTGAGCCTAAGTAAGCATACTCACCGATAGTAGACTTATTAACGTCTAGGATAGCGTTTGGAGCAGTAGTGCCAATGCCTACGTTGCCAGAGCTAGTGATGCGCATTCGTTCTGAGCCGTTGACATAAAGAGTCATTGGGTCGGAATCAGAAGCTATCCTTAGGTCTGTCGCCTGATTGGCTTGGATGTATCCACTTCTACCATTTGCATTATACACAGATATGAATCCACTTGCAACGCCACCAAATCTTGACTCCGTACCTACAACGTGCATTCTAGCCGCAGGACTAGTAGTACCAATACCTACGTTGTTTGAGGCATCTAGGGTCATAGTCCTAGTGCCATTTGAATTTATACCAACAGCTTGACTTGCTCTTGCTTGTAAAACTAAATCAACTCCTGATTTAGCTATTAAGGTTTCGTTTATCTGAACATCACCATCAACATCCAGCTTATAACCGGGACTATCAGTACCAATACCTACGTTACCTGGATTTATAAAATAAGCATTCGTTGTTGAGCCGTCTAATCTAAAGTATTCAGCTAACCCTCCTGATCCGTCGTCTGTTCTGAATATTATATCTTTATCAGCATCGTTGTTGTCAATAAACAGACTTCCTTCGTATGTTGCTATCTGAGAATACGTAGCTTTATGTCCTATTTGGAACACATCGCCACTGCCCATTAAAAGTTGTTTATTATCAACGATTCTTAAATGGTCTCTAAATAAACCAGTACCGTTTACATCTAATTTAAAAGATGGACTAGTAGTTCCAATACCCCATAAACCAGCATCAGTTATAATTCCGTGTATGGTGCTACCATTGGTATCCTCAAACCTAATACCGTCATTCCCTTGAATCCGAAGGGTTGTACCCGTATAAGATAAACGACCAACCAAAGAGCCGTCTGACTGAGCAACGGTAATCTGGTGACCGTCTGAATTAACTGTAAGACCCCCAACTGTAATAGCGTTAGTCGTAACTGCATTGCGGTCAGTAACGCTGTCTAACGTGTCCTCAATGATGTCTGTGTCAATGCTTACAACTCCATTAGCATCCGTCTTCAGATAACCTGCTCCGAAGTTCTCAAGCGTAAGTCCTCCCCCGACAGTAAACGTACCCCCACCCTGCGTGGTTACAATGTTACCACTTGACGTGATCAAGAAGACATCCTGATCCGTTGGGGTTGTTAGACGAAGATCTAGATCAGAAGAGATGGACAGCTCGGAACCGTCGTATGTAATGAACGAATCGCCTGTTGTATTGCCAATTCGTAGGATCGCGTTGGTGGAGTCTTTGATGTACAAAGAAGACAGTCCTGAAGACTGAACATTACCATCAACGATAATGCTCTCAAAATCATCTAAACGAGAGAGGAACTTCATATTACGTGCATTTTACGCAAAGATACCAAAAAGAAAAGGGGGCTTGTTAGCCCCCATTCAATATACAAATAAGCATCATAGCTTATTCAAGTGTAGGTGCGTTGGCTGAAATAAACGCCTTAGCCTCCTCTGCTGTCATAAGCGTATAGCTCGGAGCAGCTAGTCCAGCGCCAAGAGCAAGCAGTGCAGACACTTCGCCTTCCTTCCACGAAGCTGTTAGCTCGTATACATGGAACACGTCTTCACCCACCGTGACCACGATAACTTCGCCGTACGCGGCTTTATTGCGCTCGCCTAGGCTATCCCATGTCGGGTGATGATTTACTGTCGTAGGCTCAGCCTCTGGGTTCTCTGCGTCATATACTGTTTCTACCCAGTCGTAGGACGTAATAGATGCAGGTAGCTCGTTGTAGATGTCAGCCTGCGGGACGGAGATAAATACGTTGCCGTTCATTATGCTTGATTGTTATATTCTTGTTCGTACAGTTCGTCCATTCCGTAGAAGGTGTGAGCCTTGGTAGCTGGATCACAATAGATGCGGTATGCTTCAAAGCCTTCTGCTTCGTCGTCATTCCACAGGATGTCTACAGAATAAGCGGTTTCATAGACCGCTGGAGTGACCACAACCATAGGGTCATTCTCATCCATTACCGCAGGGGTAGCAATAAGATGACCTAGCTCTACTACCGTACCTACGGTGATAGCAGTTGATGTTTCTCCATCAGGCATTTCTCTAGATTCAGAGATGGTAGCCTTTACGGTTTCCCAAGCTTCTTGGGATTCAAATTGGTATTTAAGGAATCGTGCCATTACAGGGTGGTTAAAGAAATCATTTCTTCGTTAGACAATACTTGGTCAAAATGGGCGTATTCAATAAACTCCATCAAGCCAAATTCTAATATGCCAGCATATGAGCCAAGGTCAATGTTAGAATGATTAAGAATAGTAGATGCTGTTCCTGTGGCTACACTTTGTCCGTTGATATACATCTGCTGCTTTCCGGGCATATACTTTACAGCAACCTTATTGAAGCTACCATCAACAAGTTGAACGCTTGACTGCATACTACCAAGGTTGGGGTTTGTTTGT
>Ga0255752_10006781_pt1 | contig 10646 bp, 13 predicted proteins | sample 011ome_25_FD_179952 | JGI IMG/M metagenome (GOLD analysis project Ga0255752, IMG submission 179952) | Coastal salt marsh microbial communities from the Groves Creek Marsh, Skidaway Island, Georgia - 011512CT metaG (version 2) | ecosystem: Environmental > Aquatic > Marine > Intertidal zone >...
ACTACCTATGCCAGCAGTATCGAAATATGGCGTCGCGCCCATTTCAGCAGCGCCCTCAGTCGTTGGCATAACACCGTATGCGCCCATCTCTGGCTCGTAAGTAGAGCCTACGCTCGTGCCGGTGTAGCCGCCTCCGCCTGCCGTCATACCGGCAGAAACATTTGGGGTAACGCCAGTAGGAACGGTGGTGGTAGCTGGAGTAGTTGTAGCTGGTGCAGTCGTTGTTTGCTGTTGCCCTAACTGCGCCATAATTTGGTCAGTAATTTGCTGCCGCAAAGCCTCAACATCAATTTGCTGGGGAGTCTGACCCTGTAACGCTTGGATTTGAGACTGTAACCCTGTGATCGCGTTGGGATCGATCTGCGCCTGTTGTAGCGCCTTGATTCTTTCGTCCAAACCCTGCCGTTGCTTTTGCCCTGTTTGCAAAGCCTCTTCCACCAATCGGCCTGTTGCTTGGTAATCGCCACGGAACTTTTCGAGATCCTCTGTAGTGGCTCGCCCTTGCAATGCCGCCTCAAGATCGGCTTGCGTGATGCCTGCGGCTTCAAGCGCAGCGATCTGCTGTGCAAGCTCCGCACGTTCAGTGCTGGCAGTTGCCACGAAATCTTGGCTTTGCGTGGATATTTCGTTGATTCTGTTTTGAATCTCATCGATCGGTAACGCACCGACGTTTTCTTTCAACGAACCGATTTGACCTTCGAGCTGGGATATTAGCTGCTCTCGTTCACCGCGCAGAATGTCGCTTTGCGCGGCCGTTTCGGTTTGCACAGAATCTGAAACAGCACTCAATTCGTTAGTCAGCGAGTCAATGCGCGCTTGCAGTAGATCCGCTGCCGCCTTTTGGTCATCAGAAAGCGTTGCTTCCTGTTGTGCCAGATCTGCTCGTATCTCTGATGAGATAGCTCCGAGATCATCGTTGAGGCCGGAGATTCGGGTGGTCAAGTCGCCGATAATCGAGCCTTGGCGATCCTCAAGATCTCCCAGAGCTGTCGTCTGCGCCTCTGCTACTCGTTGTTGTGACTCAGCCAGTTCTGATTTGGCTGTATCTATGTTCTGTTGGAGCTGATCGACTACGGTTTGTTGTTGCGCCCGTATGTCTGCACGCTCTTGCAAGCCTTGATCTCGCAACGCTTGAGATTCGGTTGCAATAGACTCTTTGACGCCAGCCAGTCGATCCTCTAAAGCTTTGACGACTTCAGACCGCTCAGCAGCTTGTGCCGCTGCTGACGTTGCGGTCTGAGCCAACAAACCCTCGCGTAATGCTTGTAACGCCGCTTCACGCTCATCGCGCTGCGTAGTTTCTTGTTGACGCAGAAGGTCTTGGAATCTTGCAGCTTGGTTTTGTGTCTCGTCTTGTGCGAAGTCCAAAGATCGCAGTGTTGGCATCGTTGGAGCTGCTCGCGTACCTCTATCAAAAACCGGTCGGTTGATCAGGTAATCTTGTAACGCAGAGTAAGGCGAAGCTGCACTGCCGTATTCTGCCGCTGCTCGATCGAGTTCCGTCTCAGCCATCTATATCACCAGTTTTTACATGACCAATAGCTGGGCGCAAAAACGTCTTTCTTCTTTTCTACCGCATCGCAATTGTGGCGAGCGCGAAATGATTTGCGTCGAGCTGGTTGGTCTCTTTTGATTGACATCTTAGGGTCGCCATATCGCACGATCTTTACCTGATCGCCCTTTTTCGCTAAGACTTTGAACTTCTTCTTTTGTCCCGGCGTGCGAACCTGCTTGTTATAACCGGGGAACGACTCACCTCTATAGGTGAGCCGCCCGGATTTCGTTCTCTTTACGTCAGACGTATCAGCCATCAGTCGTACTTCTTGATCAACTCAAGAATGACCATGTAGGTGTCGTTGGCGCTTGCTCCGGTTGTGGTGAACAGAATGTCACCCGTCTTTCCGGTTCCCGCGTTATTTGGGATACCGGTAAACGAGTCATAATACTCGTCACCCGTGCTGTCGGCAGGCAAGCCTATCGCCAGCACGTTGGTCGTAGCGTCGAAATCCAGCCTTACTGACATGCCAATACATGCCCAGTAAATACGCTGGATTGATACCTCAGTGCAGGCTTGGCCTGCTGAGTTCGCCGCTAACGCGGAAACGTCCACCTTCGCTACGTTACTTTCTCCAGTTCCGTCACTCACATTTGTGAAACGCAGAACCGCAAGGCGCTCACCGTCCAGAATCGTTTGAGAGGCTACTGCATCAGCCATGATTCTCTCCTATTAAGACGCTACGTCGTAACCGGTGATCTCAATCAGAAAACGTCCAGCAGTGTAAGTCGCGTCGCCAGTGCCTTGGCTCACCAAGTACAGATACTGATCAGCAGCGATGTCGCCACCAGCAACCATGGTTCCAGCAGAAGCTGCACCAGCGTTGATGATTTGAGTTTCAGTGAGGTCGCCGATTGCAGTGTCGTTTACACCAGTGCCTTCAGTCGCAGAGAACAGATCGATGTCTGTGCTACCGCCAGCAGGCGTTTCGACACAAGTCATAGTCACACCGAAAACGGTGCCTTGGTTAGCCGTAGTCACCTGACCGATGAATGCAACTCCAGAGCCATCTTTACCGATGATGTCTCCAGCAGTACCGCCGTCTTTGAGGCCGGTGAGGTCAATCATGATCGTGGTCTTAACCACGTTCACGTTGGTGGTTACGTCGCTCTTCAGGCGATTTACCTGCGTGACGTATACAGCAGCCGTGCCTTCAATACCGGCGCTGGCAGTGGCTTCGACAGCCATTTTGTCACCGCTAGTAACGGTAATGGTGCCGTTTGCTGCTTTTGAAATTTGTTGAAACCCATTCTCTGATCGGACGGGGCCGTTGAAAGTTGTTGTAGCCATGTTGATCTCCTGTCGTGGCCAGTGTCAGTCGCGGGATTGCGGCTGTCAGGAGCTTGTTTTATACCACAGCGGTTTGAGCCGGACAATTTAATCGGACACTAAAATACTTGCCATTGAGCCTGTATACATACTTGCACATCGACACGGAATAAGTATAATAATGGGCATCACAACGGAGAACGATGATGAGTAATTTTTGGAACTGGTTGGAAAATCGCATTGACGAGTACGAGGCCGCTCGGCTACGCGGCGTGAAGGCGTATGACACTCGCATCAAGCGTGTGGCGGCGGAATACAACGACGATTTGGAGCCAGTGTATTCTGAGAAGTCCGGTCGGTTACACGCGCCTTGCGACGGTTACCTCTGGACTTGGTGGGAGGGTGACCATGAGTTGGAGGGCAGATATCTTGCGGGACAGTATTTGCCATTTTCTAAAGAGCGCGAAAGCATCCTTAGAGGCGGATTCACGGGTGAGATCGAGTTTGTAGTGCCTGCTGAACGCGCCGACAAGTTCATGTCGCAGTGGCAAAATTTACCAGCATCGACCCGTGAGATTGTCTGCATTTATCAGTCTAGGGTTTTCCATGACAAGAGAGGCAATCCCTTGTGCTTTCTGACCATCTCTAAATGCCCCGAAGACATCTGTGAAGCAATCCGCGAAAAGGTGATCGGTGATCTGGTTAGGTTGCAGAAGTATGCTCAGGAACAGCAGCAGTCTGAACGCGAAAAGCGTGACGCGGCCCATGAAGCTGGAGAGGATGCACCAGAGGGGCGCATCGTTATTACTGGCATCGTGCTGGCGTTCAAACTGCAATCGTCACAATTCGGCGACACCCTCAAAATGCTAGTACAAGATGATCGAGGGTTTCGAGTGTGGGGTTCAGTCCCTAAAAGCCTTGACGATGCCGAGCGTGAAAACCGTATTACTTTTACCGCCACAGTCACAGCGTCAGACAGAGACGCCAAGTTTGGGTTTTTCAAGCGCCCCACCAAGGCGGCAATACTAGAGGAGGCCGCGTAACAGGCACAAAAAAAGGGGGCTTTATGCCCCCTTTCTCTTGCTTGGTGTCTACGCGCCTTGTGAGCCGTAGATGCCTCGCCAGTCCGAGAACCCGAAGCTATAACGCTCACGAGCCTTGTATCGGATGTTACCAGTGCTGAAGTCAGGCTCCATGCTGGTTTCCATAGCGGTACGCTGGAACATCTTCAGACCTTCACCAGCGTCAGTAACGCTAGTAAGCAAGAAGAATGCGTCAGGGTCAGTCAAATAGTGATTGACCGTGTAGCCGCCGGGGAGAACGCCCGTGTTACGGATCGCGTTGATGTCGTTGTCAGCAGTACCTGAACGCAAAGTAGAGTTCAAGATACGGTCAGCAACGAATACAAGCTGAGGCGGAACAACAAGCTTAGACGCTTGAACCGAGATGGTCAGACCTTTGTCATCGGTGAACGTACTGATGTCAATCAGCGCGTCTTCCAAAGACGTTTCGTTAAGGTCAGCCATAGTGGTTGCGCGGTTAGCCGCTGTGCCACCACCCGCTAGTGGGTGCGCTGTGTTTATAAGAGTAACGCCGTCACCGCCCGTGAAGTTGGTGTTGAATGCGTTGTTCAGTACATCTGCACCTTTGACCTCTTTAGTGTTAGCCATAGATCGGGCCAGAGCCTTCACATATCGCTTGCCTAACGAGTCGTATAAGTTATCTTCAACGGCCTCATCGGTGAGCGCAAATGCTAACGCGATGGTGTCGTGAGTGTAACGTGCAGAGTAGGACTCTGAAGCATTGTCGAAAACAACGCCTTGTCCCTCAGTCTTGGTAGGTGCTGAACCGAAACCGGTGATCAACACTTCTTCCTCGAAGGCGCGAGAAGAATCTTCAATAGCGAAGATCTCTTCGTACTCTCGATCGTAAGAGTCATAGCTCATGCCGAAAAGCGAGTTTAGCCCCGGCTCTAGCTCTTTAGCTAGTTGTGCTCTTGAGATAGCCATTTCCTAGCCTCCTATTACGCTAAGCCAGCGCCTTTCACACCCATGATGTGGTTTTGAATTACCACAAGCACGTTTGTGTTGGCGTTGCCTACGTCGCTGTTATCGGGATCTTGCGAGATGTCGATTGCCTTCAGAGGCAAAGTCGTGGTGGTTGCACCAGTCGTGACATCAAGCTCCATGTTTGATCGGCCCGAAGCGGTGTCGCCAGTTGTTGTCTGGTCTACCACATCGAAATTACCGAAAAGGTCTGCTACCGGAAAGGCTGCGTCAGCTTGAATACTGAACACAACATTCGGATCATCAATCACAAAAGCGATGATGTCCGCTGCTGCGATAGAGCCGGGGTAGTAGTTTTTGAACACTTGCTCGCCTGTAGTGGGATCAGTGTATTGAACTCCGTTGAAAACCCCAATTACGGGGACAGTCGAAGAGGCGGCAGCTCGCCCGACAACGCCAGCAGTCAGTTGCTTAACCAAGTCACCTTGGAAAATTGCACCTGATTGATTGTTGGCGATTCGATAACGAGATTGGCCACCACTATACGGAGCGCCACCCATCATGCGGGAGGGCTTCAAACCAAATGCGGCGTCTTTATTAGCCATTTAGGTTCTCCTAGTTTTTGCCGAAAGTTACGCGGGAGTCCCTCTGAGGATCGTATTTAACATAACGGCTATCGCCACGAGTCTCATTAAACATGGTGTTGTCTAATGCGTCTGTCGCTTCTTGAGTCTTATTCGAGTAATACTCGTTTCGCTCTTGCACCGTTTCGTTTGGTATTTTCGCCAGAAGTAACCCTTCGTTATATATGACTCCAGCGTGTCTGCCGTCCTTATCCATAGTCGGTAGCGTATCCGCCCACTCTGCTGGAAGATCGGTTGCTCTAACAAGCTCCCATCCTTCCCTCAAGCGGCGAGAGACGTTAGATCTGTCTTCCGCTCCCAACATGGATTCCCTTATCCACCTGTAGGTATAACCCGGAGGTGAAGGCGGGGTGTCCAGCTTTCGCACTGGTTGCCATGGTCGTCGCCGAGCCTGATTATCGTGCGCTCCGCTCTCACGCGATGAACGATTGTTCTGTTTTGCCTCTGCCATTTACATTGCCTCCCTGTTAGCAATTTTTTGCTTTTCTTTAGCCACTTTCTGAAGCCATTGTTCTTCAGACATATTGTGCGGTTTAAGACCACGGAGGCGCTCAACTTCGCTTTTGGTAAACTTCACGCCGTTCATGTTGCCTCGTGTTTGTTGCCGACCACTAGGAGTGGCGGAAGCGACTCTTTGCACGGGGGGTCGCTGTCCTGTTTGTTCGACTTCCTCTGTACCGACGCTTTCAGCACCAGCACTGAGATTAGGATAAACCTTTCTCACACGAGTATCTAGCTGTTGATAATAATCGTCTGAGTCCGGCTCGTAGCCTTCGTTGATCAAGTTGTAGTGCGTAAAGTAGGCGTATTGAGTCGCCTGTAAATTCTCTTCGCTTCCTTGATCACCGTACCACGGATTCTTTTCATGCCAGCTTTTTGCCTCTGGAGTTGGCTCTGGAACCGCCTGCTGCTGAGCAGCCTGCTGCTCCGGCTGGTAAGTTTGGTAATTCTCTTGCTGCGGCTGAACCTGCTGCTCAGAAGCTTGCCGCGTCTTTGCGACACGCAACTTTTCTTTCTGAATCGCAATATCGTTCTTCAGCGAGTCGGCTTTTGACATCAGATCAGGATCACCCGCCTGCACAGCTTTACGGTAGATGTCATCGACTTGGGCCTCTTTAGACTTGAGAGCCTCTTCTTCTTTCTCCAACACCGTGACTTGCTGTTGCTGGGCGTACTGCCGATATTGCTGAAGCTCTTGCTCTTTCTGCATCGCAAGCTGCTCAAGTTGCGCTGCTCGCTCTTCAGCTTGTCGGGTCTTAGCGTTTAGCTTGTTGATGCGCTTAGAGACCGATTTGGTGTAGGTTTCTAGCTCATCGCTTTCGGGCGCAGCCTCCGCTTCTGTCTGCTCTACGGGATCTTCAGTTACCTCGATTGCAAACTCTTCTTCGGGTTGCGCTTGTTCTTGGTTGGTATTTTCAATCATGCGAAGCTCACTATGTCGTCTGGATCAATTATGGTTCCAATGACCTCATCGTCATTGATGATTCGGACTTCCTCGCCGTCTTCCAACTTGAACCGAGCGCCGGAGTAACGGCCAATGAGAACCCATTGCTTTTCTTGGCACCAAGGGGTGTCGCCGTATTTTTCTTTGTTGTCGTAACAAAGCGGCCCCATCTTTACTACATAAGCAACGACAGTCGCTAACGCCTCTCGATCGAGCGTCTCTCTTGTCAAAGCGATGCCGCCCTTGCTGACGCCTTTCCCCTTATACGGCAGAACCAACATGCGCCAGCCTGTGGGCTGTGGCATCCGCTCTAACGCGCTTAGATCGAGCAGTGATGGGTCTAGCACTCGCTCTTCTACATAAGCGCCTCCGACGCTAACTTCGGTCATATCTTGTTTTCCTTAAAGTATTGAGAAATCTCAGACTCGACCAAGTTTAGCGCAGTTAGTTCTCCCTGCAAACTTTTGTAGTGTTCTATATCTTTTAGCAAACCGTCCATCATCGTCGTCATAATCAAGCTTCGGCGGTCTTCTATCACACGCTTGAGCTTGTCTGCTAAATCGATGTCATCCACTAGACTTTCTCGTGAAAATCAAACCCACGAGTTGCAGCGCCTTTGCCACGCGCCTTTATGACCTTGATTGCACCGCCCATGGTTCGACGAACCAACTCTGGAGAGGTGGTCACGCTAGGGATCTTTTTGCTTGGCGAGTCTACTTTTTCAACTCGGCTCATATCCTTGATGCTCATTTTTTCGTCCTCTTAGTTGCAGGTTTTTTGGCAGGAGCCTTTTTGACCGCTGCCTTTTTGGTTTGTTTTTTGGCTGCAACCTTCGGCTCTGGTTCTGGTTCTGGAGCGGGTTCTGGTTCAGCTACAGCCTCCACAACCGGCTCCGGTAAAACCGGCGCTTCCGGCTCTGGCTCGCCATTGATTCTGGCCATTTTCACCGCGATACGGTGCTCGTTTGCCAATCTTTTGGCTTCTGCTTCGCTGGCTGCGGCGTCCATCGCTGCCGCTTCTGCCTGACGAGCAAGGCGCTTCATATCGCGCAACTCTTGCTGTCGTTCTAAAATGTAACTGGTCGTCATTGGCTTCCTCCGAACTTTGCTTGAAGCTCTATCAGCTTCAAATTAGCCTGCTGCTGCAACCGTTGCAGAGCTAGGTCTAGCTTGTCGTCCGCGACTTGTCGGGACGTATCAATTCTTTGTTTGGCGATTTCTGCTTCGAGCAACTTCTCGCGCTCTCTAGCTGCTTGTTTTTCCTCAAACTGACTCTGGTCAGCCTCAAGCTCGCGGCCACGAAGATCCAGCTCCTGCTGTCGAATCTGTACCAAGGGATCTTCTTCATTGCCTTGACCTATGCTTGCAAGCAGCTCCTGCGTAAGCTGCGCTAGGATCGGTGCAGAAAACTGCTCCGAGACCATTTGCAGCTCTTGCATCATCATTTGCCCTTGATCTGGCGGCATCTCACCGGACTGCATGGCTTGATTGAGCTGGTTCATCTGCTCCATAATCTCTGGCGGCATTTGCTCCTGTGCAAGCTGAGCCGCTAAGAACTGCAAATGCTGCATCATGTGACCGATGATCATGCCTTGTAGCTGAGGGTTTGTTTTGACCATTTCAGTCAAAAACAACGACCGGTGAGCGTCGATGTGCGCTTGATGGTTCTGCTGCTCGAAAGCCATCGCTGGCTGGCCCATCATAAAACCACTGTTCTCCAACCCTGCATCGATAGGCATGGGCGGCTGTGGCTGTTGTGGGGGCTGCAATAGTGAGTCAATGTCGTCAACGCCCAAAGCTGCGTACATGCGACGATAAGCCTCATATATGCCTGTAGGCCCGTGTATTTCTGGGTTTGACTGAACCATCGTCAACAGCTCTTGAGCCATCGTGATTCGTTGGCTTTGGCTGAAAATGTTGGGATCACTTACTGGAATGATGTCTACACGACCATCAAAGTCTTGTCCCTTGATCTCCTGCGGCCCAGATCCCGTTTGGTACGGATAGACCGGTGGCAGATATTCAGAAAAGACTTTTGCCAGCAGTTGGAACTCGATGCGTTGGCTGTAATGCAATCTCTTGTGGATTGCGCTCATAACCTTGGTGCCACGCTCTAGTAACGCGACCGTAGTTCCGACCGGCATTGCTTGGTTCATATCGCCGACGTTCATATCAGCAATACTGGCGAACCGTTTGCCTGACTCAACCAAGAGTCCGAGCAGGCTCATGAGCACATTGCTTGGCTCTTTGATCGGCAGCGGTATTAGATTCTCTTTCAGAGAAGCGCCAGTGGTGTCTATGTCTCTGAACTCTCCCGGCTGCAATGGGTCGTCTTCGTCACGGATTCTCATGCCTCTTGCTTTGAATCCGGCCGGTAAGTTAGCCAAGGTTCCTGCGTCGATAAGCTGACGCAAAATGCTAGTTGATGCCTTCGCCAGACCGCCGATCATGTGCGACAGACCCAGCCCATAAAAGCCGAGGCCGGGGAGGAACTTGTACTGCACGAAGTAGTTGATCTTTTGTCTTAGCGGGTCAGCCTCCTCATAGTTGCGGCGAATCGACAGCACTTGCTGTGACGGCTCATCGATTGTCACTATGTAAGGCAGCTTTAAGCCTGTGGGCTGGCCGTCCTCGCCTATATCTTCATATCCGGGGATATCGAGGATGGTGTGGACTTCGTACACCGTGCGATCACGATCTTCGGCATAGCCGGGAGCCTGCCCTTCGATTTCGTCGATTTCTTCTTCGATCTCATCACGAGAAACGTGATAAGCACCACCCTTCAGTTCTATGTCGGCATAGAAACCGCTTAGCTGCTGCTTCCGAATCTCGTTCTTCGACATGCTGAGAACGTGCGTAACCCGCTCTGCGCTGAACAGATCGGTAGCCTCGTAAGGGACTACGAGATCTTGTGGCTCGATAAACTTGCTCATCGCCTTAGAAGCGGCGGTGTCAAAATAAACCTTCTTGAACGCGCTACCGGCGAGCGGCAAATAGAACAACAGCATATCCAATTCTGGATCGTACTCCTGCATCACATTCATGATGTAGAAGTTCATGAATTCCTGAACTCGCTCCGCTTGGGCCTCGACCTCAGCATTGCGTGCGCCAACGATTTCAGTTTTGACTGGCCCCTTCGCTGGCAGCATTTCTTTATATGCTTGCGCCTGAAACTGAGTCACGGCTTCAGCTAAGATCGGGTGAATGACGCCGGTTGAGCCTTGGAATGGATTTGACCGAGACTCATCGAACTTCATCCCCAGATACTTCAAGCCATCGGTGTAAGTCTTTTCCCACTCCGATCGGCTTTCTTTGTCCGCTTTGATGGAGGCGAGAACATCGCTCGCCAGACTGGATAGCTCAAACTGGTCGAGCTGCTCTGCGAGGTTTTCGTTGAAGTCGCCGATCGGCTGTTGAGGCTCTGCGTCAATCTCGTCGTCGATTAGGATGCCTTCTTCGATGACCAGTATTTCTGCCGCCTCGCGAATCTGATCTTCGCGGCTGGGGTCTGGGATGACCTCGACTTCATTGCCTAGCGGGATGATGTCTGGATCGTCGGCAGTGCCGAGCTGTTGCTCTCGTCGTTCAATAGCCATTTAATAATATACCTTCCGATCCCGACGCATCGGGGTTATTTCCTCGGCGTAATCACCGTCCAAAGCAAGAAAACCGCCCTGACGGAATCTCATCAACGCCATAGTAGCAGAGTCACAATAATCGTCATGGTCG
>Ga0255752_10006783_pt1 | contig 10645 bp, 8 predicted proteins | sample 011ome_25_FD_179952 | JGI IMG/M metagenome (GOLD analysis project Ga0255752, IMG submission 179952) | Coastal salt marsh microbial communities from the Groves Creek Marsh, Skidaway Island, Georgia - 011512CT metaG (version 2) | ecosystem: Environmental > Aquatic > Marine > Intertidal zone > Salt...
TTATTCGATAATCTTCGCAACAACGCCGGCACCAACCGTTCGGCCACCTTCACGGATAGCAAAACGCAGGCCTTCTTCCATCGCAATCGGGTGGATCAGCGTGACTTCCATCTGCACGTTGTCACCAGGCATGACCATTTCAGTTCCCTCTGGCAGCTCACACGCGCCTGTCACGTCAGTGGTGCGGAAGTAAAACTGTGGACGGTAGCCTTTGAAGAATGGCGTGTGACGCCCGCCTTCATCTTTGGACAAGACATACACTTCTGAGGTGAACTTGGTGTGCGGCTTCACTGAACCGGGCTTGGCCAGTACCTGTCCGCGCTGCACGTCTTCTCGCTTGGTGCCACGCAGTAAGATGCCGCAGTTCTCGCCTGCACGACCTTCGTCAAGCAGCTTGCGGAACATTTCGACACCTGTACAGGTGGTCTTGACGGTGTCGACGATGCCGATGATTTCTACTTCTTCGCCTACTTTGACGACGCCGCGCTCGACACGTCCCGTTACTACGGTGCCGCGACCAGCAATGGAGAAGACGTCTTCAATCGGCATCAGGAACGCTTGGTCAATCGCGCGCACGGGCTCTGGAATGTAGCTGTCGAGTGCTTCTACCAGCTTCTTGACTGCGGTGGTGCCAAGTTCGTTGTCATCTCGTCCTTCGAGCGCCATCAGCGCTGAACCCACGATGATCGGGGTGTCGTCGCCGGGGAATTCATAGGTGTCGAGCAGCTCGCGCAGTTCCATTTCTACCAGCTCGAGCATTTCTGCATATTCTTCTGAGTCGACGCCGCCACAGTCTTCTGCAAGCAGGTCAGCTTTGTTCAAAAATACCAGTACGTACGGTACGCCAACCTGACGTGACAGCAGGATGTGCTCGCGTGTCTGGGGCATCGGGCCGTCTGTCGCTCCACAGACCAGTATCGCGCCGTCCATCTGCGCGGCACCGGTGATCATGTTTTTGACATAGTCGGCGTGGCCTGGGCAGTCTACGTGCGCGTAGTGACGTATCGGGGAGTCATACTCAACGTGGGCTGTCGAGATGGTGATGCCGCGCTCGCGCTCTTCAGGGGCGTTGTCAATCTGATCGAAGGCTTTCATTTCGCCTCCCCATACTTCTGAACAAACCCGGGTCATCGCCGCTGTCAGTGTCGTTTTACCATGGTCTACGTGCCCAATGGTGCCTACGTTCACGTGCGGCTTGTTTCTTTCAAATTTTGCTTTTGCCATCTCAGTGTCTCCTAATCGGAACATTAGCGGGCCGTTAACCTAATCCAGCTAATGCCCTTACATTTAAATCTAACTGCCTAGCCTTGCCATGTGATCAAGCTGCTGACCGTAATGGCCTGGCAGGACCACTCTTATTACTACTTATTACACACGCAGAAACTGTGCGTTCTACGAATATATGGAGCTCATAACCGGATTTGAACCGGTGACCTCTTCCTTACCAAGGAAGTGCTCTACCGACTGAGCTATATGAGCACATACCTTTACCAAAAACTGGAGCGGGCAGCGGGAATCGAACCCGCATCATCAGCTTGGAAGGCTGAGGTTCTACCATTAAACTATGCCCGCTTGAACCCACTTACTCTTCAAGTCGCGCCGATCCCTGTTACCCCGAATCGTGCAGTTCAGGGCTGTGTAAAACTATGGTGGCGGGAGGTGGATTCGAACCACCGAAGCTTTCGCGTCAGATTTACAGTCTGATCCCTTTGGCCGCTCGGGAATCCCGCCTTAAACTCTTGAAACTTTCTACTGCGTTTCCAGTTTCGCTTTTCGAAGTCACCCTACGGCAAGCAAGCTGCAGGAATATTACCTGCAGAGCAGCTTCAAAAAAGGCCGTGTATTCTCTTCGTCTGGCAGTATATTGTCAACAATATTAGTACCTTAGAGAGAAAAATGGAGCTGGCGAGAGGAGTCGAACCCCCGACCGGCTGATTACAAGTCAGCTGCTCTACCAACTGAGCTACGCCAGCATCTCAATAACGGAGCGCGATTCTAGTGAAAGTCAGGCGTATTAGCAACCTTCATGCAGTCTTCAAGGGATCTTTTTTTTGCCGCAAATTGAGCCCAAGACTGGGGAGGAATATTTGAACGTTCAAGGGCAGGTATTTTCAACCAAAACTCGGCAGCTTTGGATACAACAATCCACTGGTCATTATCAGCCAAGCCAGGCACTAATGTCACAAGAGCATCACGGGCCTGGATCTGCTCACTAAATGGGCCAATAAAAAAACATTGCGTAGATTCGAGTGTTCCGGAAGAGTCAGGCTTTGACTCTGGCAGGACATCTGGTGCCTCTCGCTCGCGCGGAGACAGCTCTGACAATAGTCGCAGTTTGCTGAGATGATCCGGGGGCTGCAGTTCGGAGGACCCAGGGTTCACGTCGGGTTGAGGCGGGATATTGGTCATCATTAGAAAGCCAAGCAGGTTAACCAAGACAACCACGCTGACCACTATTTTCATTGGCTACCACCTGATACAAAACATACCTGCTCTACCGAGAGGCCATCGAGCACAAGGTCGGGAATATAGTCTCCAGGCCTTGCAAGCTGGCTATTAAGCAGCTCGCCATCGCCGCCTGTAATAACCAAGTCTGCACTATATGACGCCAGCAAACGCTCGATTAAGGCTACCAACATGAATGAACAGCCTTTGCCGACAGCCTGTTCCGTGTTGATACCGGGAATACTGAGACTATCACTATGCTGTTGATCAACCTTCACTCGGTCAGTTCCTTTCCAAAGTGCAGCGTGCATAAGCGTTATGCCCGGCACTATGTAGCCTCCTCGGTGACGGCCCCGATCATCGACCATATCAATAGTGACCGCACTGCCGGCATCGACAATAATCAGAGGTGCTTGGCGGCCATCGGAGGCCGCTAAAATTGCCATCCAACGGTCGACGCCAAGTTTCTCAGGATGTTCATAGCCACAGATAACGCTGCCGACCTGTTGGCTTACCTGGGCCAGTTGGAGATCCAAATTGTACTGAGCGGCCAGCTGCGCTACAAGGAGAGCGGCAACCGATTCGCCGGCGACATTACACAGCTGCGCCTTCTTCAGGGATGAGATAATGGGGAGCCTTAAGGCCTCACCGTCAATAAACGAGCGCGTCAGCTGATGGCCATCAGCAATGGTCGTACCCGCATCGATAATTCGCCACTTGATCCGCGTATTACCCGCATCGATCTGTAAAATCATTTAGCCAACCTTAAACTCAGCTCCCCGCCAATAAACCGCTCAACCCTGCCATCTGACAGCTGCAGACGCAGAGCGCCATCCTTATCGACACCTTTGACCACGCCATTTATCGATTCTTTCGCTGTGCTGATCGTAGCCTGCTGATTATAAAAAGCGTCTGCCGCCTGCCACTCGTCACAATAGGCCGCAAATCCCCGAGACTCAAAATCACCTAACAACAAGATAATTTCTGATATCAAAGCCGCCGCAAGTCGATTCCTCGAAGGTGTTTTTAACGGCTCACCCGAAGGGCGGTTTTCTTTTAGCAGCGTGGCGATATCGGTCCATTCCTGCTCGATACGCGAGCCGGACTTTGCTGGCATTGACACATTCAGACCGACACCAATAATGACACTACAGTGCCCGACCGGATCCCCGATCATCTCAAGCAAGATCCCGCCAAGCTTTTTATTATCGACATAAATATCATTTGGCCACTTGAGCTGCACAGACTGCAATCCGTAATCTGACAGGGCACGCTTGACTGCCACGCCAACAGCCAGGCTCAACCCCTGAAGCGCTTGAGCGCCATCGTTAAAGTCCCAGATGATCGATAGGTAAATATTCGCCGCAAACGGGCTTATCCAGACTTTACCTCGGCGGCCGCGGCCTGCACTTTGCTGCTCGGCTAGAATCACCGTGCCCGTCGCAGCTTGCCTCTCGGCCAATTCGCGAGCAAATTTGTTCGTCGAGTCAATGTGTTGAAAAACCTGCAACTCCCTTATCGAATTCGACACATCCTGTGAGAACCCAGCTCGAAGCTTTTGCTCTTCAAGCAGGTCGAGCCCACCCATAATTCGATAGCCAGTCCCCTTTACCGAATCCAGCTCGAGCCCAGCCGCTTCAAGCTTCTGAAGGTGTTTCCATACCGCAGCGCGGCTGCAGCCCAACTGTTTGCCCAGGCTTTCTCCAGAGTGAAACTCCCCATCACTGAGCAGCCTTAAAATATTTGTTTGAGTATCAGACACATCAGCCATCCGTTAGATTAATAAACCAGGTTAGCCCAGATAAAGCGTACGCCAAGCAGAAAAAGTAACAGCGCAAATAACTTTTTCAACACCAAGCCATCTAGGCGATGTGCCAGCAAGGCGCCGAGTCGAGCGCAGGGTGTGCTCAACAAAATGATTCCGAACCAAGCCGGAAGAAATATATAACCGAGAGTATAGGCAGGCAAGCTGGCTGCAGGGCTATTTGCCGAACTATAAAGCAAGCTGGCCGCCAAGGCGATGGGAAATCCAACTGCGGCTGCAGAGCCGACAGCATGATGAATCCTAACACCAAAAAACGTCAGCAGGGGCGCTGTCAAGGCGCCACCACCGATACCGAGCAGCGAAGATAGGCCACCGATAGCAGTCCCCGCTAATGCCAAGATCACAGTAGAGGGCCCACCGCGTAGTTGCTCAACAGGCTTGTAGAAAAGCATCTGCAATGCAATAAGAACAAGAAACCCGCCAAATACTAGCTGAAGAAACACTCCGCCCACAGAGAGCGCAAACAGCCCGCCAAGTATCGATCCAGCAACAATGCCTGGACTCAGTCTGAATACCAGATCCCAGCGCACAGCCGCGCGTTGGTGGTGCGTGTAAATTGACGTCATAGATGTAAATAATATTGTTGCCAGGGATGTGCCGATAGCCATATGAGTAGAAACATCCGCAGACATACCCTGCGCATCGAACGCAAAGATCAGGATTGGAACGATTACGACGCCGCCACCAACACCAAACAGCCCGCTTATCAGTCCCGCAATTGCGCCCAAGCCAAGATAAAGTAGGAAGTCCATAAGCTTGTCAGCGACCGATAACCATTGAAAGAGTATCGCGAAGCTTACCTGATTATCGACTACTTGCCGATGCCTTTTGGCAGATCCATAAATATCAAATAAAAAAAACCCCAGTACTTTCGGTACTGGGGTTTTCTATTTAGAAGCCTGGCGATGACCTACTCTCACATGGGGAAACCCCACACTACCATCGGCGATGAACCATTTCACTACTGAGTTCGGGATGGGATCAGGTGGTTCTAGTTCTCTATGGTCACCAGGCAAACTGGCATGACCTCGAAGCATTGTGCTTCAGAGTCAAATTAGGTCGATGGCTGTCAAATATTGGTTTTTTCGTAGCCGGACTGTATTGAATACATATCCATCCGGATCTCGCTTGCATTATATGGTCAAGCCTCACGGGCAATTAGTATTGGTTAGCTCAACGCCTCACAGCGCTTCCACACCCAACCTATCAACGTCCTAGTCTTGAACGGCCCTTTAGGGAAGTTAAACTCCCAGGGAAAATTAATCTTGGAGGGGGCTTCCCGCTTAGATGCTTTCAGCGGTTATCCTGTCCGAACGTAGCTACTGGGCAATGCCATTGGCATGACAACCCAAACACCAGGGGTTCGTCCACTCCGGTCCTCTCGTACTAGGAGCAGCTCTCCTCAATTTTCCAACGCCCACGGCAGATAGGGACCGAACTGTCTCACGACGTTCTGAACCCAGCTCGCGTACCACTTTAAATGGCGAACAGCCATACCCTTGGGACCAGCTCCAGCCCCAGGATGTGATGAGCCGACATCGAGGTGCCAAACACCGCCGTCGATATGAACTCTTGGGCGGTATCAGCCTGTTATCCCCGGAGTACCTTTTATCCGTTGAGCGATGGCCCTTCCATACAGAACCACCGGATCACTAAGACCTACTTTCGTACCTGCTCGACGTGTCAGTCTCGCAGTCAAGCACACTTCTACCTTTGCGCTCATAGCATGATTTCCGACCATGCTGAGTGTACCTTCGCGCTCCTCCGTTACTCTTTGGGAGGAGACCGCCCCAGTCAAACTACCCACCAGACACTGTCCTCGACCCGGATAACGGGTCAGAGTTAGAACCTCAAACATACCAGGGTGGTATTTCAAGGATGGCTCCACGCAATCTAGCGATCACGCTTCAAAGCCTCCCACCTATCCTACACAAATAGGTTCAAAGTTCAGTGCCAAGCTATAGTAAAGGTTCACGGGGTCTTTCCGTCTAGCCGCGGGAACACGGCATCTTCACCGCGATTTCGATTTCACTGAGTCTATGGTGGAGACAGCGCCCCCGTCGTTACGCCATTCGTGCAGGTCGGAACTTACCCGACAAGGAATTTCGCTACCTTAGGACCGTTATAGTTACGGCCGCCGTTTACCGGGGCTTCGATCAAGAGCTTCGCCGAAGCTAACCCCATCAATTAACCTTCCGGCACCGGGCAGGCGTCACACCCTATACTTCCTCTTACGAGTTTGCAGAGTGCTGTGTTTTAGATAAACAGTCGCAGGGGCCTGGTCTCTGCGGCCACCAACAGCTTACGGAGCAAGTCCGATCACCATCAGCGGCGTGCCTTCTCCCGAAGTTACGGCACCATTTTGCCTAGTTCCTTCACCATAGTTCTCTCAAGCGCCTTGGTATTCTCTACCTGATCACCTGTGTCGGTTTAGAGTACGGTCTCTTTATACCTGAAGCTTAGAGGCTTTTCTTGGAAGCATGGCATCAATGACTTCGCTCGCAATTGAGCTCGTTATCACTCCTCAGGATTGATCTCCCGGATTTACCTAAGAGATCTCCCTACAAGCTTAAACAGGGACAACCAACGCCCTGATCACCTAGCCTTCTCCGTCCCCCCATCGCAGTATAAAGAGGTACAGGAATATTAACCTGTTTTCCATCGACTACGCCTTTCGGCCTCGCCTTAGGTGCCGACTAACCCTGTCCCGATTAGCGTTGGACAGGAAACCTTGATCTTCCGGCGAGCGGGTTTTTCACCCGCTTTATCGTTACTCACGTCAGCATTCGCACTTCTGATACCTCCAGCATGCCTTACGACACACCTTCAACGGCTTACAGAACGCTCCTCTACCATGCATACAAGTATGCATCCGCAGCTTCGGTTCTCAGTTTAGCCCCGTTACATCTTCCGCGCAGGCCGACTCGACTAGTGAGCTATTACGCTTTCTTTAAAGGATGGCTGCTTCTAAGCCAACCTCCTAGCTGTCTGAGCCTTCCCACATCGTTTCCCACTTAACTGAGATTTGGGACCTTAGCTGGCGGTCTGGGTTGTTTCCCTCTCCACGACGAACGTTAGCACCCGCCGTGTGTCTCCCATGATTGCACTCACCGGTATTCGGAGTTTGCATCGGGTTGGTAAGTCGGTATGACCCCCTAGCCGAAACAGTGCTCTACCCCCGGTGGTGATACATGAGGCGCTACCTAAATAGCTTTCGAGGAGAACCAGCTATCTCCGGGCTTGATTAGCCTTTCACTCCGATCCACAGCTCATCCCCTAATTTTTCAACATTAGTGGGTTCGGTCCTCCAGTGCCTGTTACGGCACCTTCAACCTGGCCATGGATAGATCGCCCGGTTTCGGGTCTATTCCCAGCGACTAAGACGCCCTATTAAGACTCGGTTTCCCTACGGCTCCCCTATACGGTTAACCTTGCCACTGAAAATAAGTCGCTGACCCATTATACAAAAGGTACGCAGTCACAGAACAAGTCTGCTCCTACTGCTTGTACGCATACGGTTTCAGGATCTATTTCACTCCCCTAACAGGGGTTCTTTTCGCCTTTCCCTCACGGTACTAGTTCACTATCGGTCAGTTGGTAGTATTTAGCCTTGGAGGATGGTCCCCCCATGTTCAGTCAAGATAACACGTGTCCCGACCTACTTTTCGCAAGCTTAGTATCACAGATGAGTTTTCGTGTACGGGGCTATCACCCTCTATTGCCAGACTTTCCAGACTGTTCCACTAACACTTCTGCTATCACTTGCAGGCTGCTCCCCGTTCGCTCGCCGCTACTTAGGGAATCTCGGTTGATTTCTTTTCCTCCGGGTACTTAGATGTTTCAGTTCTCCGGGTTCGCTTCATGCACCTATGAATTCAGTGCATGATACCTATCTTATGATAGGTGGGTTTCCCCATTCGGAAATGTACGGATCAAAGGGTGTTTGCCACCTCCCCGTACCTTATCGCAGGCTCCTACGTCCTTCATCGCCTCCAACTGCCAAGGCATTCACCGTATGCGCTTACTCGCTTGACCATATAGCACAAGCGTGCAAGATTTTTCATTGTTGCGACGTACTATTTACATAGTACTAAGTAACAATTTCTCGCCGGACAGATTCATATAAAACACAATCTGGCCTTGAAAAAATTTACAATATTTAACAACCATCTTTTTAAAGAGCAACTGGCACAAAAAAAGCCAGTGATAAACAGTAATTTAACTATTTATCGCTAACTTCTTGGAACAGTGAATTGGTGGAGCTAAGCGGGATCGAACCGCTGACCTCCTGCGTGCAAGGCAGGCGCTCTCCCAGCTGAGCTATAGCCCCAATTTAACAAAAAAATTGGTGGGTCTGGGTGGATTTGAACCACCGACCTCACCCTTATCAGGGGTGCGCTCTAACCAACTGAGCTACAGACCCAATTCTTTCCCGACGGGGTCGTAGCAGCCCGATCGGCATACCATAATTCACTGCTAGCCATATTTTAATCAAACAATGCGTGTGAGCACTTACTAACCGAAAGGATTTTCGTTTAAGGAGGTGATCCAGCCCCAGGTTCCCCTAGGGCTACCTTGTTACGACTTCACCCCAGTCATGAATCACAAAGTGGTAACCGGCCTCCCGAAGGTTAGCCTAGCTACTTCTTTTGCAACCCACTCCCATGGTGTGACGGGCGGTGTGTACAAGGCCCGGGAACGTATTCACCGTGACATTCTGATTCACGATTACTAGCGATTCCAACTTCACGCAGTCGAGTTGCAGACTGCGATCCGGACTACGACCAGCTTTGTGAGATTGGCTCCCCCTCGCGGGTTTGCAGCCCTCTGTACTGGCCATTGTAGCACGTGTGTAGCCCAGGTCGTAAGGGCCATGATGACTTGACGTCGTCCCCACCTTCCTCCGGTTTGTCACCGGCAGTCTCCTTAGAGTTCCCACCATTACGTGCTGGCAACTAAGGACAAGGGTTGCGCTCGTTACGGGACTTAACCCAACATCTCACGACACGAGCTGACGACAGCCATGCAGCACCTGTCACCCGGTTCCCGAAGGCACCAATCTATCTCTAGAAAGTTCCGGGGATGTCAAGGCCTGGTAAGGTTCTTCGCGTTGCATCGAATTAAACCACATGCTCCACTGCTTGTGCGGGCCCCCGTCAATTCATTTGAGTTTTAACCTTGCGGCCGTACTCCCCAGGCGGTCTACTTATTGCGTTAGCTGCGCTACAAAGGTCTCAAGTACCCCTACAGCTAGTAGACATCGTTTACGGCGTGGACTACCGGGGTATCTAATCCCGTTTGCTCCCCACGCTTTCGCACCTCAGCGTCAATGTCGAGCCAGGAGGCCGCCTTCGCCACTGGTATTCCTCCATATATCTACGCATTTCACTGCTACACATGGAATTCTACCTCCCTCTCCCGCATTCTAGTCATCCAGTATCGGATGCAGTTCCCAGGTTGAGCCCGGGGCTTTCACATCCGACTTAAAAAACCGCCTACGCGCGCTTTACGCCCAGTAATTCCGATTAACGCTTGCACCCTCCGTATTACCGCGGCTGCTGGCACGGAGTTAGCCGGTGCTTCTTCTAAAGGTAACGTCAGGGCTAATGGTTATTAACCATTAGCTTTTCCTCCCAATTGAAAGTGCTTTACAACCCTAGGGCCTTCTTCACACACGCGGCATGGCTGCGTCAGGCTTTCGCCCATTGCGCAATATTCCCGACTGCTGCCTCCCGTAGGAGTCCGGGCCGTGTCTCAGTCCCGGTGTGGCTGATCATCCTCTCAGACCAGCTAAAGATCGTCGCCTTGGTGAGCCATTACCTCACCAACAAGCTAATCTTACGCAGGCTCATCCAATAGCACGAGGTCCGAAGATCCCCCGCTTTCCCCCTTAGGGCGTATGCGGTATTAGCTAGCGTTTCCACTAGTTGTCCCCCACTACTGGGTAGATTCCTACGCGTTACTCACCCGTCCGCCGCTGTACTCACCCCGAAGGGCTTTCTCGCTCGACTTGCATGTCTTAGGCCTGCCGCCAGCGTTCAATCTGAGCCATGATCAAACTCTTCAGTTGAAGAATCTTTTACCTCTGCCCGAAGGCAAGAGGGGTGAGTTACGCAAAGCTTGCTTTACCCACCGAATCTCAGCTCAGATACAATTTCGAAATCAAAAGTTCTGTAATGAACTGTTTGGTCACTTGTTGTATCTGAATAGTTACTTAACAACCATTCCAACAAGTGCCCACACATCTGTCTTTATCTTGTTTTTAAGGGTCAAACCGCCGCTTGGGCTGGCTTTGTTTGCTTGGGTTGCCCCGAAGCGAGGTGCGCATTCTACATAGCATTCCGAGTCGTGCAAGCGCTTTTTTCATTTATTTTG
>Ga0255752_10006789_pt1 | contig 10639 bp, 10 predicted proteins | sample 011ome_25_FD_179952 | JGI IMG/M metagenome (GOLD analysis project Ga0255752, IMG submission 179952) | Coastal salt marsh microbial communities from the Groves Creek Marsh, Skidaway Island, Georgia - 011512CT metaG (version 2) | ecosystem: Environmental > Aquatic > Marine > Intertidal zone >...
AAACCTAAAGTTGATGTACAAATATACTTGGGACCCCCCAAAACTTCACCACCCGTGTGAAGATACGTCCAAGAGCATGGGTACAAGAGAAGTTTACCCGTTTCGGGTCTCACCTTTCTGCCATTTCTAAACTCCGTACATCCACCCTCACCTTCCTCGAGTGTATTTAGGTAGAACAAAGCCTGTACAAAGTATCCTCGGTGAAAGTCTCCATCGTGGTGCCATTCATACTTACACCCCCTCTCTATACGCTGTACGGGGAATGGTGTAAAGTAAAAGTTTTTTTGAGAGAGTTCCCGGTCATAGACGTGACAACTACAATCATAATTGAAGTTTGTCTTCAGATGATCCATGTATACAGTGAAAGCCTTTTGGACTGCATCGGTGAAAATTCTGTCTATATCTGTCCACCCCTCGAGACCTGAAATCGTGAGTTCTGTGTTTTGTTTGTCTCTCTGGACGACCTCGCCATCCACTGGGTATGAAAAGTATCCATGCTTTTTCCGAGAATCATTTTCAAATCGTCGAATGATGGATGTACACACATCATTCGGCAAAAAGTTGGGAATTTCCAAAATATAGTCGTCCATTGACTATACATTGTATATGGTCTTTATACACTTTCCATTCTCGCTAAGTCGTCTATATCTCTACTTTTGCGGGTGACGCCCTTGAACGCCCCTAACCACCTCATCACAACTCGTTTTGATGCGAGTTGTGACGCGGTCTCATCACATATAATGATACTTAGACCATTACACACATCGGGTTTATTCACTTTATCGGGGAACTCCAAATTGAACGCCTCTATAGATATTGCTGGGATATCCGGGGCTTCATCAAGAAGTCTATCATACTCTTCGCGACACTTCTTCACAAAATCAACAACCCCAGTGCGGTCATTCTCATCAAGGGACAATTCCATATCTATATTTCTATAGTACTTGGAGTACTGGACACACATCGCAGAGTGTGATTCTGAGAGACTCAAACTTTGACTAAACTTACCTATAGATGTGAGGATACCACCCAAAACATTGAGGAACGCAAAAAAGTACTGCACAATCATAATTTTAGCGCGAGTTTCCGATGAAACACTATCATTCCCACTTGGATTGAGAACTGCGAAACCACCAACACCTGTGATACTCGCGATGATTATACTCGGGTATGACAGGTAATCATTCTGTTTTTTGAAGTGGAGGCGTGCGTGATTATGAAGCCAGCGATATCCCGCGGCTCTCTCGGCCCACGATTTGAGGAGCTTCTCCTGCTTCTCACACCACGGGTGGGGCTCCATTATTTTACGCGACTATTTTTAATCTCAGTGGCCTCTCGGTGTGCCAGTGTATCCACGAGTTCATTTTGTGGATGTCCATTGTGTGCCTTGACCCACTTCCACTCCACAGAGGTCATCTTTTGGGTGAGCGTGTCTATTTGGATCCACAACTCCTTATTCTTTACAGGTGTGCCAGCAGCGGTGCGCCACCCATTCCTCTTCCAATTCTTAATCCATGAAGTTATTCCATTCTTGACATATGTACTGTCTGTAAACAGGTGTATCTCAAGAATGTTGCGTGCGAGACACTGTTGAAGTGCCTGGACAACGGCGGTCATTTCCATAATGTTGTTTGTTGTTCCATCTTGCCCTCCCGACATATTAATGCCAGCACCAAATACGGCCCAACCACCTGGACCTGGATTTCCCAAACAACTTCCGTCTGTGTACACGTTATGCATCTACATAATTAGTGAGTCCTTCTTTTAACTTGTTGTACACAAGTTCGTAAATATTCTCGGTTGGAGCGGCATCCAATACCAAAGAGACGCTCCTGCGTCCAATCGAACCATTACCAGCATCCTTCGCCGCCTTTGAGATCCACGACGTGAAACCAGCTTCGACAAGGAACTTTGGTTCCTCTAAGACTTCCTGGTGTCCACCCTCCTCAGTGTACACATGTCTGCGCTCCTGTCTACGCTGAATGCGAATGTCATTTTCATTGAGAGAGATGTAATACGAGTCTACACTAAGACCAACACCTAATTCGATTGTTTCTGTCACAGTGAGACCCATTTTTATATTATGACGCGACATTTTATTTATTTCTTGAAATCGCGATACCAAGTTATTAGATTTTATTTCTTGCCAAAGAGAACCATCAAAATTGCCACGCAACAAATTAAACTCGTTAAACTTCCATGTACATTAGTACACGTTTTTCCTGGTGTTGCTTTACAAACAACCGACTGGGAGCTAGAAACGCACGATGAGAGTACACATGCAAGAAGTAGTATCTTAGCACCGTCCATTTAGATTATACCGAGATTATTTCTAATTTGAGAACGCTAAACAAAACTTAACATATTTGAATTATGTTAATTTTTGTGTTTTAAATACGAGAACGAGTTACATACTTAAGCTATAATTAGCTTAGTTAGAGAAGGCCAAACCGCCCATACCGCTTTGGATGCGGAGGACGTTGTAGTTGGTCGCGAACATGTGCATGGTGGTCGCATCGTTGGCCGCACCCATAGTGACCGCGACTTGCGCGTTGTCGATACGGGAGAAGTTGCACGTACCAGTTGGTTGGTGCTCTTCTGGCTTGAGGGCGAACGAGTACGAGTACACACCTGGGTATGGGCAGCCAGTGTGGTGGTTGTAGGCTTGCACTTGGTTGAAGTACTTACCCGCTTGCTCCTTGAATCGGTCTTGACCGTTGAGGACCAACTTGAAGGTGGACAATGGACCAACGGCTTCTTCGGTGAAGGTAGACGCGGAACCCGCCGCACCAACCGCGAGGAGTGGGGCACCCGAACCTTGGGTGATTGGGACGTAGCAGTTGGATTCGGAGATCGCGCGAGCGTTGGACTCGAGGACGATACCCGCATCAGTGCTCGCGGTCGTGAAGTTCCACAAGGAAGACTTCGCCGCGGTGTTGGAGAAGCACCACACAAGCTCCTTCACTGGGTGGTTGTAAGACAAACGGACTTGCTTGGTGGCAGAGGCAGTCACGGTGTCAGAGCCAGTGTGTTGCACTTGCTCGATGAGGTATTCGTGACCCTTTTGCGCGAAGCGACGGCGCTCTTCGGTGTCCAAGTAGATGTAGTTGGCCCACACCTTGAAGGTGTCGGTGTTACAGTAGGTGGAGAAGTTGGAGGCCAAGTCAACGTCGATGCGGACTTCGTGGTATTGAAGGGCAATCAAAGGCAAGTACAAACCTGGGTTACGGTTGAAGAAGAAGATCAAAGGCAAGTACACCTTTTCGTCAGCGACCGCGGTGGTCATCTTGGCGTACGACGCCTTCTTGGCTTCATCGTGGTACAAGTTATCGTACAATCTCCACCACTTTTGGTAGTGCTTGTCGATGCGTTGACCACCGATGGAGAGTTCAACGTTGTTGATCGCACGCTCGGCGACCCAGTTGCAGTCATCAGTGGCTTCACTGGTGACCGTGTTGGAAGTCAAAGACTTGAGTTCGATGTACATGTCACCGACCAAATCACCGTTGCGCGCAACGGTCACGGACACACGGCCTGAGTTGGCCGCGGTACCGTTAACGGTTTGTTCGATGTTTTCCATCGCGAAGTTCGTGTGTCGCTTGTACACAGCTTGGAAGAAGGTAACCTTTGGGTTACCGGTCAAGTAGACGTCTTGGGCGCCATAGGCGACGAGTTGCATGAGACCACCGGCCATTGTGAGAGTTGTTGTACTATAGACAGAGATTTTTTTTCTGGGTGAAATCGCGCTGTGCGAAATTTACACAACCAATTTTTCTCAGTATAGGTTAAATGTCGTCACAGCCTGAGGAAGAAGAAGAAGAAATTGAAATCGAGGAGGGTGAGATTGTATCTGATGTTGAGGATATGACCGAAGATGAGGATGAAGATGATTTTTTTGATGAAGATGAGGACGAGGAGGGTATGGACATCGTTGGACTTATGAGCTCTCTCCTAGCAACTCCAGACGGTGATACCGTATGCTCAGCCCTAGTTAACCTGTGTTATCAAATGGAAACACAGAACAAGATATTAATAAAGATGTTGTCCAAAATGCAACCCCCAAAATAAGCTTAGAAACAAAAATCGTTAGTCATTAAATATAGAAATGGAGCACACTCATTTCATCGATAAGGAACCAGACAAGTATGAAGCACTCGCGGAACTTCAGAAACAACATATCCAATCGATGAAAGAAGAGCAGGTACTGAATATAATCAACAAGTTTGAGTACGCGTGGTCACTCAAGACGAACGACTTTCGAAATGCTCGAGAGTTGGGGTATCGCCAATTTGTCCATCCTGAGAATTTTGATGAGTTTGGAAATCCAAACCCCAATATGATTGATATTCTCGCCATCAAGGGTATCCGTGAAAAACAAAGAACCTACCTGATTAATCTTAAAAACCACGCACGGGACCTCCGCATTCATAAAAAGGAATCGCTGGACGATGGAATCAATGTGACCCGACGAATCAATAATATTTTGAAGCAGTTGAGTGATGGGTATGAAAATATCCGTCGTCACTACACATCATTCGAGCGGGTGGATAATCCGACGGCTCTGCCCCAATTCAGTAAGTCTGGTGACCCCTCTACAATGGATGAGGAAGAACTCGAAAGTTCCACACCCTTCCAAAAGTGTCTCCTGTACTCCTTGGATGAAGCCTACAAAGCTGGGTATCGTAGGTACAAGGGGCAGTGCTGTGAAGAGATTCGAACAATTGAGGGACACCGTACACGCGCCTGGAAACCAAAGTTTTCGATTGAGGAGTTTGTCTATTCCCTCGCCCAAAAGGATGATGACTTTGTGAACTGGAAGAACTTTACCAGTCGTGGCTCTGTATTTAGGGAGGTTATTGATAATCTCACCAAGTGTATCGATGCCCAGTTTCCAGAGATAAGCAAGCGACGTCACGTGTGGTCATTCAAGAATGGGGTCTTTGTTGGGAAAGAATGGATTCCAGACCGTGGTGTCTATGACTGCTGTTTCTATCCCTATGAGAGTAAGGAGTTTAGGTGCCTGGACCCAACCATCATCGCGTGTAAGTACTTTGACCAACAGTTTGATGACTTTGCCCACCTTGAGCGGTGGCAGGATATCCCAACGCCATTCTTTGACTCTGTGCTGAAGTATCAGAAGTTTGATGATGAGGTGTGTAACTGGGCCTATGTTATGGGTGGTCGCCTGTGTTACGACATTGGGGAACTTGATGGGTGGCAGGTGATTCCGTTCTTCAAGGGTATCGCACGGTCTGGGAAGTCAACGCTCATTACCAAAGTGTTCAAGAAGTTCTATGAAGCTGAGGATGTTGGGACCCTCTCAAACAACATCGAAAAGAAGTTTGGTCTCTCCGCCATCAAGGATGCGTTTATGTTTATTGCCCCAGAGGTCAAGGGTGACTTGGCGCTCGAGCAGGCTGAATTCCAATCTATGGTCTCAGGTGAGGATGTCTCAGTGGCGGTGAAGAACAAGACCGCGGTGAGTATTGAATGGAAGGTCCCGGGTGTCTTGGGTGGGAACGAGGTTCCAAACTGGAAGGATAATTCGGGTTCGGTGCTCCGCCGTATTCTCACCTGGAACTTCTCAAAACAGGTCAAGGATGCCGACCCCCAACTTGATGAGAAGTTGGATGGTGAAATGCCCATTATCCTTCTCAAATGTATCCGAGCGTACTTAGAATACTCAAATAAGTACAGAAACAAGGATATTTGGAATGTTGTCCCCGAGTACTTCAAGAAAATCCAGAAGCAGGTTGCAATGGTTGCGAGTACCCTCCACAATTTCTTGGAATCCACCAACATTGTCTATGGGAGCGACCTCTTTGTGCCCCAGAAGCTCTTCATCCAGGTGTTCAATCAGCACTGCCAAGCGAACAATTTGGGCAAACCCAAGTTCAACCAAGACTTCTACGCGGGTCCATTCAGTTCACGGGATATTGAGGTCAAGGATGAGGCGGTCACCTACAAGGGTCGAACATACCCAAGACAACCAGTCATCTACGGTCTCGACGTGATTGAAGAAACACTCGGTCCCACCGATGATTATTAAAAAAAATGCTGACCAATAGTAATATGAGCCAACAGCTCAGAGAATTTGTAAAGCAGTCGGGTGTGGAGCTACGCACCTCGAACAGTCCAAGTTCTGTGTCCACAACTGCGTCAAATAACGCACTCAATCGGGAAATTGAGATGGACCTTGGAATTACCCGACAACAGGAGTTTCCACCTCGCCTTGAAAAAAACATAATAAGTAATGAAAATTATGGTGAGTTTTCGGAGTTTGTATACAATTCAAACAATGATATGAACACTATTGTCGCAAATATCCCAGTGCCCAAACCAGAGCTTACAGTGAGTAAGTTGAATCCAGGTATGTTCAATGCAACCGTGAATCGTCAATTTAGTGCCGATAGTCGTATCAACCTTACAAAGATTCTCCTCAAACAACCCCTCCCAAAATCACCCATTGGTGAGGGTCTTTATATAGACACCAAAGAGATTAATGGTATTTATGGACGATTTGTGACTGGATTTACCCATACCAGAGAGTATGGTCGTAAGGGGAATATAAACTTGAACTTCTTTACCGTTCAACTCAAGATTGTCGTCACGAATGGGGTGGAATCCAAGGGTGCTACAGTCAATTTCTACAAGAATGGTAAGATTCGATTCTCCGGGGGGTTTATTGGGACAAATATCGCAAACCAACCTGAGCTCATTCGTCGGTTTATCGTCGACAATTACTCTGAAAAAGAGGCATTCCTCTACAGTCCATTTGAGTATAACAATCTCAGTGGTCAATTCAGAATCAATGGAGTCGTGCGGAATATGTCCCAACTTGCGAGTCGTGGACAACGTCGGTATGGGTACACGGAGATGAAATATGAAGATGAATTGTCTCCATTTATGTATATCACATACAAGGGTCACAAATACATTATTACAAAGAGTGGTAATATTCAAATATCTGGGGCGAGAAATCCAGCAGATATGTTAGTCGCCTATAACACGGGTATCGAGCTCGTTCAGGACTTGTACAGAAATGGTGAAATTGTGTTGTCCAGTACTTCTACTATTCCACGAAAACTTGTGAAGAAGACCCGCAAAACTGTGTTGAGCACGAAGCAGAAAGCGGTCCTCAAGATTGATGGTAAGCAATGTATGCGCCTCTCAAAGTCAGAACTTGTGGACCTCGCCAAGAGATTGGGTGTTGTAGGTATTACCCAATCCTCCAAGAAGGAGGACATCTGTGCAAAGATTAAACGTATATCAAATACCAAGACGGCAACGTTTAAGAATACAAATAAGGGACGTAACGTGACGCTCTCAGGTACGAACAAGTCATTCAAGGTTGGTCGTGCGACGTGTACGGGTTACAGCAAAACCGAACTTCTCCGTGTGGCTCGCATTTTGAATATTAAACTCGATGATAAGGAAACGAAAGCGACTCTCTGTGCAAAGATTGAGAAGGCGCGTAACACTTTGATAGCCCCCAAACCAAAACCAAAGACACCACCACCCAAACCAACTAGAAAAGAAGTGGCAAAGCAAAAGGAAGTGGTAAAGATGCAACAAGTTATCAAGAAGAGAGGTCTCAATGAAAATTCTATTCGTAGAGACCTTGTTAAATTGTACGGTAGTCGGTGGATGAACCGTTACAAGAATGTGATGCCCTCACTTGATAATGATGTGAAAGCAGTCAAAGTGAAGATTAACCAATTGAACAAGGGAAACAAACTGGGTCTCCCATTCAAGAAGAATGTGGATGCCATTAAGAAGGGTATGGTTAGTAATTGGAAAATGGAGAGAAGACGAGAATTGGAAAAGAAGGTCATTAAAAGTCAAGTCAATGTCAATAACGTTCCACGGAATTTGGTCACGCAATATAGAAATGCGGCGACAAACTATATTATTACTAAAGGACCAACGATGAAACAACTCCAAAATTATAAGAAGACTTGGATAAACTTAAGGATGAAGCGTTAAGAGTCCACATATATGGAAGAACAACTCCAAGCACGATTAGACATTGGTATGAAACGTTATGGTCACGGGGTCATTGTTGACTCTGATACACGCGAATGGGGAACACCTAAAAACTCTTGGATTGATATGGCTCTCGAAGAATTTTTAGACGCAGTGATATATGTCGTTGCGGACTACATTAGAGAATGGAGAGGGCGGTGTCCCCTTATATCGGAATACACTACAAAATCTCCCGATGATAATGGACTCATTATGTTTATTGTAACCCATTCGAATAGAATGGAGAGTCTCAAACACAAAATGCTTGTTTGGAATCTGACTAACATGATATATACGTGTTCAAGGTTTTGAGGGGTTCCCCAATTTGCTTGAGGTGAATTGTGTGGTACGCAAAGTTATACTTGGGAAATAGTTCCTTTATGAGATTCGATATCACGGCACCCTCCACATAGTTGGGTATCCCTGAGCACACTGAATTTCGTTCAATTTGAAGAAAACGGTCCTCCAATTGCACGAACTTCTTGAGACTTTCTGCGTCGACGCCATCTGCGCGCATCTGTATGTACGTACGTTTAGACATACCCGCACTGAGATGGAAATTCTTGGAACCCGCAATTTCCTCGGAGTGTGTGGTCTTTTCATAAATGAGTGCGAGGGCTATAAGGGCAAGGATTACAAATCGTGTCATTTACTTATTACACAGGAATTAATTTAGATAGGTCATTGACTTTGTGAATGATATTGAAGAGTTCATCACGTGATGCGACCTCCCCAGGTTTCATAATTTCAAACTCAATTTGGTAGGAACATTCCTCTTCTGAGTCCATATCAACGGCGTCCCCCGATGATACCGTCATATCAATACTGAGATTCTTTCGAATGAAGGAGTGCCGTGTCTTTGTACGCTTGCGGTCCATCGCATACTCACCCCACGTTGGAATCTCTCGACAAATACTGAACCGCATATCGAGAGGTGTCCCAGTAAAATCATCTTTGACTACATTGATTTTTTGAATCATTGTTTGTTCACCCGTGTCGTGATTCGACGTGATACGAATACCATCGGCGTCGCTATAAAATACATCTGACATGGATGTTTTTACATCTTCCCATCCAGTGTACTTATGCAGACCATCAAGTACGCGGTCAAATGTATCTTTTCCAACATTTGTATCAAAGAAAGACCCATTATATTTACCTAGACGTAACTCGACTTCGATGTTCTCTTCATCCTTGTGTGTTTCAAACACGGGAAGAACCTTCTCGGTGATAGTTTTAATGTCTAACATTATTCTTTACAATAGAGATACGCGTCATTCTCTTAAGTGTTTTTTATACACAAAATGTAATGAGAGGTTTTTTAAACCTCGGAAATACCTGCTATTTTAATACAGCACTCCAATGTCTACTCCACATCCCAGTGCTCTCGAATTACTTTTTACACGCACAGTACACGGGAGATTGTGAATTCACACAATTGTACTCGACGCTCGTTCATTTCTATTGGGTATCCCAAGAAAAGGGAGTTGTCAATATGAGCCCTCTCTTGGAACAGTTTTATACACACTTCCCAAGGTTCAAGAATCGCGACCAACACGATGTACAAGAGGCTATGTTGTGTATCATAGACATTTTGGAACGCGCGAGGCCACAAATAAAGGACTGGTTCTACGGGAAAAAGACCCAAGAAACGATTTGGCCAGGTGGGAAATCAACACGTGAAGAGGACTTCAGTATGCACCTGGTGACGTCTCGAGGGACAGATTTGGGGGAGATGCTCAAAAAGAGTTCGGATTGGAATGTACTTGAAAACTTTGAAGATACTGAGGGACGGGTACACAATGTCGCGACAACCCGAATGGTATTTTCAAAACTTCCACAAATTCTTATGATTTCGTTTGATAGTAAAAGTCACATACACATTATTGAAAGTATAATTATAGATAATTATGAATATAATCTAATCGCAAGTGCTGTACACGTGGGTATGCAAGCAGATGGACACTACGTAAGCTTTGTAAAGAACGGAACTCAGTGGTACTATATAAATGATGATGTCGTGAAAGACACTGAGCTTCCTACGGTGGCGGGTCACTATGTGTTGGTATACAATCTAAAAACTCCTTCAACTGAATGTTCTCCTTGATATTCACAATAGTTCTGTAGAATGTCCGACGGTTGTTTGGGTGTGTCTTGTCTCGACGTCTCTTTTGGGGCTTCCACCACATAGGTCCATTCTCCCAAGACACGTACATACACTCCACGATTGCATCATCCTCAAACCAAGGCTCATTCATACGACTGAGAGGAAACTCCGTTTCATAGAACAGTTTACCCTTTTCTTGGACATACAACTTCCACACTGGGGCGCCAGGTTTACCAACACCCTCAAAACTTGTGCCCCTCTTCATTTGGAAATCCACCGTATTCTTTTCCCCGGGTTTCCATTTGAACATAGTTTCGTGCGTCCCAATACGCACAGGCTCATTTACAGGGGTCAATACAATGCCATCAACATTTTGTTGCACTGTGGGGAGGTACACATCCATAAAGTGTTCAAAATCTTTGAATGCGTAAAATGTTTTAACTTTGAGACGGTACACATCATACTTCATATGAATGATAAACTTGAGCATCTTTTCAGCCTCTGCAA
>Ga0255752_10006798_pt1 | contig 10628 bp, 5 predicted proteins | sample 011ome_25_FD_179952 | JGI IMG/M metagenome (GOLD analysis project Ga0255752, IMG submission 179952) | Coastal salt marsh microbial communities from the Groves Creek Marsh, Skidaway Island, Georgia - 011512CT metaG (version 2) | ecosystem: Environmental > Aquatic > Marine > Intertidal zone > Salt...
TTTTATGCAACATGATGTATAATCTGGGGTACACAAGACTATCAAAATTTAGTAAACTAAAAACAGCAATAAATAAAGGTGATTGGGAAAAAGCATCTTTAGAGATGAAAGATTCAAAATGGTATAAACAAGTACCTAATAGAGCCGAAAGACTCGTAAAGAGAATGAAGGCGATAGGAGCATAAAATGTTATCAGCAATATTAAGTTTAGCAGCACCAGCAATTTTAGGACCAGCAGGGCTTGGTTTAAGCATGAGCCCTATGGTAGCAAGCGCTATAGGTGGTGGTTTAGGTTCTTTATTGCAAGGCGGTAAAACAGAAGATGTTCTTAGAGGTGCGGCATTAGGTGGTTTAGGTGGTTACTTAGGTGGTCAACTAGGAGCAGGTGGCTCAAGTGCTATAGGCGGAGTAAACCCCGCTGCGCCAATTACAAATGCTAATACTATTGCTGGAGCTAGGGCAGCATCGTCTGGTGCATTAGCAGATATGGCTGCCGCAGGGCAGGGCATGGGTATTATGGGCACTAACGCAGCCTCTGGTGGTATTGGGGCAGCCTTAACAAGGCCAGAAGCCATAGGTGCTGGTTTAGGTGGATTAGCAGCAGATTCTATGATGATGCCAAAATATAGAGAAGAGGAAGAAAAAGAATATCCAAGAGGTATGCCTATTAAGAACACATCTGTGTTTCCAGATTTTGGTTATGATGCTGGTAAAGAGGGTGAGTTTAATTACAGAATACCTAAAAACTATGCAGAGGGCGGCGAAGTTGAAGCTAATGATATGGCTATGGATGCAGGTATTGGTGGTATGATGGAAGACGGTATGAATGATAAAGAGCTAATTAGTAGCACTATTGATGTCATACAAGGCGAAATAAACGACCCTGATCAACAAAAAGTTATTTTAGGTCAGTTTGTAGCTGAATTTGGGCAAGATGCTCTACAGGACTTAATAACAAAGGTTCAATCAGGGGATATACCTACTCAAACTCAAGAGGGTGATGGAATGGTAAAAGGTGCTGGTGACGGCATGGCTGATATGATTCCTGCATCAATGGAAGGGGATCAAGATGTTTTACTTAGTGATGGTGAATTTGTTGTTCCTGCTGACGTTGTTAGTGGCATCGGAAATGGGAGTTCTGACGCAGGTGCAAATAAACTAGAAGATATGATGGATAGAGTTAGAGAATTAAGAACTGGTGGTAAAACACAACCACCTGCTATACCTGATGAGATGATGTTGCCTGCATGATTTGCACAGCAGTTCCTCGTGAGGCAGTAGATATAGTTTGGGGCGATGTTAGCAGTATGCTAAATAAAGCCATAGAAACAAGCGGTGGTAAGTATCATATTGATGATATTTATCAACATTTAGCTGAAGGATATTATAATCTTTGGTTAATAATAGATGAAGGAAAAGAAGAAAAGGTGATAGCAGCAATAACTACAAGAATAATACAATATCCCAGTAGAAAAGCTATGGCTATGGATTGGATAGGTGGTAAGAGAATGATGGAATGGTTGCCTATCGCTATGGAAAAATTAACGAGCTTTGCAAAAGATTGTGATTGTAATCATTTAGAAGGCTATGGAAGAAAAGCATGGTCTAAAGTTTTAAAAAAATATAATTGGGAACCTGAATATATAGCTTATAGAATGGAGATAAATAATGGGTAAAGGCGGATCAAGGCCATCACAGCCAACTGAACAAAATATAGTACAAAGCTCATTACCTAAATACTTTGAGCCATATGCTATTGACATGATTAAAAGAGCTGAGGCTGAGTCTAAAAGAGAATACATACCATATGAAGGGCAAAGGCTTGCAGATGAAAATACGGATACAGCAAGATCAAGAGAGATAGCTAGATCTGTAGCTGAAGGTGGTATTCCGGGCTTAGGTCAAGCAACTTTAGGCACTACTGCTGGAATGGGCAGAGCTATACAGGGTATGGGTTATCAATCTCAAGATTTTGGTTCAGAGCAAGCCCAAAAATATATGTCACCATATTTGCAAAACGTTTTGGATGTTCAAAAAAATCAAGCTATATTAGATTTTCAAAGACAACAGGCAGGTAGAGATGCGACAGCTGTTCAAGCCGGTGCATTTGGTGGTAGCAGAGGCGCAGTTCAACAAGCTTTAGCTAGTGAGGCTTTACAAAGACAGCTTGGCGATATACAGGCAACAGGTCAGCAAAAAGCATTTGAGCAAGCACAGCAACAGTTTGGCGCAGATAGAGAGGCTAGACTAGCAGCAGAAAGACAGGGTTTATCAGCAGCAGAGAGCCTATCTGGTCAGTCAGCACAACTTGCTGCGCTAGGTGAGAAAGCAAGAGCAGGTGACATTGAGTCTGCTCAGTTATTAGAAAAGATTGCTAAAGACAGGCAAGCAAGAGAGCAAGCTGGACTAGACTTAGCCTATGAGGACTTTGTAAGACAAAGGGATATGCCAAGAGAGGATCTTACATTCTTATCATCTATTCTTCGTGGTGTGCCTGTAACACCATCTACAGAAACAACTAAGTTTCAACAATACAATCCTGTAAAAGACTTGTTAGGAACAGGTATAGCTGGTCTAGGATTATATAAAGGAATAACTGGCCTATGATGAATGTTTTACAAATACAAGACAATTTAAAAAACTTTTCAGAAGATCAGCTTATAAGAGAGATGCAGCAACCTAGTGGTAGCGCTCCTCAATTTCTTGTTTTATCGGAGCTTAACAGAAGAAAAAGAGTTAAAGGTGATTTAGAGGCAAGACAAGCACAAGAACAGCCTACAGTTGCAGAAGAAGTTGTTGCATCTGCTGGTGTGCCTCAGAGTCAAATGATGGGTATGCCAGAAGCTATGGCTCCTCAAAGCGCAGTATCTGATGGAGTGGGCACAAGTGCGCCTATGAAGATGGCATCTGGTGGTCTTGTGCAGTTTGGAAATGATATTAGAAACAGTATGAGTCAACAGATAGACCCGTATCTAGAAGAAGTAGAAAATGAAGCAGAGGCTAAGTTTAATATTGATTTAGATCAAGGTATGCAAGGTGGTATAATGCAATTACCCGGCCCAAGAATACCAACGTTTCCAAGAACAAATGATTACGACAGACGAATGCCAAGACCGTCTATAGCAATGCCAAGACCGTCTATAGGTGTTGGTATAGGTGGAAAAGGATTTGCCAGACAAGAACGAGAATTTATGCAACCAGCTCTTACGAACCATTCATCTTACTCAAGTCCATTAAGAAGTTATGCAGAAGGTGGTGTTGTAAGGGCCGCTAGTGGTTTATCTTTAGCAGACAAAAACTTAAATCCGGGCAATATAAGACCAGCTGGTTTTTTTGGCGAAACAGGATCTAATAAAGGCTATGCAACATACGCATCGCCAGAGTTTGGTTTACGTTCTATAGCTATGCTATCTGATAAGTATGCAAAAGATTATGGTATTGGTACAGTAAATGATTTTATAGAAAAGTATGCTCCAAAGTCAGATAAAAACTTAAATAATAAAGCATATGCAAAAATGGTCGCAGACTCATTAGGTGTAGAACCTGATGAGCAGGTTGATTTTACAGATGATAATGTTAAGAGAGCTATAATACCTGCAATTACAAAGTTTGAAGGTTATTCTCAAGACATAGACCCAGATATGCTTGATAGAGCAATAGCAGGTTCTAAAGAAACAGATGATGAATCTAAAGTAAATGAGCTGTTGTCTGGGGTAGATTCTTTCTCAGGGTCAGGAATACCTGCTCTCACTACAGGTGTTCCTAAAGGAGTAAGACCTGACTTTAATATTAATAGCGTTCCAAAAAACATGAGAGAGAAAAAATATTTAGAGCAGTTAAAAAGAGAACAACTAAAAGGTAAAGAACAAAAAAGACCTATTCTTTCAGATATTTTAGAAAAAAATGTTAAAGAAGATCAAAAAAAACCAAAACCTTCAATACTTGAAGAAAAAACTAAACCATTAGGGTTTGAACCTTTTCCGGATCCTTATTCACAAAATAGAAAAGAACAACTTAGAGGAATGGAAGGAAGGTACAATCAAGATGTGTACAGTGATGGTTACGGTATATTTACAGACATAGATCCCTTAGCTGATATTCAATCACCAATAATAAAAGAAAATGTAAAAGAAAAATTAATTAAAGAAGACAAAATGCCTCCAACTAAAAAAATTGGTGGAAGCGATGAAGCTATTCAAAAAGAAATTCTTCAAAAATTAGGGCCAAGTAAGGAATCTTTAGAGGCTATTGATGATGAGTCTGCTATTATTGGTAGTGATATACCTTTGGTTTATGATTTACAATCACAGGTTACAGGTACTGGGTTAAAAAAAGAAAAGCCTCCTGCTCCTAAAGCTGATACAACAGCTTTGACATCTTTAGAGCAAGAACTTTTAAACAGACAAAGTCAACTACAAAAAGACAGAGACTTTGATAGATACATGGCACTTGCGCAAGCAGGTCTTTCCATCATGTCATCCGATAAACCTACACTAGCAGGTGCCGTTGGAGAAGGTGGCACAGCAGGCCTTACAGCATTTAGAGATGCTCAAAAAAGATACCAAGAAGGACTTACAGATATATTAAATGCTAGGGTTAAGTTAGCTAATAAAAAGACAGGCTTGACACAAAAGGATGCTATAACTGCTATAAGCTCTATTGACTCAGATATTGCTAAATATAGAACAGAAATGGCGAAAGCTATAGATCCTGCAAATGTTAAGACTATACAGGATGCAATAGCGCAGTTAGAGTTTCAAAAAGAACGACTATTACCAATAGCAGGGTTTTCTAGGTTAAGTATGAATGTAAGTGACAGTGCAGCTAAATAAAAGTTAAGGTTAACAAATGGGAACATATAACACATTTAGTAGAGTTACTGGTAAATCTTATCCCTTTATTATTGATGGTGATGCTCCAACACAAACCGAAATGGCTAGAATTAATCAGATTCTAGCAGAAGAAGAAGGTTTGACTACAGAGCAGGTAGAGCAAGATCAAGGTAACTTATTCACAAGAAATATAGGCAGAGGTATAGATACTATACAGCAGGCTTATGGATCTGCTGTAGAAGGTATAGGTGAGTCTACAGGTCTTGATTTCCTTAAAAACTATGGCGCATCAGTTGTAGAAAACAACCGAAAAGAATTAGAGCAAAGTCAAGAAGCGGCAAGGCAACTAGATGATATTAAAGATGTAGGAAGCTTTTTTGATTATGCAGGAGCTACATTAGGCTCTCAGGTCCCACAACTTGGTAGCACATTGGCTGGTTCTGGGGCAGGCTTTCTTGTTGGTGGCCCGATAGGAGCGGTGGTTGGTGGACTTGCGGCTAACTTACCTTTCTTCTATGGATCGAACAGAGAGGCGCAAAAAGAAGAGGTTGCTGCAGGTAATCGTATAGAGGTTTCTGAAGGGGCCGCTGCTTTAACTGCTATACCTCAGTCAATACTAGATATAATTGCAGATAGATTATTAATAGGTGGATTTACTGGTAAATTTATAAGTGGTGGAGGTATTTTTACGAGAGGTGTAAAGGTGCTGGTAAAGGTATAGTAATGGAAGCGCCAACGGAAGTTGGTCAACAAGTATTAGAAAGATTTCAAGCTGGTAAAAGTCTTACAAACAAAGAAGCGTTAGATGAATATAAAGAAGTTGCTGCGGCTGCAGCGCTTATAGGTGGTACCGTTTCTTCTACCGGTAATATAATAGGTGGAGACAAAAATAAAAAAGCTAAAAAATTAACTAAAGACGAAGAGTTAAATAGAGATCAGGCAAACGAAGCATTACAGACTCAACAGCAAATAAATAATGCAGATAACTTTTTAAATACAAAAGCTTTACCTGCACCACGAACAGCACCTGCTAATGTACAAGATGAAACAACCGCTGATTTAGAAACAGAAGATAATAAGGTTGTAGATAGAGAAAGAATATCTGCGGCAGAGTTACCGTTCTTTCAAAAATATACAAAAGCTTTAAATGCTGTAAAGAAAACTGGCAAGATAAATCCTACTATAGTTAGAAATGCTATAAGAGAAGAAGGCAGAAAAGTAACTAAATTAGAAGTTGATGGCATTATTGAGGAAATGTCTAAGCGTGGTGAAATAAAGTCTATAGGCAAAAATAAATTTGAAGTAATGCAAGATGACTTAGATACATACAAGTCAAGAGCAGCGGCCTTAAAATCTAAAGCAAATCAAATACTAGAAGAAAAAAATACTATACAAAAAGAAATAGACGAAGCCCCTCCCATACCTGCAGTAGATGCGGATCCCGTTACACTAGAGACCAATAGACAAAGACTAGAACAAAAGAATCTTGAGTATGACAATGTTATTAAAGAAGCATTGATACTTGAGCGTGATGCCGCTGATTATATTAAGAAAAGATATGGCACCACTGATGTTAAGGGGACCACAGACAAAAGGGTGTCAGTAGAAAACCCTGTAACTGCAAGTAAAGTTATACCGGATTTAACTGCTAAAAAGAGCTTTGATGTAGCAGATAACAAAAAACTTACAGATGACTATGTAAGCAAGAGAGATAAGGTTATGAAAAACCTATCCGATAGAATGAAAGCTATTGGATTAGGAGATGTGGTATTAAGACAAGAAAATATATTAACTGGTAATCCTAACGAGTCACCTGCAGAAGCCTTGCAACAAGGACAAATATATGAAGGCTATTTCCAAACAGAAGGTGGAAAACCAACTATAGCTTTGGCTATGGAGATATATGACCCTAACCTTTCTGACGCAGAGCTAGAAGCAAAGATAGGTTCTGTATTAAATCATGAGGTTATACACGCTATAAAACGTATGGGTTTATTTAATGCACAAGAGCTAAAAACATTAACCGATGCCGTATCTAAGCGTAAGTTTGTAGTTATAGAAAATGGTAAACCTGTTGAAAGACAGTATACTTATCTAGATAGAGCTATAAGAATGAATCCCGACCTTACATCTGAAGGCCAAATAGAAGAAGCTATTGCTGAAATGTACAGGGCATATGCTGATGGCAAAATAGTTGTTGGTGGTAAACCTAAGACACTACTACAAAAGATTACTAAGTTTATTAAGTCAATATTTGGTGCACATGAAGATGCAGGCATAACAGATGTAGACCAGATATTTGAGAATATAGGTACTACAGATCAAGAAAAACAAATAGGTAGAAGAAGCAGAGATCCAGATGCTGTAATGGAAAGACAAAATAGCCTTCTTAATACACAAGCTAGTCTATCAGATCAGTTTACTGGTGACCCAGATCCAAAAGTAAAGTTAAGTAGAAGCATACCAACCAAAGTAAAAGAAGCTTATAAGTTATTTGTACAAAGGCCAGATGGTCAGTTGCTACCTTTATTTGTTAATGCAGCTAATCCAATACCCGTTGGTCAGTTCATAGAAGCTGATTTTCCTACAGCCACATTTACTGGTAAATCTTCTGTTAATAGTCAGCCGTCATTTTATGTGCCTACTAAAGGAGCAGAGCGTTCTCAAGGTGAAGTACAAAGAAAAACTGGCACACAGATTATAATTAACTCAGAGCAAGATAGAGCTAAGTTAATACAGGAAGGTTATATAACAGAAAAAACAGGTAGAACAAAAGATGCACCGTTTGGTAAAGTTACCGCGGTTGCTGCACGCCCCGGGTTTCACGCAAGTGTCAAAGCATATGCGCTTCATTTAGGTCCTGAAGATCTACAAGTGACCAAACAAGAAGCTGATACATTAAAAGATTTAGGTATGGTTATTAAGCCAAAACAAGGTAAGTATTTTGTAAAGCGCAGAGCCGAAGACCAAGTATTTGCTAAAGTTGCTATGGCTGATGATGTTGATTACCAAAGCCAAATCGATGCTTCAGGCAGAACAGATATAAACGATAGAGTGCCATTGGGTGGTAGCTATATTTACAAAGATGGTCAAGCTAATCAGGATTGGGTTGTTGGCGGAGATATGCGTATAGACAGAGTGTTATCAAGAGAAGAAGCACAAACTATAGCGCAAAGTCAAGGTGTAAGAGATTTACCATACAAAGCAGAAGTGGAAGAGATATTAGGCAGAAAGCTATCTAACGAGCTACCTAGCGATATTAAGTTTTCAGTTAAAACTACAGATCCTGATGTTTTTAGAGATGACAAATTAAATGATATGTTATTTACAGGTCATAATATCACAGAGCAAGCTCTTATTGAAGCAGACAAAAGAGGTGGCTTGCCGATGCCATCTTTATACATTGCTAAAGTTAGTGATCCAGTTCGTTCTTTTGGAGAAATAACATTAATAGGAACACCTAAATTAGCTATACCAGCTAGAGGTGAGCCAGTTTATAAATCAGATGCTTATACTACTAGAATGCCATATATAGATAAAGAGGTATCTTCTGCTGCCGCTAAGTATGCGTATAAACTACAAACTGATGTTAGAGATGACATCATGAATAGATACTCAAGAGACAGATTTAAAGACAATGAATATCAAATACTATTTGCTAATATGGCAAAAACACAAGATGAAAAAACTATTATGATAATAGATAATGGAATAGCTAGAGATTCTGATAATTTACTAACTCTAACACCACATCTTAGAGGCAAATATTTACTAGACACTAATAAATTAGATAAAATTATAGAAGATAATTCAGAATATGATGTAGGTTTTCTTTTAGAAAATTTATTAGGTTTTTCTAACGAATTTAATGTTGATAGATTTTTTACAGAAGATATTAATGATTGGCTTGCAACAGAAAGATTTAATGCAGAAAGGGCTATAAATAAACAAAATGCCAGTAAGTTTAAGCCTTTAGTTAGAAGAACATTAAGTAGAGGTATTATGCAAAGCCCTAAAGAGGCTACTTTAGATAATATTGTTGCTGTTATGCGCAAGCAAAGAGGGCCTGCAAAAGAAGCTGGTTTTGACTCAGATGAAAACATGGGTGTGTTTAGAGCTAGAGCCACTCCAAGATTTAAAACATTTGATGAAGTAAAAAAACAAAGAGATAGAATAGATGTAGAGTTATTTCAAGATTCGAGAGCAAGTATGGCTAATAGATTAGATGCTCTGATTCAAGAAGTTTATGATGTATATAGAGATTTAGGTAATAAAAATCCTGATGATGTTTTTGGTATATTAGCTAATAGCAAGAGAACAATGGCTAGATCAGTGTTAAATATAGCAACGGGTAAGCCAAATTATGATTTATATGACGACATGTTAGATGTAGACAAAAGGTCTACTAGAGCAATGATTAATGCAGAAAATAGTTTTTCTGAAAATCTTGTAAAAAAAATAAAAGAATTTGGCAAAGATGTAAAAGCCATGCCAACAGAATATTTTGAAATGAAGCCTGAAAGAGGTGTAAAATTTGATGAATTTGTAGGTGCTATTGTTCCTGTTGATACTAGCGCAAAAGCAATGAATATTTTAAAATATCGTTTGAATAGAGTTGCAGATGACGGATCAGGTATTCCACAAACAGTTGAGCCAAGAATTATTAAGTATGAAAGTGGTAAGCAGTATTCAGACGCTATAAAACAGTTTTCAGATGTAATGTTTTCAAGAAAACAATTAGATCCTAAATTATTAAATCAAAGTATAATTAAAAATTATAAGACTGACGATAATGGCAACATATTAACAAAAACACAATTAGGTGACAAGAATCCATTTATTAGATCAGCACCTGCTGGTACAGTGAAGTTAGAAGATGCATTACAAAAACTACAAGATGAAAGAGGTGGTGCAGTTTATGATATTAATAATGCAGAAGATAGAGAGGCTGTATCACAAATAATAGCTGAAGAAGCTAGAGTTGCTATGGAGCGTGATGATAGCGCCATAGGGTGGTATGACCGTACACTTAAACTAGCTAAGAAAGTTATAGGTGTTGCACACCCAGAAGTTGACAAGTCTAATTCTGCATATAATCCAGACAATGAAGCAGCATTTGATTTTGCGCTATCCATAACATCTAATGGACTTGCCATTATTCCTAACTTTAAATTAGCTACAGATCAGTATGAGCATTGGGTTACTAACGGCACATTTAAAGAAGAGGGCAAAGATGCCGGTGTTGTAAAGGCATTTACTGCATACAACACAATGAAAGAGACTATGACTGATGCAGAAATTACAGAGTTTCTTAATTCAGATTTTACAATGCGTGACCTTAAAAGCCTTCCATTAATAAAAGAATTAGGAATCACAGTATCCGCAACAGAGTCAGCAAACACAATAGTTAAGGGTTCACAAATATTTGGATCTAAAATAGGTGGTGCGTTTTATCAAAATGTTAGAGGTAACTATAATGCATTAACTATGGATAGATGGTTTATGAGGTTCTTTAATAGAATTACTGGAAATCCATTTAAGGTTATAGGTGAAAATGTATTAACTAAAAACACAACTAGATTATTAAATGCAGTTCAATTTGCAGAAGAATCAAGAAACAATTATTTAATTAATGCTATAGAAGATGCAAAAGAAGAGTCAGGCGTAGATATTGTTAACGATGCGACAGCCATAGAGCTTGCTGCAGCTTTAGACAAGCAATATCAATTAACATTTTCTAAAACACCAAAAGAATTAAGAGATAAAAAAACAGAGCTTGATTTAGCGGCCCAGTCT
>Ga0255752_10006800_pt1 | contig 10625 bp, 8 predicted proteins | sample 011ome_25_FD_179952 | JGI IMG/M metagenome (GOLD analysis project Ga0255752, IMG submission 179952) | Coastal salt marsh microbial communities from the Groves Creek Marsh, Skidaway Island, Georgia - 011512CT metaG (version 2) | ecosystem: Environmental > Aquatic > Marine > Intertidal zone > Salt...
ATAATCGAGGACGTCCAGCAGAATATCTTCAAATCGTTTGAGATTACGCAGATCTCCTAGGCGCAAACCCCGACGGGCGACTTTATCTTCATAGGCCGGTCCGATTCCACGACCGGTGGTGCCAATCTTGTTGTCGCCCCGGCGCAGCTCGCGGGCCTGATCCAGCGCTACGTGATAAGGCAGAATCAGCGGGCACGCCGCGGATATAGTCAATCGCTCCCGAACCGGCACGCCGCGCTGCTCTAACTCAGCCATTTCCTTGAGCAAGGCGGTGGGTGACAGAACCACACCATTACCAATCAAGCAATCAACACCCTCACGCAATATGCCCGAGGGGATTACGTGCAGAACGGTTTTCTCACCGTTGATCACCAGAGTATGGCCGGCGTTGTGGCCGCCCTGAAAGCGCACTACCGCCGACGCTTGCTCGGTCAACAGGTCAACGATTTTGCCCTTGCCTTCGTCACCCCATTGGGTGCCTAGGACAACTATATTCTTACTCATTGCAACTCCGACTGAAGCAGTGGCTGACAGACCCAGCCGTCGCCCTGTTTGATCAACTGCTCTGTGCAGCGTGGATCGTGCTCACCGTTCAAGGCAGTGATCACTGTTCTCCCATTTGAGCGCAAATAGCTAACGGTTTGCGCCAAATCGGCATCATTAATTAGGGGAGCCGAGACTATTGAAGCCGTCTCACCGCCGCCAGTGCTCAGTTCAGCGAGCCCTTTTAGGTCACAGGCGAACCCTGTGGCAGCGCGTTCACGTCCGAACACCGCGCCAACATTGTCATATCGTCCACCTTTGGCTACCGCCGCCCCCATGCCCTCTAGGTATGCCGCAAATACCAAACCCGTGTGGTAGCGAAATCCCCTGAGCTCTGCCAAATCGACATAAATAGAGACCTCGGGATGCGCTTGCTGAACCGCTGCTATCACCTGGGATACTTGATCGAGAGCTGCAACCGCAGTGGGAATATCTTTGAGCAGTAGTTTTGCATCCGCCAGAATATCGGGCGCCCCATGAAGTACAGCCAGCGCGTTCAACGTGGCAGCCAAAGGCGGAGATAAGTCGCCCAAAACCGCCGCTAAATCGGGGCCCGATTTTCGCTGGAGGGCATCGAATACCGCATCGCTTTGTTCACCGGTCAAGCCAGCTTGCGCCAACACCGCTTCATAAATTCCCACGTGCCCAATATCCAATGTCACCGGACGGTGCCGTTCGGCGACGTCGGCTCGAGCGAGCAGTGCCAGCATCAAGTCAATGACCTCGAGATCTGCGCTGATATCGCTGCAGCCATATATCTCGGCGCCCAACTGAATGGGTGAACGACTGGCCATGACGGATTGGGGAGCACTGTGCAATGTCGAGCCCGCATAGCAAAGACGGGTCACGCCCTCGGCTCCCAGACTGTGGGCGTCAATGCGCGCGGCTTGGGGCGTCATATCCGCACGCACACCCAGGGTACGGCCACTCAGGCGGTCGGCAAATTTACAGGTGATGACATCTAAATCGGCACCAAGCCCCACTAGGAGTGAGTCAGTAAACTCTACTAAGGGCGGGATCACATACTGGTAGCCCCAGTTGGCGCAGTCATCAAGCAGGGCACGTCGCAGCTGCTCGACAGCCGCCGCGCGCTCGGGCAGCAATTCGTCTATGCCATCAGGCAAAAGCCAGCGCTTATCAGAAGTCATGGGAGAATCGCGACGGTTAGTTAACAGGGGCGCGGCTCACGCCGCAAAACGGGCGCATGCTATCACAGGTCGGGGGCTATTGCGCTGTTCTGGGTTGCGCTGTGCTGTCTGAAAACTCCCGCAGGCATCCAAAACAATGCTTGGGCAGCCCCATAAATCTCCTTCTGGTGCAGCGTATCGAGGCCTCGATGGGTCAATCTCTAAGCCTTCAGGCCCAGCGCCACCTAGGGGGCACAAAAAAGCCCCCTAGGTGGGGGCTTTGAATAAGTCACGCGCTGTTTACTTACCGGCTTTAGGGTCTCGGAGGTACTGAAAGAACTGACTATCAGGCTGCAGCAAAAGCATGTCGCTGCCCCCTTGGAAGGTCTCCTGATACGCCCGCAAGCTCCGTACAAACGCGTAAAACTCGGGATCCTGATTGTAGGCTTCTGCGTAACGCCGCGTGGACTCCGCATCGCCCTCACCGCGAATGATTTCCGATTCCCGAAAGGCATTGGCCTCAATCACCGTCACCTGTCGATCGGCTGCGGCGCGAATACCTTCGGCCAGCTCCTGACCTTGCGAACGCAACTCCCGGGCTTCTTTCTCTCGCTCGGCGTTCATTCGACGATAAACCGAATCAGACACGTCAGGGGGCAAATCAATTTTCTTCACCCGTACGTCGATGACTTCAACACCCAGTTCGGTTGCAGCCAGTTCCGAAAGTCGACTGGTAATGGCGTCCATCAGCTCGTCCCGCTCACCGGAAACCACCTCTTGGACCGTCCGCACCGCCACTTCGTTACGCAGGCCGTCGTTGATGCGCTGTGACAACAGACCCGCAGCGCGTACTTCCTCACCGTTGGTAGCGGTATAGAAGGTTGCCGTATCAAGGACCCTAAACTTAGCGTAGGAGTCGACGATCAGCGCCTTTTTTTCCTGCGTGAAAAAACGCTCAGCGTTGGAATCTACCGTCAAGATACGACCATCAAACAACCGCACGTTGTTTACGAAGGGCACCTTGATGTGTAGCCCGGGCTTCAGATCGGGATCAACAACTTCACCAAACTTGAGCAATACCCCACGCTCGGTTTCTTTGACGACATACAGGGAGTTGGAAAGCACGATAAATACCAGTGCCGCCAATACCCCAAACCACATCTGCTTAGGACTCATTAGCGGTTACCTCGTCGTGTGATGTTACTGTTCGCCGTCTCTCGACGTAGCTCATCTTTCACCCGCTCCGAAATATCACGGAGGTCTTTTTCACTCAGACCGCTGCGACTTGAACCGGGATTGCTTGAACGAGAGCCCGATGGAGGTGCCAGCTTGTCCAGCGGCAGGTACATCATGTTATTGCCACCTTCAACATCTATCAGCACCTTATTGGTGTTGCCCATCACTTCTTGCATAGCGTCGAGGTATAGACGCTCCCGGGTCACCTCAGGTGCTTTGCGATACTCTGTCAGCAGCTGGGTAAAACGCTGTGCTTCACCGTCGGCTTGTGCGATGACTTGCTCGCGATACGCACTGGCCTCTTCCAGCACCCGCTGAGCCCGACCACGGGCTTCAGGCACGATGCCATTGGCGTAGGACTGGGCTTCATTTTTGACTCGCTCCTCATCCTCACGGGCCTTGATCACATCATCGAAAGCACCCTGCACTTGTGCCGGCGGCTTCGATTCATCAATGTTGATCTTGGACACACGGATGCCTGTCCCGTAGCTATCCAGATAAGTTTGCAGTCGATCGCGCACATCTATGGCGATGGCAGCACGACCTTCTGTTAGAACCAAATCCATGGTTGTGTCACCCACGACATGGCGCAGGGAGCTTTGGGCGGCATGCTGGAGTGAAATTTCCGGATCGCGAACCTCAAGGATGAATTTCTCAGGATCCTCAATGATGTACTGCAACGACATGGTGACCTCGACGATGTTTTCGTCTTTCGTCAGCATGACCTCGCGAACCTGAGAGGCACGCACTTTGGTTGTATTGACCTTGATCACCTCATCTATCAGTGGTGGATTCCACTGGAGACCAGGCTGCATCGTGCCGTGGTACTTACCAAAACGTAAGACCACCGCACGCTCCTGCTCGTCTAACTGATAGAAGCCTAACAGCCCCCAAACGGTCAGACCGCCGGCAATGATTACGCCAAGCAAAGCTCCGGATAGCCTACCGCTGCCACCGCTGCTGCCTCGGCCACCGCCGCCAAACATTTTGTTAATGCGCTCCTGAAGTTTCTTCAGCGCTTCATCTAGATCAGGGGGACCTTGATCGTTACCGCCCCACGGGTCACGAGGTCGGTTGTTACCACCCCCGGGCTCATTCCATGACATCGAGAAATCCTTGTTGGGTTTTGTTCAGAGTCTAGCAAACCTATAGCCGTGCGGGTATTAAATGGGGACTCAAGTGTTCAGTTGCAACCGCTCCCAGTCTTTTCTTGGTAAACGCACCTTCAGTAGGCTCGAGCCGTCGTCATTAAAGGTCTCATCAATGACTGCGCCCGCCTCAAATAGAGCGGCTCGCATACGGGCCTGCTGAGGCAAACAAGTGATCTGGTCGGCAAAAATATCCTCCTGCAAACGCTCCCGCAGCGCCTCCAATAAGAGATCTATACCCTGTCCATCCCTGGCGGACAAATAAACCGCCACAGGCACACCGTCATCGTTACGGACAATCCGAGCCGGCTGCTCTAAAAGGTCCACCTTGTTATAAATTCGAAGCTGGGGAATCTTATCGGCACCGATTTCCTCCAATACCAACTGTACCTCTTCGATCAGATGTTCACGCCGGTCCGCCGCCACATCAATCACGTGCAGCAACAGGGTGGCATTGAGGGTTTCCTCCAGCGTCGCCTTGAAAGCCTCTACCAGCGTATGGGGCAGGTTTGAGATGAAGCCAACGGTGTCAGCCATCATGACCGGACCCAGGTGATCGATGTCTACCCGACTCAAGGTGGGGTCTAAGGTGGCAAACAGCTGATCTGCCGCATAGACGGCTGACTCAGTAACGCGATTAAACAACGTCGATTTGCCCGCGTTGGTGTAACCCACGAGGGAGACCAGGGGAATTTCAGCGCGCTGACGAGCGCGCCGACTCTGGGCTCGCTGGGAGCGGACTTTATCCAAACGCCCTTCGATGGATTTGATTCGAGCACGCAGCAGTCGCCGGTCGGTTTCCAGCTGCGTTTCTCCAGGCCCCCGCAGGCCGATTCCCCCCTTCTGACGCTCCAAGTGGGTCCAGCCGCGGATCAAACGAGTGCTCAGGTGTTTAAGCTGAGCGAGTTCAACCTGAAGCTTGCCTTCATGGGTCCGGGCGCGCTGGGCAAAAATGTCCAAGATCAGGCCGGTTCTGGCAATAACGCGACACTCAAGTCGAGCTTCAAGATTCCGCTCTTGGCTTGGCGTTAGCGGGTGGTTGAAGACCACCAGCTCGGCGTCGTTTGCCTCTTTGACGGCTTTGATCTCCTCGAGCTTGCCCTCACCCACAAAATACTTTGCCTTGGGCGTTCGACGATGCCCCGTGACGAAAGCAACAGGGGTCCCGCCAGCCGAAATCACTAGCTCCTCAAACTCACGGGGATCTTCAGGGGTCTCGCCATCGTCGATGGCTAACTGCACCAACACCACCCGTTCGCCACCTTCGTAGCGATCGAACAATTCAGTGACCATAGGTTAACTCTGCCAAAAAATAGGGTTGGGCAGTGTTCAAACCACAACGATGGGTACTAGCCGCTGCATGCCGCAGCTGGGGTTTACTCGCTTTCAGCAGCGTCCCCGGCTTCGGGTGCCGCAACCGGCACTCGGACATTTCGCGACGGCACCACGGTGGAAATGGCGTGTTTGTACACCATCTGTGACACCGTGTTCTTCAGCAAAACCACAAACTGATCAAAGGACTCGATCTGGCCCTGCAGTTTAATACCGTTGACGAGGTAGATTGACACTGGAACACGCTCCTTGCGCAGCGCATTCAGATAAGGGTCTTGTAGCGTATGCCCTTTTGACATGGGAACTCCTTTTACACATTGTAGGGGTCGCTAAAAAGTCTAGGCGACAATAGCCCGCCCAGCGGCGGGGGCGAGATTCTAACTCTTATGAGGTTTGGAAATCGATAGAGTTCCCTAGGTATTGGGATAAAAAACCCATGAGCTCATCGTCTTCAGCCAAGTTAGCGTCCGTAGGTACGCGGGAAGCAATAGAACCGATCAATGCTGACCAGTTATCTGAACCAATGGCCACGGATTGCTCTGCCGCCGCACCGGGCTCAATAGCCACCAAACCTCCGCGACTATCGGTTAGCAGCCAGTACAGCCCGGGCCACCGCCGCAACCAGGTCAATTGTCGTTTGGCCAGCTGACGAGTAGCCGCGATTCCCTGGTCACGAGCATGCTCCAGATTTATGTCGCCTTGCAAAAAAGACCAAAGCTGACGATATCCGACAGCCCTCAGCGCGGGCAGGTCCGGGCTGAGATCGCCTCGATTAAAGAGTCGACGCACCTCATCAACCAAACCCAATGCCAGCATCTGATCAAAACGCTGCTCAATACGCTGGTGCAGAACACGTCGCTCTTGCGGGCAAACCGCGAGGGCAATCACCGGCCCCTTAACCATGGGTTCAGCCATGCCTTGCTGCCAGTCACTCAATGGCTTTCCGGTCATCCGAAAGACCTCCAACCCGCGACCAATACGCTGACTGTGATTGGGGTGCAGACGCGCTGCCAACACCGGATCAACATGACTGAGCTGGCTGTGCATGGCCGGCCAGCCGAGTTCCAGCGCTTCGCGCTCTATATCAGCCCGCAGATCTGGATCGCTTGCGGGAATGTCATCGAGCCCCTGTAATAGTGCTCGGTAGTACAACATTGTCCCACCCACCAAAATCGGTAAGCGGCCCCGACGGCGGACATCTTTAATGGTCTGCTCTGCATCCCGGGCGAAATCCATGGCGCTATAGGGTTCAGCGGGGTCCCTGATATCTATCAAGTGATGGGGATAATCAGGTTTGGCAGCACCAATATCCAAACCTCGGTAAACCAATGCTGAATCGACTGAAATCAATTCCCCACCAAAGCGCTGAGCGATGCTAATGGCGAAATCCGTTTTCCCCGCTGCAGTAGGCCCCATGATGCACAGCACTGGTGGCAGCAAACTCAACGACCCCGCAAAAACAGCTTGTCGAGCTCCGCCATGGACAGCTGTATCCAGGTTGGTCTTCCGTGGTTGCACTGCCCCGAACGCTCGGTGATTTCCATATCCCGGAGCAGGGCATTCATCTCGGGAATGGTCAGTCTGCGATTGGCCCGGACCGAACCGTGGCAGGCCATGGTGGAGAGAATTTCATCCATATGCGCAACAACCCGGTCCGAACTGCCGTACTCGATCAGGTCTGATAAAACATCGCGTACCAGCGCCTCGACATTACCCTGGGCCAGGGCTATAGGTATCTCGCGGATGACCAAGCGCTCTTCCCCCGCGGCATCAATCATGAAGCCCAGTTCTGCCAAGGCCTCGCGCCCATCAATCGCCGCATCAACCTCCCGGGCCGAAACCGACATGCCATGGGGTACCAGCAAGGGCTGGGTCTTAATACCGGCATCGTCACGCATGCGTTTCAAGCGCTCATAGGTGATGCGCTCGTGTGCGGCGTGCATATCCACCAACACCATCCCCTGAGCATTTTCCGCCAGTATATAAACCCCGTGGACCTGCGCTAGAGCAAACCCCAGGGGAGGTATTTCTGCGGGCTGATCCGAGTAGCTTGTCCCAGCAGCCTCGGCTATCGCTCCCGGCGCATAGCCCCGGTCAGCAGCTCGAATCAGGGGCTCACCGGCATACAAGCGCTGCAAGCTGGCCTGCTGCGCAGGCTGGCCGCTCAATTCCGAAATCGACGGACCAAAACCCATGGGGCTTTGTATCGGCGTCGATTGACTCACCGTACCGGAGTCAGTGGGGAGCTCTATGCGCTCATCTCCCGGACGAATGTCCGCTAACGCTCGGTTCAAGGTGCTAAAGATAAAACCGTGAATTTCGCGGCCATCGCGGAACCTGACCTCGTGTTTAGTTGGGTGCACATTAACGTCAACCCGTGCGGGGTCGGTCTCTAGGAAAAGGACATAGGCGGGATGGCGACCATGAAACAGAACATCTCGGTAAGCCTGTTTAACGGCGTGGGCAATCAGCTTATCCCGAATGACGCGACCGTTAACAAAAAAGTACTGCAGGTCAGCCTGACTCCGGGAGAATGTCGGCAACCCCACCCAGCCAGATAACCTCAAATTACCGGCGTCGCGATCAATAGATACCGCCTGCTCCATAAAGGGTCGTCCGCAGATGGTGGCCACACGCCGCTCACGCCCGGCCTGATCGTTGGCCTGAATCAGACTGTGGACGGGTTTACCGTTATGGGACAGACGAAACGCCACGTCGGGTCGAGACAGCGCCTGGCGGCGAACCACTTCCTCGATGTGACCAAATTCCGTTTTCTCGGTGCGCAGAAACTTGCGCCTCGCGGGGGTGTTGTAAAACAGATCTCGCACCTCCAGCGACGTTCCCCGGGGATGCGCAGCTGGACGCAGCGACACGCGCATGTCACGACCCTCACTGGCAGCGCAAAGCCCGTTGCTCGCACTCTCGGTCGGATTTGAGGTAAGTGCGAGGCGCGAGACCGAGGCGATCGACGCCAGAGCCTCGCCCCGGAACCCTAGCGTCATGACCGCCTCAAGATCATCAATAGACGCTATTTTGGATGTGGCATGGCGCGCAAGCGCCAGGGGAAGGTCCTCCGCCGGAATACCGCTGCCGTTATCCCGAACCCGAATTAGCTGACTGCCACCGGTTTCGATGTCGATGTCAATCTGACTGGCCCCAGAATCCAAGCTGTTTTCAAGCGCCTCTTTGACAACCGAGGCCGGTCTTTCAACCACCTCCCCCGCGGCAATTTGGTTGGCTAGACGGGCGTCTAGGCTCTGAATCCGTCGAGGCGTCATCAGGCCTCCGGAATCAGGAGGGTTTGACCCACGCGAATCGTGTTTCCACTCAAGCCGTTGGAGCGTTTTAGGGCATCAACGCTCACTCGGTAGCGAGAGGCAATCTCAGAGAGCGTATCTCCCCTGGCGATGGTGTATCGCTGGGGCTCCCCCCGCTGGGAGCGCTGCCAAGCCAACAGCGTTCCCGCAGGTGGATGGCTCTGGAACCACGCCGTAATCCCCTGTTGAATCGCCCGGGCCATTTTGTCCTGATAACTGCTGGTTGCGAGCTTACTAGCCTCGCCGGGATTAGAGATAAAGCCTGTTTCTACCAATATAGAAGGTATATCGGGGCTCTTGAGCACGGCAAAGCCCGCCTGCTCCACTTGGCGCTTGTGTAAACGGGCAACCTTATCCACCTCTTTAAGCACAAACGCCCCCAAGTTCAGGCTGGTATCAAGAGTAGCCGTCATGGATAAATCGGTGAGGACCCCGGCAAGCACGTCATCCTTATCGGCCAAGCGCACGCCGCCTACGAGGTCGGCGGAGTTTTCCCGATCAGCGAGGTACTGCGCTGCGGTTGAAGTTGCACCGCGGGTGGAGAGCGCATAAACCGATGCACCGTTAGCTGATGCCAGCCTAAAGGCATCTGCATGAATCGATACGAATAAGTCTGCCTGATATTTTCGGGCCAAATCCCGGCGCCCCTGAAGGCTGACGTAGTAATCGCCATCACGGATCATGACCGGGGTGAACCCCGATGTCTCTTTCAAGCGCGCCTCAAGCTTACGAGCGATGTCGAGAACCACTACCTTTTCGCGCAGGCGCTTGGGCCCTGAGGCACCTGGATCCTCGCCGCCATGACCGGCATCAATGGCGACGATGATGTCTCTTTGACCCGCGAGCTGATCCACGCTTTTTACAACTTTGACCTCGCCGCCGTCGGGCCCCACATCAAACAAATCGAGCACCAGACGATGGCCCGTTTGAGCGCTTGGCTCAAGGGGGAAGCTTTTGGGGCGAACCTTAGCGCGCAGGTCAAAAACGATCCGCAGATCATCCCCCGCCCTTACACCCGATCGGACCCGATCTATTGGGGTGCTATCCAGGGGTAGATCAGTGAGCGCATCGAGCAATTTGGCGTCGTTAAAGTCGACGACCAGTCTGCGTGGGTTTTCCAATTCCAACAGCGCATGGGATACGGGTGCGGATAGATCAAATACCACCCGTGTATGGTCTGGAGCACGCCAGAGTCGAACGTCGAGAATCTCAGCCGCAATGACAGACTGCGGGCAAAGGATAGTGAGCAACGTAGCAAGGACGCCAGCAAGCCAACCGATGAGCGACCTAGCGGCGGTTACCCTGCCAGCTGCAATCTCCCTGTTGTTTACACCCTGCACCAAGCCATTTCCGTCCATTGTTGGTGTTGTTATGTTGCGCGGCTTGCTGTCCGCCTGCAAGCGCGTATTTCCCCTGGCACCTCGGCGTGAGCCGCCAGCGGAACTCCTAGCAAAACCCTTAGCAAGAGCCCTACAGTCGAGAGTGGGCGATCAGTGACAAACCCAGTGTAGAAAATGCAATAAGCTGCGCTAATCGACCGTCATCCTCTGGGGTCAGGATGACCTGCAGATCGGGCTGGGGCAAGTAAGCTCGGCCACGCTCTGGCCACTCCACCAAAAGTACAGCGCCGTCGGTGAGATAGTCCCGCAAGCCAAGGTATTCCAGCTCCTCGGGATCACCCAAACGATAGAGATCGAAGTGATACACGGAAACATCTTGCAAAGCGTAGGGTTCAACAATGGTATAGGTCGGGCTTTTGACGCTGCCTTGGTGGCCTAAGCCGCGGAGAAAACCCCGGCTAAAGGTGGTCTTACCTGCCCCCAGGTCGCCCTCAAGAAACAGCAGAAGTGGTGCATGCGCAGCCTGTGAGAGCGCCTCACCCAAGCCAAGGGTGGCCTCCTCATCTGCTAGGTGCACACTGA
>Ga0255752_10006811_pt1 | contig 10613 bp, 11 predicted proteins | sample 011ome_25_FD_179952 | JGI IMG/M metagenome (GOLD analysis project Ga0255752, IMG submission 179952) | Coastal salt marsh microbial communities from the Groves Creek Marsh, Skidaway Island, Georgia - 011512CT metaG (version 2) | ecosystem: Environmental > Aquatic > Marine > Intertidal zone >...
TTCGTGTTGAATTGGGATGACAGAAATCAAGAACTCGACTTGGTTGCAAAGACTGTTATGCGTAAGAAGAACTTTGCGACTTCAAATACAAAACTACAAGTCTCAGAGTTTGACCCATTAGAAGAAAAGACTGATGATGGTAAACATCATTCATGGAAGTCACTAGGGCATTACACTGCTGACGGACAAGAGTGGACAGGTCCCCAACACTACAATGATGAAATGCAAATGGTGATGACAGGTTCAGAACCGTCTATTGAAAGTGTTCCTTTGTATCACTATAAAGAATTGTCAAAAGAAGTTCGTGCTAAGATTGATGCAGATTTGAACGAAGGCAAAAATATGTCTAGGGCGCAACAGGCAGCAATTGCTATTTCCAAAAAGGAAAAGAACGGTTACGTTACCAAAACGGACAAAAAACCAAAAGGTGACTATGACCGCAAAGTTGACTCATACTTGAAGAAGAAATATCAAAAAGAAGAAGAACTAGAAAAAGACGAAGATGACCCATGTTGGAAGGGTTACGTTCAAGTTGGTATGAAGAAACAAGATGGTAAAGAAGTACCGAATTGCGTACCAATATCAGAACTCGTTGAAGGCGACAAGTGGACTGATAAGCAAGCAGAACGTGAGCATAGCAAACTGTTCCTAAAAGCATTGAAGACAATGCCTGGTTCACCAAAGCAAAAAGAGATTATCCAACAGATGAACGTCCTACGCAAAGAACAAGGACTTCCTCTTCTTGGTGAAGACTCTCCAACTGCTAAAGATACTGCAATAATGAAAGCAGGAAGGGCAGTTAGAAAGTCTTTCAAAAAGAACTATACCGCAGAGGAACGTTTGTTGAAACTTGGTGAAGTTACTTCAAACTTCCTACCTCAGATTGATGACCTAGATGGCGATGGAATTCCAGATGACCCATACTTCAATACCCAAACTCGTTTGGTTCCATTTGAAGTTAAGATTTCAGGTTTCCCATCATTCATTCTATGGTCGGTTTCAATCTCTAAAGTACGTTCCGCAATCCGTGGTACACTAAAGCGTTTAGATGACATTGAGTACATTGAGCGTATTACTGATGTTGAAGCAAGGGCAGTGCATAAGCGCAGATATGACCAATTCAATCGCAACCCACTACGCACAAAAGAAACAGGTAAGAAGGTTGATGGTACTGACCTAGACCAAGCATACTTGTCTCGCCAAGACGCATACTATCGTGAGTCTTATGAGCGTGGTACGGATGAACTCGTAAAAGCATATAAGAAGGCAACCCCAGGTGAACTTGAAGAAGCACCTCAGTGGGTTAGGGAACTTATTGCGAAATACTTCAAATCGAACAAGTACGAAAAAGCAGCGCAAGGACTTATCCGCTACATGGATAAAATGTCTGATAAAGAGAAGAAGATGCATGGCGTAGAATTTTTTGCTGGCGAAATCATTCGTATGTCTGGTATGGATTTGGATGCTCGTATTCTTGCAAAGACTGCGAAGAAGATTTTGGCAACAGAAGCAATCTTCTATGCAAAACGTAATAAGAAATCACTACATGAAATCTATCGCCCACACTCAGAGATGTACTACGAACTCTTTGAAACAGCAAGAGAACTTGGTGCTATCGTTGAGGGCGCAGATAAATACTTACTAGAAGACACCGATATCGGTGAATTTAGTCGCTACGAAGGGAAGATGGTTCCCCTTGACATTCCTCTAATTGAAGAGACAGATGTTGAATTAAATTCTCCAAAGCGTGGTGGTTCTAAGAAATTTTATGTGTATGTGAAAAATGACAAGGGTAATGTTGTCAAGGTTTCTTTTGGCGATGACACTGGACTTCAAGCAAAGATTAACGATGCGGAAGCAACCAAGTCATTCGTTGCACGACATGATTGTGCTAACAAAAAGGACAAAACTACTCCAGGTTATTGGGCGTGTCGTTTACCAATGTACGCCAAGGAACTTGGACTAGAAGGTGGGGGAGATTACTTTTGGTAAATCCATACACAGATGAGAAAGAGTTTAGAACTTTCTCTTGCAATGTGGATGATAATGAGTTAGTATGGCATAGAGATAAGACTGACAGAATTGTTACGGTTGTTGAAGGAGAAGGTTGGCAGTATCAAGCAGATAATGACCTACCGATTGAGTTGAAAGAGGGAGATACCTTTTTCATACCTGCAATGACCTACCACAGAATTCTAAAAGGCAAGAGCGATTTAAAAATTAAAATCAAGGAGAACTTAGATGTTTAACAACGACATAGCAAAACTAGCAGAGGGCATTCTAAATGAAGCATCTCTAAAAGACGTTGCTGCAAAACTAGAAGACTATGCCAAGCGTTTTGGTGGCATGGATAAAAAAGACTTTATGATGGCAGCGCAGATGATGCAACGTGGTGATGAAAAGAAGATGGTCAAATTCACCATGGACTTGGACACTGAACCTCGTGACCTAATCATTCAAACTGTTGCTGACGTTATGGGTCGTAAGGTTTCTGAGAAGATGTTCGGTGTTTCTATCCGTGAAGCATTGGAACTTCAAGAAAAGGTTGACGGTTGGATTGCTTTCTGGAAAGGCGACAAACTAGAAATCACCAAGAAAGATGCGAAAGACCTATACAGTGCAAAACTATTTGCATTGAAGTATTTCAAAGTACCTAAGTCACAACAGAACCTACTTGCTATTGCTCCTGCGGTTAACGAAGAAAACGACTTGTCTGAGGGTTACACCAAAGATGAAGTCAAAGCAGCGGTTGCAGTTGCAGCGGCAACAGGTGGTAACATGACAGGTGCGGTTCGTGCAATCGAAATGATTAAGCGTGGACTATCAAAGGTTAAAGAAGTGCAACAAGCACTACGTCTTGCTAACGAAGAATTAGAAGAAGAAGTTCTAGACGAAAAAGTTGATGCAAAGAAAGTTGTTGCATATCTAGTTAAGAAGGGTAACAACCCTAAAGACGCAGAAGCAATGGTCAAGAAAGAATTTGACGGTGCAATCAAAGCATACCCAAATGCGCCCGTTGCTAAAATCGCAGATTACATTAGGACTGTTGCAGAAGGTAAGTCTGACTACGACACATACCACAAGACTTTTTCTGGTGCTATGCAACATGCATACGAAGTAGCAGAGAAGCAAGGTTATGAAGTTGACCCAGAGGATATTGACCGCAAGGTTGCTTTTGGTCCCAAGAAACCATCAAAGGGTAAAACTAATTCTTACTCACTAGGTTTGATGAAGGGTGGTAAACCCCAAAAGAAAGCACTACAAATCCAAGTAACGAACCTAGACGATGTGCGTTACGAACTAAATATGTATATATCTTAAAGGAGAGAACGCATGTCAAATATTAACGAATTCCGTAAATTAGGTGCAGTTGCACAAGCATACCGTGATATGCTTGAAGCAGCAACACCGAAGAAAGAATCTATGTGCGAACAGTGTGGTGAGTCACCATGTGTTTGCGAACAATACGAAGAAATCGAAATTCCAGAAGGCGTTGCAAAAGAAGACGCTTCCGATTTCGTTGTTGCAGCATCTAAAGCAAAAGAAGCGGGCAAGAAAGAGTTTGAGTTTGGTGGTAAGAAATACCCAGTAACTATCAAAACTGCTGTGAAGACCGAAGAATTTGAAACTTGCGATAACTGCAAAACCGAATCTAAGTGCATGGCAGAAGGCAAGTGCATGGGGAAGTCTGAATCTGCTGAAAACGAAGATGAAAAGACTTTAAAGACAAAAGAGAAGGGTACGGTAACAATCAATCCAGACCAGAAATCAGAGGGGTAAACCCATGAAGACGGTTAAGGATTTTTTGAGAGAAGCAGAGGAACCTTCTGACCTCCCACAAATCTATTGTGATATGGATATGGTTCTTGTTGACTTTGTTGGCGGTGCTAACAAGGCATTGAAAGATGCAGGGCATGATTTCGAATTCACCGACAAAAGTCAACACAACCAAAAAGACCAAAAGTGGGATATATTAAAAGGAGTACCAAAATTTTGGGCGAACTTAGAACCTATGCCAGATGGACTCCAACTATGGAACTACATCAAAAGATTCAACCCATCCATCCTGTCAACCCCATCCAAAAGGATGCCCACAAGCAAACCCGAAAAGAGGGAGTGGTTAAGAAAACAGAACATGAAACCGAAAGAGATTCATCTTGTGGCAAGGGAAGACAAACAACGTTTTGCTACTACGCCTGACGGTAAACCTAACGTTCTGATTGATGACTACATAAAGAATATCAAGGAATGGGAAGCACAAGGTGGTATCGGTATTCGACATATCACCACTACAAAAACCATTGCAGAATTGAAAAAATTAGGTTATAAATAATGTCGAAGAGATACATGGATGATGAGAAATGTATGATTGCTTTGGGGCGAGTACCCAAGGCAAGTTCATTACATAAGTTTGGTGCGAGAACTGGTATTCAGACCACACCAGTAACTATATGGGATGACGGACTAACTACATATCCATGGAGTGCATTTGCTACTGCACAACAACTAACTGTTGTTGGTGCATCTGATGCTGGTAAGTCAGTAACTATTTTAGGATTGGATGCGGATTATAATGCTGTTCAAGAAACTGTTGTTGTGGGTTCTAGCACTGTTGGAAGTTTTATTCGTGTTTATCGTGCTTTCGTTGTCGGGACTGACAGCAATATTGGTGTTCTTACTATCAGAACTGGTGGGGCAGGTGGAACAATTGTGGCGCAAATTAACGAAGGATATGCTCAAACGTTAATGTGCGTATATACGGTTCCAGCAAACCACACTGCTTTATTGATGAAGGGTGTTGCTACTGGTTCCGCAGACAAAGACATGGTTATCGAATTCTATGCTCGTGCGCCTGATGGAACATTTAGAATTCAACATATTGCTAACTTGTATCAAAACAATTATCAGTATGAATTTGCTGTCCCTTTTGCTATTCCAGAGAAATGGGATATTGATGTAAGAGTGAGAGGTTATTCAAACGATTCGGGTGCGAAGGTAACTGCCGCATTTGATTTGATACTATATGAGGATAAAACGGACTATTAATAAATGAAACATTATAATTTGAATGAGAAGAACGTTCTTCTATATGCAATGCAACATTATGACAGTCCAGATGTAGAGGAAGAAGGTGTAAATGCCTTTGACCAAGATTGGAAGCATGTTAAATATATTAGACGCTTGCTCAATAGGTATCAAGCAGAGGGTGATTTAAAGGAAAGACTAATCCTTAATCACATTATTGTACTTAATAACGTTTTTGGAACAGAAGCAGCAGTCCGTATTTTGTTCGCAAAAATACCCGCTTTTCAATGGAGCGAATTAAAGACATTTTTGGTCTATTTGGGTTATATGCCACAGGTAGTCAAAGATGTACACGGTATAAATATAATAGAAAGTAATGTTGGAATAAACTCCGACATTGCACAGAAATTAAGAGAGTTGTAATATGAAAACTTTAACTAAGTTTAAACAACAAGCAGAAGAAACAATCACCGAGATGGATGCTTCTACAACAACTGCTGATGTTGCTAATCCAGATGTTCCCATGTTTGCGGGAGCAAGAGTTTTTCAGGTTCCCACTAATGTGTTTGTAAATGCTCGTTTGGGCAAGAAGAAATATGCAAAGTGGTACAACTACGTTGACGAAGACAATGGCGGTGCAGAGATTCGTGAATACGGAATCAAGAACCCAAAGGCACCTATCGTTTTACAAGACCAAGCAAGTGGTGCAATGATGTACCTAAGATATGGTCGCTCATAATTTTGAAAATAAATAAAGGATAGAAACTATGGCAACACCAGTTGGTACATCTCCGTTAGAAAAAGAAAATCTAGAAGTCCATGTGGATATGTGTGCAATGCGTTATGCACACTTAGAAAATAGATTAGAAAAGGTTGAAAACAAACTGGACGAGGTTGTTGACATACTTCAAAAATCCCAGCAGTCTACCGCTAAAATTGTTTTTTCATCAACTGCTACAGTTGTTGCCGCTGCAATCTCAGTGATTGTTGCTATACTATTGAAGGGTGGACTGTAATCAAACATTTACAGGAAACCCTAAGATGCGACAAACGTCTAAAGATATTGAAAAAATTATCGAACAGTCCAACAGATGGATTAAGTTCGGTCTTACTTTTCCCGTTATATTCATTGCAATCGCAATGATTCTTAACATGTATGAGGTGGTAAACCTTTTACATGTCGCATATGTTGCCGCTGGAATCTCTGGTTTGGTATGCTTTGTCTGGTGGTTTTGGGCATTGCGTGTCATTGTCAAGATGGGCGAACTCAACAAACATGCAAGAGAAGACTTGACAGAAGTTGCAAAAGATGTTAAAATGATGACTCGTGAAGTAAGAGAAGCAAACCAGAACCTATACGTTATCCTTGCAAAATACAAGGAAAACAAGGAACCTACGGTTAAGAAGGTAAATTCTGTCAAACCTAAAAAATAATACTTGACAAACGACTAAAAGTACGCTATACTTACCACAATGAGTATAGCGTTTTTTATTTTGGAATCTTTATGATGCAAGCAACAGGTTTTGTAGACCACAAATATGTAGGGTTACTATCCCCAAAACTCGACAAGTTCGTGCGGAAGGATGCTAAACTCTACAACTTTCGTTGCCCTATCTGTGGCGACTCTCACACAAATAAATCCAAAGCACGAGGGTACATCTATGAAAAGAAGGGTGGACTCTATTTCCGTTGTCACAACTGTGGCGCATCTATGTCCTTTGGTAACTTCATCAAGCATGTTGACCCGTCACTGTACAACCAATATGCACTAGAGAAGTACAAAGAAGGTGGTACTGGTCATGGTAAGGTTTCCGAAAAAACGCCAGAGAATTTATTCGATTTTGGCGCACCAAAATTTTCGAAAAAATTATCCCAAAAGTCCAAACTGGCAGGTCTTTGTCGTATAGATAATCTATCCACTGAACACAAAGCAGTGCGATATCTCAGTCAGAGAAAAATTCCAGAGTCAAAATACAATAGACTTTTCTATGCTCAAAATTTCAAAGAATGGGTAACCACTCTATCGGATAGGTATACCAATCTACCCGATAAAGAGGAACGGATTGTTATTCCCTATTGGAATGAGGATGGCGAGTTATTTGCAGCGCAAGGTAGGTCTCTAGACCCCAATAATTCTATGCGCTACATAACTGTACGTTTCGATGAAGAAACTGCCAAGATTTATGGATTGGATATTTGGGACAAATCAAAAGAAACTATAGTGGTGGAAGGTCCTTTGGATAGCATGTTTTTGGACAACGCACTCGCAATGGGTGGCGCAGATGTACCGTATGACATGTTCAACAAAGACACTACAATATTTGTCTACGATAATGAACCAAGAAATAAGGAGATTATTCAGAGGATGGAGAAAACGATAGACGCTGGTTTTCGTGTCTGTTTCTTCCCCGATATTGTAGAACAAAAAGATATAAATGACATGGTTCTTGCAGGTGCAACGTCAACCCAACTTATGACGATAATCACAAAGAATACATACGGTGGACTTTCCGCAAAGGCAAAAATTGTTAGTTGGAAGAAAGTATAGAGGAAGATGAACGAAATGAACCCAAGAGGAATCTTAGTAACAAAAAGAGATGGAAACAAAGAACCACTAGACCTAAACAAATTCCATAAAGTGGTTATGTGGGCATGTGAAGATATTGCAGGTGTATCTGCATCTGAAATCGAAATCAGAAGTCACATTCAATTCTATGACGGTATTAAAACAAAGGATGTTCAAGAAACATTAATCAAAGCAAGCGGAGACCTAATCTCTGAGTCAACCCCAAACTACCAGTATGTTGCTGGTCGGTTAATTAACTATGCGCTACGCAAAGAAGTTTACGGTGGTTTTGAACCACAAGACTTTCTAACTATCGTTAAGCGAAATGTTGAGAACGGTAAATACGACAAAGAAATTCTGACCCTCTATACAGAAGACGAACTCAATGAACTAGGCGCATACATCAAGTACGACAGAGATAACGATTTTACCTACGTTGCAATGGAGCAAATGCGAGGCAAGTATCTCGTGCAAAACCGTGTAACCAGAGAATACTACGAAACCCCTCAAGTCATGTACATGATGATTGGTGCGACTCTATTTGCAAGTTACACAGAAGACCGTCTACGTTGGGTTAAAGATTTCTATGATGCGGTATCGACATTTAAGTTGTCTCTACCAACACCCATCATGGCAGGTCTACGCACACCAACTCGCCAATTCTCTTCATGTGTTTTGATTGAGAGTGATGATTCGCTCGATTCAATCAATGCGACAACTTCCTCTATTGTTCGCTACATTTCACAGAAGGCAGGTATCGGTGTAAACGCAGGTGCTATTCGTGCATTGGGACAACCAATTCGCAATGGCGATGCTATGCATACTGGATTGATTCCGTTTTTGAAGTTGTTCCAAAGCGCAGTAAAGTCATGTTCACAAGGTGGTGTTCGTGGTGGTGCGGCAACAATCTACCTACCAGGTTGGCATTTGGAATTCGAAGACTTGGTGGTTCTAAAGAACAACAAGGGTACAGAGAACAACCGTGTTCGACAAGTTGACTACGCATTTCAGTTGAACAAGTTGATGTACACTCGCCTAATCGAAGGTGGTGACATTACTCTATTCTCACCTGATGAAGTACCAGACTTGTATCAAGCATTCTTCTCAGACCAAGATAAGTTCGCAGAGTTGTACGAAAAATATGAACGTTCACGCACAGTTAAGAAGAAGACTATTCCTGCATTGGAATACTTCAACATGCTTATGACTGAGCGTAAGGATACTGGACGTATCTACATTATGAACGTTGATAACGCTAACACTCATAGTTCTTTCGATGAGACACTTGCACCAATCAAGCAGTCAAACCTATGTTGTGAGATTGACCTACCAACCAAACCGTTGAATGATATCAACGATGAGGAAGGTGAGATTGCATTGTGTACTCTATCTGCAATCAATTGGGGTGCATTCAAACACCCAAGTGAGATGGAGAAGACTTGTGAGATTGCGGTTCGTGCATTGGATTCGTTGTTGGACTACCAAAACTATCCTGTCAAAGCAGCAGAGATTGCAACCAAAAACCGTAGACCTCTAGGTGTCGGTATCATCAACTTTGCATACTTCCTTGCGAAGAATGGCGTGAAGTACGATGAATCTGCATTCGACTTGGTTGACACATGGGCGCAATACTGGTCATACTACTTGATTAAAGCAAGTGTAGAACTTGCAAAAGAAAAAGGTAGTATCCCCTTGACAAACGAAACGAAGTATGGTAAAGGTATTCTACCAGTTGATACTTACAAGAAGGATGTTAACGAACTACTAGAACACCAAGATAAAGTGGATTGGGAAGGATTGCGTGAAGAACTAAAAGTGCATGGAATCCGTAACAGTACACTCATGGCATTGATGCCCGCAGAAACTTCTGCACAGATTTCTAACTCAACGAATGGTATCGAACCCCCTCGTGCGTTGGTATCTGAAAAGCAATCAAAGGATGGCGTGATGAAACAAGTTGTCCCTGGCATTCACCACTTGAAGAACAAGTACGATTTGCTATGGGAACAAAAATCCCCAACGGGTTACATCAAGTTGACTGCGATTCTACAGAAGTACATTGACCAAGGTATCTCAGTAAACACTTCATACAACCCTCGTATGTTTGAAGATGAGAAGGTACCAATGTCTGCACTATTGACTGACCTACTTACATGCTATAAGTATGGACACAAGCAGTTGTACTACAATAACACTTTCGATGGACAAGGCGAAATTGAAATCAAAGACGAACAACTGCCACAAGGCGAACAAGATGATGATGGCGTGTGCGATTCATGCACAATTTAAAGAAGGATTTATGATAAATGAGCAAATCAGTATTTGATAGCAACAATAAAAAAGGGCATCTAGAGAAAACGATGTTCTTTGATGAAGCAGTTGATATTGCACGTTATGACCAGGTTAAATATTCTCAGTTTGAGAACTTCACAGACAAGCAGTTGGGTTTCTTTTGGAGACCCGATGAGGTTGACTTGGGTAAAGACCGTAAAGATTTTGGTGACCTAACTGACCATGAACGCCACATCTTTACTTCAAACTTGAAGAGGCAGATTCTACTAGATAGTGTACAAGGACGTTCACCTAACATGGCGTTTCTACCTGTTGTGTCTCTACCTGAACTAGAAACTTGGATTGAAACTTGGTCGTTTTCTGAGACTATACATAGTCGTAGTTACACACACATCATTCGTAACGTTTACCCAAACCCATCTAAGGTGTTTGATGAAATCACAAGCATTCAAGAGATTCTTGATTGTGCGGAAGATATCTCAAAATACTATGATGACTTGATTGAACTTTCAATGTGGTACCAGATGCTTGGCGAAGGTTCCCACACAGTAAATGGTAAAGAAGTTGTTGTTGACTTGTATCAACTCAAGAAAGCACTATACAAGACCATTATGAGTGTGAACATTCTTGAAGGTGTCCGTTTCTATGTCTCGTTTGCATGTTCTTGGGCATTTGCAGAATTGAAGAAGATGGAAGGTAACGCAAAAATTATTAAGTTGATTGCTCGTG
>Ga0255752_10006814_pt1 | contig 10611 bp, 7 predicted proteins | sample 011ome_25_FD_179952 | JGI IMG/M metagenome (GOLD analysis project Ga0255752, IMG submission 179952) | Coastal salt marsh microbial communities from the Groves Creek Marsh, Skidaway Island, Georgia - 011512CT metaG (version 2) | ecosystem: Environmental > Aquatic > Marine > Intertidal zone > Salt...
ATGTCGTTGCGGATTTTTTTCTTTTTAAATGGCAACATATTGGCAACAAATCATTGTGTTTCATGACTATTTAAAAGCTAAAAGTTTCCATCCAGCATTAACCCAAACACAGGGGCATGGGTTTTAGAAAAGAGTTTTTTTATTCGAACGAGGGGTTGGGATTTGATATGTAAGCTAATCTCAATACCTTGTAATAATGAAAAAACTAAGTTACCCCTTTAGAATATTCTTTTAAATTTAATATTAATTAATACTAAGGTAAAAATCATTGATAATCGCTTCACGATTAAAATTTTCCCAAAGGATAACTTCATTTTGGTTTTGAAGTCTATCTACCCACTTTCCTTCAATAACTGTTGGAGCTGGAATACTTTTTTTTTCACCCCATTTATCATTTTTAAGAATTGCTAATGTAACTAAATCAAATAATGCACGTGATGGAGGGTCCCCGTATAAGTCTATTTTAGAAAACAGCTCAATTGAGTAATCTCCAAAATTTGTGAATAACCCTCCATGACGACCCTTAACCGGTGGAACCAATGGACCCTTGCCTTTCATTTTTTTAAGTATTTCATTTAGGGAAACTTTTACAGCATCTGAACCAGATTTTCTTCCATATCTTACTGTCACTATTTCAAAATTTAAATCTTGATCAAGTAAATAGTTTAATGAAGAGATATCATTAACTTGATTGTATTCACCGGGTTCGGGGTAGTTAGAACCCAACCATACCAATCGAATTTTATCTTTAATCGTAGGATCTTTTTCTATAGCTAATGCAACGTTAGTTAATTTTCCAATTGCAACTATAACAAGTTTTTTTTCTTTTGACATATGTGCTTGTTGAATGATAAAATCAACAGCTGTTTTACCATCAAACTTTTTTGCTTGAACTTGAGGTCTTAGTTGATTGAAATTGGAATTTGCACCTTTTAAAATTGGATATTTACCCGAGACATTGCATAAATCAGCTATTCTTATTGCTTCTTCATAATGCTTATTTATATCACCCCCATTATAAGTAGTATTTACGGTTATTCCTTTTATATCAAAAACATCTTCGTTAAAAAATAGATAAGCAAGAGCATGCTGATCGTCCAGTTCGTTATTAGCATCTGTATCTAAAATGATGGGCAGATTATTATCTTGAGCAATTATCGATTTAAAATTGATTAGTATAAATAGCAGCAAATATCTTTTCATAATTATTTGATTTCATTTTTAAATGGAATGGAGGGTTGGGCACCTTTTCGAGTCACCGACATTGTTGCAGATTTGATGCCCAATTCTATAGCAGTACGTATGTCATTATCTTTTAATGCAGCTACGAAATACCCATTGAAAACATCACCGGCAGCAGTAGTATCTATAGCATTGACTTTTTGGGGCTGCATAAAAAACCTTTCATGATCGTGTGAAATGAAAAAAACACCTTTGTCTCCAAGTGTAATAATGACAGCTTTGTTGACCCTTTGCAACAAACGGAAAGCTGCTAGTTCAATACTTTCCCGATTTACTAATTCTATACCTGTTAAGTGGTATGTTTCAATTTCATTTGGGGTAATGATGTCTACATACTTTAAAACATCAAGATTGATTTTTTTATAAGGTGCTGGATTTAAAACAGTCAAAGCATTTTTTTTCTTGGCTTGAGTTAATAAATAAGTAACTGTTGGTAAGGGTATTTCAAGCTGACAAAGAACTATATCTTTTTCTGTTATAGCACTTGAAATAAGATCTATATTCTTTTCATTTAAATAATCATTAGCTCCCGGAGCAACAATTATAGAATTTTCACCTGACGTTTGGTTTACCATAATCATAGCCGTTCCAGAAGCAACCCCTTTCTGTTTTTCAATAAACGAAATATCAATCCCTTCAAGTTCATAGGCATCTATAGCATTACTTCCAAATTCATCTTCTCCAACCTTAGTTAAGAAAACGACATCAGCTCCAGCTCTTGCAGCAGCTACAGCTTGATTGGCTCCCTTTCCTCCTGAAATTACTTCAAAATCTCCACCTATTACTGTTTCTCCCTCCATAGGAAATTTTGGTGTCTCAAAGACCAAATCTGTATTACTACTTCCTACTACAATAACTTTTGACATATTTATATTTTAGCAAGAATAATTAGGGTTAATCCACTTAAAAACAAGAAAAACATCAAGGCTATTAAAGCATTTGTAGCCTTTGGGGCATTTTTAAATTCCTTCCAAATAAAGACGCCCCATAGAGCTGCTACCATAGTTGCCCCTTGCCCAAGACCATAAGAAATTGCGAATCCTGCTTTTCCCGCAGCTATAGTGTTGAGTTCCATACCCATACACCATATCGCACCACCTAGGATTCCTATTAAGTGCAATTTGGTATTGCCTTTTTTGAAATAATCTGAATAGCTAACTGGTGCTCCACTTAAGGGCTTGTACATCAAAATAGTATTAAACAAAAAGTTAGAAATAAAAACACCAATGGCAAAAATAAATGTCGCTGTATAGGGTGTTAATTTACCAATATCTATAACATCAAAATTTTTAGACATAGAAGTTGCAACAAATCGATAAAAGAAACCCATTAAAATACCCGCACAAATAGAGAGTAAAATTCCTTTATTCGAGGATTTACGAATATTAATATTTTTGTATGCAATAGCGTCTGCAATAATTGCTAAAGTCACTAATGCAACACCTGAAAAGAGTAAAATTGGATTTCCATCGGGCACTGCGAGGTAATTAATTAAAACTCCTTGAACTAAGGCAATTCCAATACCAATCGGAAAAGCAATAGCCATACCAGCAATATCAATGGCTGTTACTAATAGCAAGTTTGCAATATTGAAAATAATACCCCCTAAAAGAGCAAATCCAATAGAATCAAACTGACTTTGATAAAGATTTCTAATAAAGGGAACACCTGAATGACCATTACTTCCAAGGGTAAGTCCCAATATGAGAGAAAATAAAATAATTCCTAAGGAATAGTCCCAATAGTATAAAGGGAATCCCCATTCTTTAGAAGCCATTTTTTGGGTATTTGCCCAAGAACCCCAGCAGAGCATTGTGATAAAACACAGAATTACAGCGGTCAAATAAGAGGTAACAACAAACATGATTTAGTAAAGTTAGATGATTTAGTAAAACTAAACATAATAATAAAGTATTGAAAATGAATACTTTTAAGATTTATCTGATTAAATTTTTGTTCAGAGTTTTTAGTTTACAATAAATCTAGTAGACTAAATTTTTCATTAGTGTGAGTTTCCCTTTCACACCAATGAGGACAATCCAAACCCTCTCTTATCCATTGCTATTATTGACCTAACCAAAGATTCCTGTGTAGTGGTTTTAGGGGGGTTGTTAAGGGTTTGTGTGGATACGTGATGGGTGAAAAGCTAAAACTTCTAAGACATCCCTAGCACAAACACATGAGTATGGGTTTTATAAGAGATATAATATTTTATGGAAAGAAGAATTAAATATAAATTAATTGAGTAATTTGATACATGCGAAGTTTAATATGAAGTAAAAATACATAACTATGAGACGTAAATTTTTATTAGAAGAAAAAGACATCCCTGAAAATTGGTACAATATTGTGGCAGACATGCCCAACAAACCCCTGCCTCCTTTACATCCTGGAACTAAGGAGCCTATAGGTCCAGAATCCTTAGCACCCCTGTTCCCAATGGAACTTATCAAACAAGAAGTTACCACTGAAAAGTATGTCCCTATTCCAGATGAAGTCAGAAATATCTATTCCATTTGGCGTCCTACTCCATTATATAGGGCTTATGGACTAGAGAGGGCTTTAGACACTCCAGCAAAGATATACTACAAATACGAAGGCACAAGCCCAACAGGATCTCATAAACCTAATACTGCAGTACCCCAAGCTTATTATAATAAAATGGAAGGTGTAAAAAAAATTACTACTGAAACGGGTGCTGGTCAGTGGGGTAGTGCATTAAGCTTTGCTTGTCAACATTTTGGAATCGAATGCGAGGTTTTTATGGTTAAATTATCCTTTGACCATAAACCTTATCGTAAGGTTATGATGAATACTTGGGGAGCCACTGTTCATCCTTCACCTTCAGAAGCTACAGAAATTGGAAAGAAAATTTTGAGTGAAACTCCTGGGACAACAGGTTCATTGGGAATTGCGATATCTGAAGCTATTGAGAAAGCTACTCAAAACGAAACGACAAAATATGCATTAGGAAGTGTTTTGAATCATGTAAAACTTCATCAAACCATTGTAGGTCAAGAAGCCATTAAGCAAATGGAAATGGCAGGTGATATTCCTGATGTAGTAATTGCTCCTTTTGGAGGAGGTTCCAACTTTGCTGGTTTGAGCTTTCCATTTTTAAGATTAAATTTTGATAATGGTAAATCGATTCGTTGTATTGCCAGTGAACCTTCTTCATGTCCAAAACTAACCAAGGGTGTTTTTAGATATGATTTTGGAGATACTGCCGGTATGACTCCATTGTTGCCGATGTATACTTTAGGTCACGACTTTGTTCCCGCACCTATCCATGCTGGAGGTTTACGTTACCATGGTGCTGGTGTTATAGTTAGTCAACTCCTGAAAGACAATTTGATTGAAGCTGTTGCTCACGATAATTTAGAGGTTTTTGAAGCTGGAGTAACATTTGCAAAATCGGAGGGTATCATACCTGCTCCTGAAGCTACCCATGCTATTGCTACTGTAGTTGCTGAAGCCGATAGATGCAAACGAGAAGGTAAATCAGAAACTATTCTTTTCAATTTATGTGGTCACGGTAATTTTGATATGAAAGCATATCAAGATTATTTTGATGGCAACATAATAAAACACGAGCTATCTGATGAAGAAATTCAGGCTTCAATCGCCAAACTAAATACCCCTGTTATTTGAAAGTTAAGTAATCCTCCCGAGTGGAGGGTTTTTCTTTCACACCAATGAGGACAATCCAAATCCTCTCTAATCCATTGATATCATTGCTTTATCGCAAGTTTCCTGTATTGTGGTTTTAGGGGGGAGTTGTTTGGGGAAAGTTTGTAGTGTGGTGATGTTTTAGCCTAATCTCTCTATCTTATGGACATGAAAAGAATAACCCACCTTTTGGTATTAGTCCTACCAGTATTCATATTCCTATACAGCTGCTCTATTGAAAAAGAGGGTACTGAAAAAAAATCAGAGTTCTGCTATTCAAATGCTGATATTCAATCCATATTTCTAAACGGGGAAAGCAGAGAATATATATTATATATCCCTGATTCATACGATGGAGTATCAACTATTCCTTTAGTGCTAAACTTCCACGGTTTTGGTGAAAGTGCAAGTGACTTTTTGAATAATGCTGATATGCGAACAGTTTCAGAATCAAACACCTTTATTTTAGTCTATCCGCAAGGAAGTTGTTTAAATGGTTCATCTCATTGGAATGCTTGTCCAACAGGAGGAGATAATAAAAGCGATGTTGATGATTTTGGTTTTGTTGAATCAATTATAAGTGATATTTCGTCGCAGAATAACGTAGATTTAGAAAGAGTTTATGCTGCAGGATACTCTAACGGTGGTATGATGGCATATGGACTTGCGAACTATAAAAGTGATTTAATTGCCGCAGTAGCATCTGTCTCAGGAGCCATGTTAGATTGTATAGGTTCCACGAGCCATCCTATGCCAGTAGTACATCTTCATGGAACCTCTGATGGTGTTATTCCATATAATGGGAGTAGTGATTGGAGTTCTGTAGAAAGCACGTTAGACTATTGGATTAATTTTAATAATACTATTATAGCACCAACTGTAAGTAATGACAATAGTGGAGGAATGTCAATTGAACATTATATCTATGACCAAGGAGATAGTTCAGTTTCTGTTGAGCACTATAAATTCATAGGAGGAGATCATGTTTGGTTTACTTCAACTTTTCAAGGTCAAAATACGTCTGAATTAATCTGGAATTTTATGTCAAAATATGATATAAATGGATTAAGATAATGTACATAATTATTCGATTAAATCTCCCGATCTGTTTTTGGAATAAAAATATCTACCCAAGCGGAGGGTTCTCTTTCACACCAATGGACACAACCCAAATCCCTTCTAATCCATTGATATCATTGCCTTTAGATCAGATTCCTGTGTTGTGGTTTTAGGGGGGAGTTGTTTGGGGGAAGTTTGTAGTGTGATGGGGATTTAACGCTCTTATGAGGTCTTATGGGTGTGCCGCTGTCCCATGCCCCCAAGGCTAAGGGACAGCGGCACATGTAACTTTCCTATTTTCATTTCTCCACCAAAACACATACATTGCGGTAACTATTGAGATTTTGTAAATGATCCTAATGGTTGTTATTCTTTAATAGGACTTGTGTGCAAATAGTGTGCAAGTGAGGAAACAAAAAAAGGACCACATTGCTGTAATCCCTTGTTATAATTGTGACCTCGGCAGGATTCAAACCTGCAACCTCTTGAGCCGTAATCAAGTGCACTATTCAGTTATGCTACGAGGCCTTTTAGTGGATGCAAATATAAATAAATTATAGATTTATTAAGGGCTTATTGATTTCATTTTAAAAAGAAGGAATCAGATTAAAACTTAAGAGTATATTGCAGGCTTTTAGATGGATTTTGTAGCAATCATAGTAGGTTTGGTTCTGCTCATTAAGGGCGGAGACTTGCTATTAGATGCGGCAGTTGCTTTATCCTTAAAAATCAATATTCCCAAAATTGTAATTGGGATGACGGTAGTTTCTTTTGCTACCTCAGCTCCAGAGCTAATTGTTAGCATAAAATCAGCCCTTAAAGGATATCCCGATCTAGCTCTAGGTAATGTTGTTGGGTCTAATATTGCCAATTTAGCTTTTGTTTTAGGAGTTATCTTAATAATCTCACCTATACGAGTGACCAAAAGTTTTTATAAGACAGACTGGCCTATCATGATGATAGCAACACTTTTGTTTTATTCTTTCCTTCAAGCTGATGGGTATTTAAGTCAAGTCGAAGGGGGGATATTGTTTGTTTTACTCCTCATTTTCTTGATTTATCTTCTCTTTTTTCAGAAAAAAGCAGTGATCGAAGAAAAAGTTGAAATCGATGAAAAAGAAATGCTTTTAACTCAATTGACTTTCACATTTTTTGCCGGGGGCTTTTTTCTGTGGCTGGGTTCTGAAGTTCTTGTAAATTCTGCAGTTTCTTTGGCGACCTCCTTAGGAGTAAGTGAACGTATCATTAGCATTTCAGTAGTTTCTATTGGAACAAGTATTCCTGAGCTATCAGCTTCCATTATTGCGATCATCAACAAAGAAAAAGCAATTTCTATTGGGAATCTTATTGGTTCAAATATTTTCAATATTCTCGCTGTTATGGGAATTACAGCAATGATTCATCCGATTAGTGTGATGGATCGCGCTATCTTAGATATTGACTTCTTTTGGATGATAGTGGTCTCTTTACTGATATTCCCCATGGTGTATATTCCTAAAAAAATGCGTTTGGGACGTCTTGAAGGTTTTTGTTTACTAATCATCTACGGATTATTCCTAAATCAAATGTTTACATAAAAAAACATCCCCAAGCGTGAGCTCAGGGATGCAAGTTTAAATCCGTTATCTAGCTAAATAAATATTTAAGCCGATTTAACAGTTTTGATAATTCGAGATGCAATTTTATAGGGATCTCCGTTTGATGCAGGTCTTCTGTCTTCTAACCATCCCTTCCAGCCTTGCTCAACTGTCATGATTGGTATTCTGATAGAAGCTCCTCGGTCAGATACACCAAAACTAAATTCGTCTATAGACTGTGTTTCGTGATCACCAGTAAGACGTTGATCGTTATATGCTCCGTAAACTGAGATATGTTCTTTTACAACAGGACGGAATGCCTCACAAATTTTCTCATAGGTTTCTTTAGAACCACAGGTTCTTAAAACCTCATTTGAGAAATTGGCATGCATACCAGAACCATTCCAATCTGTAGCTCCAAGAGGTTTTGGATGCCAATCAATAGCAAGACCGTATTTTTCTCCAAGACGCTCAAGCAGGTATCTAGAGACCCACATTTCGTCACCAGCTTGTTTGGCACCTTTAGCAAAACATTGATATTCCCATTGGCCAGAAGCAACTTCAGCATTGATTCCCTCAACATTGATTCCTGCCTCAAGACATTGGTCTAAATGTTCTTCAACCATTTCTCTACCAAAGGCATTTTTAGCACCTACAGAACAGTAAAACTGACCTTGTGGGGTTTGGTCTCTTGGGAAACCTAGAGGTAGATTAGTTTCTGGATCCCATAAAAAGTACTCTTGCTCAAATCCAAACCAAAAATCATCATCGTCATCATCGATAGTGGCACGGCCATTCGAAACGTGAGCAGTTCCGTCAGCGTTTAAAACTTCTGTCATCACTAACCATCCATTTTTACGATCAGGATCTTCATATAATGCTACTGGCTTTAGTAAACAGTCGGAAGCATTACCTTCTGCTTGGCGAGTTGATGATCCATCAAATGACCACATCGGACAGTCGTCCAGAGTTCCTTTAAAATTGGTTACAATTTTTGTTTTGCTGCGAAGACTTGCAGTAGGCTGGTAGCCATCCAACCATATGTACTCTAGTTTAGCTTTACTCATGATATAAATATTTTTTACAAAAATAAAATTTAAATTTACCCCCCAATAAAGTAATGGCTTAAAGAAATTAACAATAAGTAATTTTTACGAACACCCTATTTTTTAATGGGTAAAATTTATTTTTTTTCATTTTAAAAAGAATTCACTGTAAAAAATTCAAAATAATTAACTTTATAATCTTAATATTTCTCTTTCACCGATCATGCAAACCTTACGTAAAAAAAGTTTAGAGCATCTTGCCAAGACCCCGAATGCAAATAAAGAATCAACTTTATCTGGCATCGAGTTTGCTTCTAATGTTCTCAACCACAAACAGCTTCAAAAATTCATTAGTCAAAAAGCTTTTGAACAAATGCAGCAATGTATTGAAAAAGGAACCCAAATGGGAGCTTCTTTGGCCGATCAGATTGCTTCAGCCATGAAAGCGTGGGCAATAGGTAAGGGAGCAACACATTATTCTCACTGGTTTCAACCCCTCACAGGTGCTACTGCGGAAAAACACGAATCGTTTTTTGATCTGGATGCCTTTGGAAATCAAATTGAAAAATTTGATGGGGATCAGCTTGTTCAACAAATTCCAAATGCATCAAGTTTCCCAAGTGGAGGGATTAGAAACACCTTTGAAGCTCGAGGTTATACAGCTTGGGATCCAACTTCACCTGCGTTTATTTTTGAAAATACCCTCTGTATTCCAACCATCTTTGTGTCTTATACAGGAGAAGCTTTAGATTATAAAACACCATTTCTTAAATCACTTCAAAAGTTGGATGATGCAGCAGTAGAAATATGTCGTTTTTTCGACAAAAACATTTCAAAAGTTAACGCCACTCTTGGGTGGGAACAAGAATATTTTTTAATTGATCGCAGTTTAGCACTAACTCGACCCGATTTAATGCTAACTGGCAGAACCTTACTTGGTCATGCTCCATCGAAAGGGGAGGAGCTCAATGATCATTATTTTGGTTCGATACCCTCTAGAGTGAGTGACTTCCTTATTGAGCTTGAAAAGGAGTGTAAATTGGTTGGAATTCCGATCAAAACCAGACACAATGAGGTTGCACCTAGTCAGTATGAGGTAGCTCCTGTATTTGAAAATGCCAATTTGGCGGTTGATCATAATACGCTTTTAATGGATCTCATGAATAAGGTTGCTTACAAGCATAATTTTGTTGTGCTTTTTCACGAAAAACCTTTTGATAAGATTAATGGTTCCGGAAAACACATCAATTGGTCGTTGAATACCAATACGGGGATTAACCTTTTAAGTCCTGGAAAAACTCCAATGAGTAATCTGCAGTTTCTCTCCCTCTTTATCAATACTATAGCTGCTGTTTTGAGATACAAAGACTTGATTAAGGCTGCCACAGTATCAGCATCCAATGATCTGAGAATAGGTTTTAATGAGGCACCATCCTCAGAACTTTCAGTTTTTATTGGCAATTATCTCTTAGAGGTTCTAGAAGATCTTGAAAATGTTTCTAAAGGAAAACTATCTCCTGAGGAGAAAACAGACTTAAAACTGAATGTGATTGGAAAAATTCCAGAAATCCTGTTGGACAATACCGATAGAAATAGAACAGCACCAATTGCCTTTACGGGGAATAAATTTGAATTCAGAACAGTAGGCTCTAAATCAAACTCTTCAAAATTGATCACAGTTTTAAACGCTGTAGTCACCGAACAGTTATTGGATTTTAAACTTGCAGTTGACAAACTTATTGATGGGAAAAAGATGAAAAAAGACGATGCTATTTTCAATGTTCTCAGAGAAACTATTTCTTCCATAAAGCCTGAATTATCTATTAAAAACAACACAACAAAAGACTCTGAACAAGTCTCAACACCTAAAGAACTCCCTAGTTATGTGGCCTCTAAAGCTATAGCACTTTTTGAAGCGCTTGAAATTTTTTCTGAAAGAGAATTGACAGCTCGATATCAAGTAGATCTTGAGGCCTACATCTCTACTGTACAAATTGAATCGAGGACCTTAGGGGATA